>ERZ1034980.643-NODE-643-length-24199-cov-19.052104_pt1 | contig 24199 bp, 22 predicted proteins | sample MGYA00520622_ERZ1034980 | MGnify/ENA primary metagenome ERZ1034980 (study PRJEB33766, sample SAMN09781791) | gut metagenome | biome: gut microbiome | host: Homo sapiens | place: Madagascar | study: EMG produced TPA metagenomics assembly of the PRJNA485056 data...
GGGGAGGGCTGCGTCGTGGGGTCGCTGGCCACCGGCGCGGCCGACCTCACCGACGTGCAGGCGGACGTCTCCTCCCGCCACCTGCGCGTCTGGCGCGACGAGGACGCCTGGTGGGCCATGGACCTGAGGTCCACCAACGGCAGCTGGCTTACCCCGGCGGGCGGCGAGCGCGTGCGGCTGGAGCCCGGCGTCAGGCGAGAGGTGGGGCCGGCCGACGAGCTCGCGCTGGGCGCCACCACGGCCTTCGTCCTGGTGGAGGGGCTGCCGAGCTAGCCTGGCGCCGCCCGATGCCACCGATTGCCGCCGCGGCCCATTTGACAAAGGGCCCGGCGCTTGCCAACCTTGGTGCGTAACGCAAAAGGAGAGGAAGCATCACATGCTGAACAGAAGAGAGTTCCTGCAGGCGGCGACCCTGGGCGGTGTTGCGATCGGCCTTGCCGGCTGCGGCTCCGCGCCCGCCCAGGACGACGCCGCCACGCCCGCCCGGGACGCCGACGCCGCAGCGACGACGGAGCCCGTTGCCGTCCGCACCGCCGCCCTCAAGGGCCCGACGGCCATGGGCCTGGTTCGCTTCATGAGCGAGGCCGATGCCGGCAACCTGGCCGACGAGGACTGGTCGTTCCAGATCCTGGCCTCCGCCGACGAGGTCACCCCGCTCATCGCAAAGTCCGAGGTGGACGTGGCCGCGGTGCCGGCAAACCTCGCGAGCGTGCTCTACAACAAGACCGAGGGCGGCGTGCGCGTCGTGGCCGTCAACACGCTGGGCGTGCTCTACGTCTGCGAGCTGGGAGACGAGGTCAAGACCGTCTCCGACCTGCGCGGCCGCACCATCTACTCCGCCGGCAAGGGCGCCACGCCCCAGTACGCGCTGGAGTACGTGCTGCGCCAGGCGGGCCTTGACCCCGACTCCGACGTCACCATCGAGTGGAAGAGCGAGCACGCCGAGTGCGTGGCTGCCCTGGCCGAGGGCGCGGGCGCCGTGGCCATGCTGCCCCAGCCCTTCGTGACCACGGCTCAGGCCAAGAACGGCCAGATCCGCGTGGCCCTGGACCTCAACCGGGAGTGGGAGAGCGCCTGCGAGGCTGCCGGTCAGAAGGCCCGTCTCATCACCGGCGTGGCCGTCGTGCGCTCCGAGTTCGCCGACGCTCACCCCGAGGCCGTGGACGCCTTCCTCGATCACTACCGCGAGTCCGTGGAGTACGTCAACGGCAACGTGGACGAGGCCGCCAAGCTGGTGGCCGGCTACGACATCGTGCCCGAGGCCGTGGCGGCAAAGGCCCTGCCGGCCTGCAACATCACCTTCGTTGCCGGCCAGGACATGAAGGACCAGCTCTCCGGCTACCTCGAGATCCTCTTCGGCCAGAACGCCCAGGCCGTGGGCGGCTCCCTTCCCGGCGACGACTTCTACTACGGCGCCTAGGGACCAGCGTTGGCCGCCGCCGCAAAGGACAGACCAGACGAGAAGGGCGTCCGCCCGTGGCTCCGCCGCCTTGCCGTGGCCGCCTTCTGGCTCGCCGCCTGGCAGCTGGCGAGCGTGGCGGTGGGCTCGCGCGTGGTCCTGGTGGGCCCCGCCGAGGTGGCGCGCCGGCTGGCGGAGCTCGTCCTCGAGGCCGACTTCTGGGTCTCCATGGGCCTCTCGCTGGGGCGCGTCGCGACGGGCTTCGGGCTGGCCGTCGTGGCCGGCGTGGCCCTCGTCGCGTGGGCGAGCAGGTCGCGCGTGGTGGAGGGGCTTCTCGCCCCGCTGGTGGGGGCCGTCAAGGCGGCTCCCGTGGCCTCCTTCGTGGTGCTGCTGCTCATGTGGGTGCCATCGCGGCGGCTCTCGGTGGCGGTCTCGTTTCTGATGGCCTTCCCGATTCTGTACACCAACGTGCTCGCCGGCGTGCGCCAGACCGACCCCGCCCTGCTCGAGATGGCCGACGTCTTCGGCGTCTCCAGCTGGGCGCGCGTCCGCACGGTCTACGCTGCGCAGGTGGCCCCCTACCTGCGGGCGGGCCTCTCGCTGGCCATGGGCCTCTCTTGGAAGAGCGGCATCGCGGCCGAGGTCATCGGCCTGCCGGCGCCCTCCATCGGCATCCACCTCTACGACGCCAAGGTCTACCTCGACACGCCCGACCTCCTTGCGTGGACCGTGGTCATCGTCGCGCTCTCCGTGGGGCTGGAGGCCCTGCTGGGACGCCTGCTCGACTGGGCGCAGACCCGTTGGGAGGCCCGGCCGTGAGCGCGCCCGCACCCGCATACTCCCTGCGTGACGTCACCGTCCGCCTTGGCGAGAGGGACGTCCTCTCGCACGTTACCGCGGACTTTGCCGCCGGCCGCGTCCACGTGGTGCGCGGCGCCTCGGGCGCGGGCAAGACCACGCTGCTGCGCCTGCTCATGGGCCTCGTCGAGCCCGTCTCGGGCAGCGTCGCGCGGCTCGAGGGCGCCCGCCTTGCGGCGGCCTTCCAGGAGGACCGGCTGCTGGACTCCCTCACCGTCTCCGCCAACGTGCGCCTGCCCCACGGGGGCGTGCGCGGCCCCGAGCGCGCCCGGCTGCTCGACGAGACGCGCCGCGCCCTTGCCGCGGTGGGCATGGCCGGCCTGGAGTCTGCCCGCGCGGGCGAGCTCTCCGGCGGCCAGCGGCGCCGCGTGAGCCTGCTTCGGGCTGGGCTTGCCACCTCTGACGTGGTGTTTCTCGACGAGCCGCTGCGCGGGCTGGACGAGCGGACCGCGCGAGCCACCATGGCCTGGCTCCTACCGCGCCTGGCCGGAAAGACCGTCTTGTGGGTGACGCACTCCGAGGCGGAGGCCGCCGCGCTGCCCGCCCCGGTGCTGTGGACGGTTGATGGCGGGCGGGTCCGCCCCGACCGCATGTGAGAAGATAGGGTCTCCCAAACCGCAACTCACTCGCACCCAGGGAACCCAGGGAGTCATCTTGTACACCGTATTTCTCGCCGGGGGAATAGCCTCCGGAAAGTCCAGCGTGGCCCGCGAGCTCGAGCGCCGCGGCGCCTGGCGCATAGACCTCGACCAGGTGTCCCGTGCCGTCCTGGAGCCGGGAAGCGACTGCCTGCCCGAGATTGCCGACGCCTTTGGCGACGACCTCCTTGACCCGCAGACCGGCGAGCTCGACCGCGGCCTTCTGGCCGGTCGCGCCTTTGCCGACCCCGCGTCCTGCGCCCTTCTGGAGAAGATCGAGATGCCGCACATCAAGCGCATGCTGGTGCGGACGCTGGAGGGGGAGGGCTGCTGCCTCACCGCGCCCGCCGTCTGCGTCGTGGAGGTGCCGCTGCTGGACCGCGTGGAGGACATGCTGGACCTGGCCGACGAGGTCGTCTGCGTGACGTGCCCCGTCGAGGTGCGCCGGGTGCGCGCCATCGGCCGCGGCATGGACGGCGCGGACTTCGACCGACGCGTCGCCAACCAGCCCACCGAGGAGTACCTGCGCGCCCACGCGGACACGGTGCTGGACAACTCCGGCGCGCCGGAGCGGCTTGCCACGGCGCTCGACGCCTGGTGGGCCGAGCGGGAGTCCTCCGGCTGGGGAGTAGCGCGTGGCTAGGCGCAGGGCTCGCCGAGAGGGACGGTTTCTTCGCTGGTACCGCCTCCTGCCCCTGCTGGCGCTGGCGGCCACGCTGGGGCTCTGCGGGGCGCTTGACGCCGCTCCCACCACGCTGGGGCGGCAGCTCCTCTACCCGGTGAGCGACGTCGCCGCCATAGAGGCGTCCGCGGCTCGCCATGGCGTCGACCCGGACCTGGTCTGCGCGGTCATCAAGTGCGAGAGCTCCTGGAACCCCACGGCGACCTCTTCCGCGGGGGCCGTGGGCCTCATGCAGGTCATGCCCGACACCGCGAGGAGCCTCGTCGAGATGGGGCTCGTCGACGGGGGCACCTGGGATGCGAGCAACCTCACCGACCCCAGCACCAACATCGAGTTCGGCTGCGCGTACCTGGGGTACCTGCAGGGGCGCCTCTCGTCCACGGAGGAGATAGTGGCGGCCTACAACGCGGGCATAGGCACCGTGCAGGGCTGGCTCGACGAAGGCGGCGTCATTCCCGACGACATAGCCTTCGCGGAGACCCGCGCCTACCTCCAGAAGGTCACCCTGGCCTACGAGGGCTACCGGAGGAGCTATCCCTCCGGGCTCACGGACGCGAGCGAGCGGTAGACCCCCAGCAGGGCGTCGTCGCGGTCAACCTCGAGGGCCACGGCTAGGTATGCTCGGGAGATTCCCATGAGGCGGGCGTCCACGCAGGCGGCCGCGGCCTCCTCCATGGCGCGCCGGGCGCCGTCGGCGTCTCCCAGGGGGATGCCCGCGGCGGAGAGCTCGCGCGCGCACTCCTCCGGGTCAAGGCGAGAAAGGCCCGGCTCGCTGTCCAGGAGCTCGTCGAGCTCCTCCTTGGCCTGGCTGGCAATCTCACCGTGCAGGCGCATGGAGCGCTCGTAGCAGGCCACGGCGAGGCGGTTTCTGCCCAGGCGCCACTCCATGTAGGCCAGGCGGTAGAGACAGATCGACATCTCGCGAGCCGTGGCGGCGTAGCCCATGGCGTCGACGAGGACGTCCACGCACTCGAAGATGCGCTCCTGGGCCTCCAGCACCCTCACACGGGAGAGCGCGGCGTCCGGGGTGACGGGCGCGACGCGGGCCAGCTCGTCGGCGTGGACCTGCGCCTCCTCGGCGCGCCCGAGCTGCGTGAGCACGCGGGCGGCAAGCGAGTGCGCTGCGTAGTAGGCGTCCGGCACCAGGACCACGTCGCGGCCGTCTGCCACTGTGCGGTTGAAGCGCACGCGTTCGGCGGCGGAGTTGAAGTATCGGAAGACGCGCGTGGGGCCGTCCGCGTAGGAGCCCGCCTGGGCCAGGGGCACGAGGGCCGCGTCCAGAAGGCCGAGGGCCCGCTCTAGGTCCGCGGGGCCGGCGTCCTCGCCGGCAAGGTCGAGCGCCTGCCGCTGGGCCTGGTCGAGCGGGCCGCCAAGCACGAAGGCAAGGGCCAGCGCCTGGTGGTCCGAGGCGTCCACGGCGCCGTCAACGAGGGCCTGGCACGTGCGGGAACAGGCCTCGCGCACCGTCTGGTCCTCGCTGGCGTCTCGGGTCGCCATGAGCCGGGCCACCGCGTCGGCCGTCGTGGCGCCGAGGGTGCCTGCCAGCTGGTTCCATGCGGCCACGCGGCGGGCGTTCTCGTTGATGCCCAGGTCCGAGACGCGCGCGGCGCCACAGGCCTCACGGACGGCGGCGGAGGCGTCCATGGGGTCGAGCTCCACGGCGTCCCAGCGGGAGGCTGGGTTGAGCCGCTCGTCGGAGCGAGCCAGCAGGGCGTCGACGGGCAGCATCCGGCCGTCCCCCGCAACGTCCAGGCGGCAGTTCCGCGCGGGGACGGGCTCTGCGTCCGCAGCTGCCGCGCCGGCCAGGAGGCCGTCCAGCTCCCCTCGGCCGACGAGCAGCGAGAGGAGCGTCTCGTGTGCGCCATGGCTCACGCAGTTCACGCCCACGCGCTGGATGCGCGACGAGGCCGCGAAGGCCCCGCGCGCCACCAGGAGCGCAAGGCGCCAGGCGTAGCGGCGCGCCTCCGCCGCCTGGCGGGCCTCGTCGTCAGGCGCCACGAGGGCCAGGCAGGAGGGACTGGGCACGGCGACGTCGACGCACGCCAGGCCCTCGTCGAGATTGAGCTGGAAGGCGGAGACCACACGGAAGGGGGCCGGAAGGTTCTCGAGCCACTCGGAGAGCGCCAGGCGCGTCGCCCACTCGCCGTCCTTCTCGCCGGCGGGGAAGGTCCTGCCCTCCGGCGCCGGCAGGGGAGAGAGGCTCGCCAGGTCGCGGAAGAGGGCCTCGATGCGTCCCTGGTCGTCCGGCGCGTCCGGGCAGGCGCCCTCGGCGAGGTCCGCGGCCAGGTTGAGGGCACCCTCCAGGGCGATGAGGCGGTCATAGCCGTCCTCGGTGAGCTCGTCCACGTCGCACGACATCCACCAGCGGCGGTTGCGGCGCAGACGGTTTGCGGAGAAGCGGGGCGCGCCCTCCCAGTCCATGAGGCCGGAACGCACCAGGAGCGCCGGAAGCATGCCGTAGTCGGCCGAGGCCTGTCCGTGGGAGACCAGGTCCCGCAGGGAGGCGGCTACGTCTTCGCTCCTCTGGACCAGGGCCTCGACGCTGCCCGTACCGTCCTTTTCCGCCGCTTGGGAGGCGCCGGCCCGCGGCGCGCCGGCGGCAGCGGATGCCTGCCCGGCGGAAGCCGCCGCGGCCTTGAGCTCCTTTCGGTTACGGATGGAGCCCACGCAGAGCATGGCGATGCCCGCGCCCCAGACGCCCCACGCCACGGCGTCGGGAAGGCCGCCTGCGGTCTCGGATGCCCACAGCAGGGCGCTGCCCACCGCGATGGCGGCCACGCCGCCCACGATCATGGGCCTAGACGACCTGCCGCCTGCCGTGTTGTTACGCGCGTCCTTCTCCACGTCTCTCCTCCCCAAGCATCCTGTGGCCTTGATTCTAGCCTGCCGCTGCCCGCTCGTGCCATTGGGGACGGGGTCAATGGAATGGCGCGATATGGCGAGAAGCGGCGATGCATACAAACTCCGCCTGAAAAGTGTGATTTCAAACAAAAAGACGTTCGACTTTCTGTGTAAAATAACAAAAATCAGGCTGAGTTTGATCTCGGAGCGTTATTTGGAGGCCCGTATGGACAGGTACCTTATGGCTGAGCTCATGAGGTGGAAGGAATCCCGTCGTCGCAAGCCCCTCATCCTCAACGGCGCCCGCCAAGTGGGAAAGACCTGGCTCCTCAAGGAGTTCGGAAGGACGCAGTTTGACGACATGGCCTACGTGAGCCTGGATAACAACGATGCGGCGCGTGCCCTGTTCGAGTCTGGGTACGACATGGAGAGGATCGTTGCCGGCCTCTCCCTTCTTACGGGCGTTCGGGTGAAGGTCGGCTCAACGCTGCTCGTCCTTGACGAGGTACAGGCCTGCCCGAGGGCGATTACCGCGCTCAAGTACTTTTGCGAGGAACTGCCGGAGCTCGCCGTCGCCGCCGCTGGTTCGCTGCTGGGGGTATCCGCCACGGAGGGCACTGGCTATCCGGTGGGAAAAGTGGACTCGCTGGACCTTCACCCTCTGAGCTTTAGGGAGTATCTGGACGCGACGGGAGACAAGATGCTCCGGGAATTCCTGGATGATGGTGATCCGGTCAGCGTCAACGCGTTTGGTGAGAGGGCGAGGGCGGCCCTCAAGAACTACTGCGTTGTCGGTGGCATGCCTGCCGTCGTGGAGGAGTTCGCCCAGACGGGCGACCTCGGCGAAGCGCGACGCTTGCAGCTCCAGATACTCGTGGATTACGAGCGTGACTTTGGCAAGCACGTTCCCGTCAGACTACTTCCCAAGATGCACGACCTGTGGGACTCCATTCCAGCGCACCTCTCGCATGAGAACAAGAAGTTTGTCTTTGGCAGGGTCAGGGAGGGGGCACGTGCCAAGGACTATGAGGAGGTGCTTGCCTGGCTGTCGCAGGCCGGCCTCATTCACAGGGTCTCCCGAGTGACCAAGCCCGGCATCCCGCTTTCTGCCTATGACGACCGAAGGGCGTTCAAGGTGTTTCTCTTGGACGTCGGCCTCCTTGGGGCCATGAGTGGTCTCACACCGTCGAGCGTCATTGAGGGAGATGTCGTCTTTACCGAGTTCAAAGGTGCCTTGACCGAGCAGTATGTCTGCCAGCAACTCATTGCCGATTGCAGAATGCGACCGTACTACTGGTCTGCAGAGAACTCTCGTGGGGAGGTTGACTTCCTCACCCAGAAGGATGGGAATGTCTTTGCCATCGAGGTCAAAGCGGAAGAGAACTTGCAGGCCAAGAGCCTTCGGTCGTTCAAGGAGAGAAATCCCGGGGTAAGCGCCGTGAGGTTCTCCCTCTCGGGGTATCGCGAACAGGACTGGATGAGCAATGTCCCTCTCTACGCAGTGGGCGTTTCCAAGCTTTGGAACAAGTAGATGCTCGTTGAGGTAAAAACCAGAACAGATGTTTCTTACTTGGGGCAAATGGGGTACACTCTGGACACCGGCTGAGGGGAGGACGCAATGGGGGCTGCCGAGTATGCGGGACCGGGGCAGGAGCGGTTTGGCGCCGAGCTGCGCCGCTTTGGCGTGGAGCACGGGGGCGAGCGCCTGCGCGTGGTTTCCCCGTATGACCCTGCCGGAGACCAGCCCCAGGCCATAGAGAAGCTCGCCGAGGGCGTGGAGGAGGGCCTGCGCTACCAGACGCTCATGGGCGTCACCGGCTCGGGCAAGACCTTCACCATGGCAAAGACCATAGAGGCGCTCAATCGCCCCACGCTCATCATGGAGCCCAACAAGACGCTCGCGGCCCAGGTGGCAAGCGAGATGAAGGAGTTCTTCCCCAACAACGCGGTGGTCTACTTCGTCTCGTACTACGACTACTACCAGCCGGAGGCCTACGTCCCGCAGACAGACACCTACATAGAGAAGGACTCCTCCATAAACGAGGAGGTGGAGAAGCTCCGCCACCAGGCCACGAGCTCGCTGCTCTCGCGCCGTGACGTCATCGTGGTGGCATCGGTCTCCTGCATCTACGGCATCGGCAGCCCCCAGGACTACGCGGGTCTGGCGCCCAACGTGGACAAGGAGGTCCCTCTGGAGCGGGACGACCTCATCCGCGAGCTCATAGACATCCAGTACGACCGCAATGACTATGACCTGGTGCGCGGCACCTTCCGTGTGCGCGGAGACACCGTGGACGTCTTCCCTCCCTATGCCGAGAACCCCCTGCGCATCAGCTTCTTCGGCGACGAGGTGGAGCTCATCGCCGAGGTGGACAACACCACGGGAGAGATCGTCCGAGAGTTCGACGCCATCCCCATCTGGCCGGCGTCTCACTACGTGACGGAGCGCCCCAAGGTCAACCACGCCCTCAAGACCATCAGCGAGGAGCTGGAGGCCCGCGTGGCGGAGCTCAAGGCAAACGACATGCTCCTGGAGGCCCAGCGCCTGGCCCAGCGCACGAGCTACGACCTCGAGATGCTCGAGACCATGGGCTTCTGCAACGGCATCGAGAACTACTCCCGCCACCTTGACGGGCGCGCCCCCGGCGAGCCGCCCTACACGCTCATCGACTACTTCCCCAAGGACATGCTCTGCATCATCGACGAGTCCCACGTCACGGTGCCCCAGATCCGCGGCATGCACGAGGGAGACCGCTCGCGCAAGATCACCCTGGTGGACCACGGCTTCCGCCTGCCCTCCGCGCTGGACAACCGCCCGCTGCGCTTTGACGAGTTCGAGGCGCGCATCCCGCAGTTCATCTACGTCTCGGCCACGCCGGGAGACTACGAGGAGTCCGTCACGCAGCGCCAGGTGGAGCAGATCATCCGCCCCACGGGCCTTCTGGACCCCAACATAGAGGTGCGCCCGGTGCGCGGCCAGATAGACGACCTCCTGGCAGAGATCAAGGAGCGCGTGGCCAGGAAGGAGCGCGTGCTGGTGACCACCCTCACCAAGCACATGGCCGAGGACCTGACGGACCACCTGCTGGACGAGGGCATCCGCGTCAACTACATGCACTCCGACACCGCCACGCTCGACCGCGTTGACATCATCAGGGACCTGCGCCAGGGAAAGATCGACGTCCTGGTGGGCATCAACCTCCTGCGCGAGGGCCTGGACATCCCCGAGGTGAGCCTCGTGGCCATCCTGGACGCCGACAAGGAGGGGTTCCTCCGCAACAGGAGGTCGCTCATCCAGACCATGGGCCGCGCGGCGAGAAACGCCCAGGGCCAGGTCATCATGTACGCGGACGTCATCACAGACTCCATGCGCGAGGCCATCGACGAGACGCGCCGCCGCCGCGCCATCCAGGAGGCCTACAACGCGGAGCACGGCATCGTGCCCAAGACGGTGCGCAAGTCCATAGCTGACATCTCCGGCTTCATCCAGGAGGCCGACGAGAACGTAGGCAAGCGCAAGCGCAAGGACCACGCGTTCTACACTGCCTCCGGCGCGGGGGCCGAGGAGCAGGGCGCCCCCGTGGACCACTCCACGGCGGAGTCAGTGGCAGACGAGCTGGCTGACCTCGGGCCGGAGGAGCTGGCGCAGGTCATGGCGTCCCTCGAGGACGAGATGGCGCGCGCCTCGGCGGACATGGACTTCGAGCGGGCGGCCGCCCTGAGGGACCAGCTCGTGGAGCTCAAGAGCCGCTTTGAGGGCGGAAGCGCCGCCGAGGTCATGGAGCGCCTCAAGGCCGGCGCCCGCAAGGGCAGCGCGCACGCCACCAGGAGGCGCTACCGCGGCAAGCACTAGGCCGCGGCCCGCGGGGCAGGGAGAAGCGCAAGGGGAAAGGGGAGTCCCATGGCAAGAGAGACCGACGGACGCGAGAAGAACGTCTTCGGCTACCTGACGCACGAGTTCGAGACCTTCGACCAGCGCCCCCTGGGCGACGTGGACAGCCTCATCCTGGCGTGTCTCTCGTACTTCCAGCTGCCTGCCGAGGCCGAGGCGGCCCGCACCGAGGAGGGCATGGACCTGCGCGACCTCTTCCGCGCGGAGTGGCTGGAGGGCATGACCGGGGGCCTCTGGGGCCCGGCGGGCCTCTCTCGCCTGCTCGCGTGCGTTGCGGCAAGCCCCCGCATGAGGGGAATCCGCCTCTCCTGCTACGTGGAGGACCTGGACGCCGCGCGAGAGAAGCAGTTCTCCGCCTGCACGCTGCGGCTGCCGGGAGGCGACGCCTACGTCTCCTTCCGCGGGACCGACAACACGCTGGTGGGCTGGAAGGAAGACTTCAACATGGCCTTCGAGAGGGACGTCCCCTCGCAGGTGAGCGCCAGGGCCTACCTCGAGCGCGTGGCGCCTACCATATCGGGGCGCATCTACGTGGGCGGCCACTCCAAGGGCGGAAACCTCGCCGCGTACGTTGCCTCCACGTGCAGCCCCGAGGTGGCCAGCCGGCTCGAGAGGGTCTTCTCGCACGACGGGCCCGGGTTCACGGCGGAGTCTCTGGCGGCAAGCTCCTGGAGGGAGCGTGCGCGCCTGGTATCCAAGACGGTGCCGCGCTCGTCGCTCATTGGCATGCTCTTCGAGCAGCAGGAGGAGTACTCGGTGGTGGACTCCTCCACAGTGGGCATCCTCCAGCACGACCCATTCTCCTGGGTGGTGGAGGGGTGCGACTTCGTGCGGGTCAAGGGCATCGCGCGAGGGGCGGCCGCCCTGGACGAGACGCTCAACCAGTGGATCTCAAGCATGACGGTGGAGGAGCGCGAGGGCTTTGTGAACACGCTCTTCTCGGTGCTGTACGCAAGCGGGGAGGACACCTTTGCCAGCATGGCAGGAAACCTGCAGACCACGCTGCCGGCCATGCTCGACTCGCTGGCCGCCACCGACCCCGAGGAGCGGCGCTACCTCACGCGCGCGGTGTCGCTGTTGCTGCGGGCCTTTGTGCCGGAGGTGAGCCTGCCCGAGGTCACGCTTCCCGAGGTCGCCCTGCCAGAGTCCCTGGCCGCGCTACAGTCGGAGGGCACGGCCCTTCTGGCCCGTGCTCGGGCCAGGGCGGAGGGCGCTGTGGGAGCAGACGCCACCCAGGTTGCGGGGACCTCGGACGCAACGGATGACGCGTAACGTCCCTGTCATGTTTTTGGGTAAACTTAGAAAGCTGTGAATTTGGAAGGGGCTCTTCGGGAGGCGGAATATGGCGTCAAAGGTTGTCGTGGCATGCGGGTCTGGAGTGGCTACCTCCGAGATGGTGGCGGCAAGGCTCACCAAGATGCTGGAACAGGCCTCCGTGGACGCCCAGGTGGTGGCCGTTGAGCTCTCCGAGCTCGAGGGCGCCCTCGCCGACGCCGACGCCTACGTTGACGTCATGGGCACCGAGTACGCCACGGACGTCCCCGCCGTCAACGGCGTGGCGTTCCTCACCGGCATGAACGCGGACGCCGAGTTCAAGCGCCTGCTGGAGATCCTGGGCGCCTAGGCGGCCATACGGGGCGTTGCGGCGCCTCTCTAGACAAGAGCGGGGCGCGTCTCCACCAGGAGGCGCGCCCCGTCTGCGTCAGCGGGCTTCTCCTGCGACTAGCCGTCGGAGCGGCAGAAGGCGTTGCCCATGCCCATGGAGGCCTCGTAGAGCACGTGGTCCAGGAGCGCCTCGGTCTGGCGGCGGCACTCGTCGGCGATGGCGTCGTTTGCGGCCTCGAGCTCGCCGCAGACGTCATCCCCTGCCATGGCATCCTCACGGACGCGCTCGTCGCAGGCGCGGACCAGGGCAAACGTCGCCGCGGGCAGGGCCTCTTGGTAGCGCTCCACGTGCGGCACGCATCCGGTGCGGGCGCCATCGGCCAGGGCGCCGATGATGCGGTTTGCCCAGTAGAAGTTCTCGCTGGTCACGCGGGTGGTGGTGTCCTCCAGGTAAGCGGGCGTGCGGCCCACGTTGGCATAGAAGGGCACCAGGGCGTTGTAGGCGTTGGAGCCCAGGCTCACCCACTGCAGCGCGCGGGTGGCCGCGGGTTCGTAGGGGCGCAGCTGCAGCACGGCCAGCTGGCTGTTGCGGTTGATGCCGATGGGGCGGTAGCGGCCGGGACGCCCCGCCGGGTCGTGGCCGTAGGGGTCGTACGGGGTGCCCTGATAGCAGAGTGAGAGCGCGTACTTGACGTCCTCGATGGTTACCTTGCGCTCGGGGCGGCGGCACCAGGCAAGGCGGTCGCACTCCGGGCCAAAGTCCTCGGCGGGAAGGGCACGGTCCCAGGGGCCGGCCGTGGGGTTGAGGAAGCGCTGGATGGCCCAGGCGCGCGGCGTGTTGTAGACGTGGTCGGAGTCGGAGTGGCTGCCAAAGGCGTCGCGCGGGTTGAGCTGACCATCAAGAGAGAGGTCCAGGTGGTTTGCGGCAACCCACTCGCGCAGGTCGGGCGAGCACAGGTGGCAGTACTTCTCGCCGTACGCGTCGTCGAGGTCGAAGGAGTCAATGCCCAGCTGGTTGGGCATGGTGACGTAGCAGTCGTCCGGCACGCGGCGGGCGATCCAGTGGTGGCCGCCCACGGTCTCCAGCCACCAGATCTCGTCCACGTCGCTGAAGGCGATGCCGTTCATCTCGTAGGTGCCGTAGCGCTCCAGCAGGGCGCCCAGGCGCAGCACGCCGTCGCGGGCGCTGGTGGCGTAGGGCAGGACCAGCGTGACCATGTCCTCCTCGCCGATGCCGCCGGGTGTGCCGGTCGCGGCGTCATAGCGCACCAGCGGGTCTGCCGCCAGGACGCGCTCATTGGTGGTCAGGGTCTCGGTGGCGCTCATGCCCACGTTGTGGGCGTTCACGCCGGCCTCCTCCCACAGGCCCTCCTTGAGGTCTGCGTTGGGCATGGCCGTGTAGCGCACGCCTCCTTGCGGCAGGGGCACGGTGAGGTGACTGATCACGCTGGTGTAGCTGGTCTTTCCCGCGGGGTCCACGGAAACGAAGCGCTTGGGGCAGAACTCGCCGTTGGAGGAGTCCTCGTTGCGGGCCACGATGGTGGAGCCGTCGAAGCTCGCCTTCTTGCCCACGAGGATGGTGGTACAGGGCATGTGCCCTCCCTTCTGCGTCGGCAGCAAGGGGCGAGAGGCGCGCTTCTCGCCAGCTGGGCCGATGCGAGTTGATGGACGGTTACATGTTAGCCGCACGCGGTTGCGCGGGTGCGACGCGGCCACGATAATGCAACGAGCAACAACCTGAACAGGGAGAACCACATGTCCATGTACTTCAAGCGCAAGCTTCCCATTCCCGCGGAGATCCGCGAGGAGATGCCTCTCTCCGCAGAGATGACCCAGAAGAAGGTGGCCTTTGACCAGGAGGTGGCCGACATCTTCCGCGGCGAGGACAAGCGCCGCGTGCTCATCATCGGCCCGTGCTCCGCGGACCGCGAGGACTCCGTGCTGGACTACATGAACCACCTGGCCGGCGTGGCCGACGAGGTCAGGGACAAGCTCGTCGTCATCCCGCGCGTCTACACCAACAAGCCGCGCACCAAGGGCACCGGCTACAAGGGCCTTCTCCACAACCCGGACCCCGAGGCCCCCGACGACCTGCTTGAGGGCGTGAAGGCCATCCGCCACATGCATCTGCGCGTCATCGAGGAGACGGGCTTCTTTACGGCCGACGAGATGCTCTACCCCTCCAACTACCAGTACCTGGTTGACCTTCTCTCCTACGTGGCCGTGGGCGCTCGCTCCGTAGAGAACCAGGAGCACCGCCTGGTGGCCAGCGGCATCTCCGTACCCGTGGGCATGAAGAACCCCACCGCCGGCTCAACCACCGTGATGATGAACTCCATCTACGCGGCCCAGGCCAAGCAGTCCTTCATCTTCCGCAACTGGGAGGTCTCCACCGAGGGCAACCCGCTGGCCCACGCCGTGCTGCGCGGCTACATCGGCCTGGACGGCCGCAACTACCCCAACTACCACTACGAGCACCTGGAGCGCCTGGCCAGCCGTTACACGAGCGAGACCTTCGAGAACCCGTCCGTGGTGGTGGACTGCAACCACGACAACTCCGGCAAGCGCCCGCTCGAGCAGACGCGCATCTGCAAGGAGGTCCTAGACTCCTGCCGCCGCAACCAGGACATCGCCGGCATGGTCAAGGGCTTCATGGTGGAGTCCTACCTCGAGGACGGCAACCAGCCCGTGGACGGCGGCGTCTACGGCAAGTCCATCACCGACGCCTGCCTTGGCTGGGACAAGACCGAGGCCCTCATCCGCCAGATCGCCGACCGCATCTAGTCGCTGCGTCGGATGGTGCGCGGTGTCCGCGTGCGTGAACGCCTGACCCGTCAAAACAGCCGTTCAGTGAACGCCTCTCTTCAATTCAGGCGTTCGCTGAACGGCTGAATTGCTACCACAGGCGTTCACGGTCACGCGTCGAGAAGGGCGCTGCGGGGGAGAAGCGCCCTGCCCCCACGCTACCTACCCCAACCCGCCGAGAAACTCTTCCAGCTCGGCAACGTCCCCGGTGTAGTGGAACGCGTCCATGCCGGCCACGCGCGCGGCCTCGCAGTTGTCGGGGTTGTCGTCCACGAAGACGCATGTGGCGGGGTCGAGCCCATAGCGGTCGCAGAGCAGCCGGAAGATGGCGGTGCCGGGCTTCATGAGGCGCTCCTTGCCCGAGACCACGAGGCCGTCGAGGAAGTCGAAGACGGGTGCTCGGCCGAGCTGCTCCTCGATGCGGTCCGAGGCATTGGAGAGCACGTAGACGCCCCAGCCGGCCTTGTGCAGGCGATGCGCCAGCGCGTTGGTGGGCTCGATGACGCGCGAGTGCTCGGGCCACCGGGCGAGGCACTCGCGGACGCACGCGTGCAGTCGCTCGGGCGTGTGCGCCAGGGCCACGCGCAGCATGGCCTGGTGGTCGATGGTGCCCGAGTCCAGCAGCGACCACTCAACGCGCCCAAAGAGCCCCTCGTAGAGGGCCTGCGCGTCGGCCTCGCTTGTGGTGAAGGCTCGCGCGAACTCGTGCCCGTCAAAGGTCATGAGCACGTTTCCCATGTCAAAGACGATGTTTCTGGCTGCCATGGTTGCCTCCTCGCGACGCCGCCATTGTAGCGTGCGGGGGCGGGCCGTCCTTCTCGCCGGGCGCCCCTCTTGCCGTTCTCATCCTGAATCGACATTTGCTGCCTCTCGGAGGGCCCCAAATGTCGATTCAGGATGGGAACGCCGGTGGACGGGGGAGAAGAGCGCGCCGTCGCCGCCACACCTTCCCCACAAAAAACGCCCTTCTCGCCAGGGCGGCGAGAAGGGCGTCGTCATACCTGCAGGTAGGTCGCGGTCGCTGCTACAGCTCCACGAGCTCGCCGGTCTCGGCGGCCTGCTTGATGGCGTTCAGGGTGCGCAGGGTCTTGACGTTGTCGGCGGGGGTCACCACGGGCTCCTCCTCGCGACGGACGACGCGCGCGAAGTGCTTGAGCTGCATCTTGTGGGGCAGCGCCGGGTCGACGGCGGGGACGTCCAGCTTGAGGGACTTGTGCCAGCTGGAGGCGCCGTCGTAGCTCACCTGGTGCAGGCGCGGCAGGGACAGGGCCCCCTTGGTGCCGCCGATGAAGTAGGCGTCGGCGTCAAACGGGCGGTACTGCGGGTCCTCGCGAGCGGTGGCCTCCCAGTTCCAGGGCGAGGCGGTGGCGTCGGAGATGGTCATGGACGCCAGGGAGCCGTCGGCGAAGCGCACGTTGACGACGGCGGAGTCCTCGGTCTCAAAGCCACGGGCCGCGCTGGACTGCATGCCCTGGACGGCGACGGGCTCGCCCAGCAGGTAGCGGAGAAGGTCCACGTCGTGGACGAGGTTGACCAGGATGGGGCCGGCGCCCTTCTTGCGGCGCCACTCCACGTCGAAGTACTCGTCGTTCTTGTAGATCATGTAGTGGAAGGAGCTGACGGTGAGCTTGCCCAGCTCGCCGCCCGCGATGATCTGCTTGGCCTTCTGCACGAAGGGGTTGTGGCGACGGTGTTGGCCCACGAGCACGGGCACGCCGGCCTCCTCGGCCTCGACGGCAAAGGCCTGGGCGTCCTCGAGGTTGTCGGAGATGGGCTTCTCGACCAGGGGCACGATGCCGCGCTTGACGGCCTCACGGGCAACGGAGAGGTGCAGGCCGTTGGGGGTGGCGATGATGACGCCCTCGGGCTTGACCTCGTCCATCATCTGGACCGGGTCGGTGTAGAACGGCACGCCGGCGGCCTCGGCGGTGGCGCGGGCGCCCTCGAAGGCGTCGGCGATGGCCACGAGCTCGGCCTCGGGCTCCTCGGTGACGAAGCGGATGTGGTTGCGGCCCATGGCACCGGCGCCGATGACGGCAATGCGGATGGGGGTCTTCTCGCTCATTGTTTCTCCTTTGATAGCTGGTGGGGTGGGGTTGACAAAGGGGCTGTCCCTTTGTCAACTAGGCGGCCTGCCTCTTCTTGTCGGAGACCATCATGTAGACGGTCAGGACGACGGCCACGGCGGCAATGGCGATGGCGCCGTAGAAGGACTGCTGGTAGGCGGCGTTGCCGGCCTCGGCGTGGTAGAGGACGGCCGTGATGGGCTGGCTGATCCAGGTGGAGGCGGCGTAGCCCAGGAACATGATTCCGTAGTTGACGCCAAGGTTGGTGGTGCCAAACGCGCCGCCGGTCAGCGGTGGGTGGATGACCAGCAGGGCGCCGAAGCTGAAGCCCAGCAGGGCCAGGGCCACGAAGAACGGGCCCTGGTTGAAGCTCGTGGACATGAGCACGAGGACGAGGCTGGTGGCCGCGGCGGAGCTGGGGGAGCTTCTCTCGCGCGGCGACGCGGCCCTCGGTCTCAACGCCGGCACTGGTGAAGCAGGTCTCCGGGTTTGAGGCCGAGTACGGCGTGCGGGTCTTCGAGCGCTCGCACGCAGGCGTGAGGCTGACGGCGGCCGGCGGCGTGCTGGTGGAGGACGCGAGGTCCGTCATGCGCCAGTGCGAGGACGCCCTGAGGCGCGCCCGCGGCGCCCAGGAGGCGGGAGACGCCGTGAGGATGGGCGTCTCGCTGATGTCTCCGGGCAGGTTCACGCTGGACCGCTGGCCGCGGATGAGCGCCATGGAGCCCGACCTGCGCCTCGAGCTTGTGTCGGTGGGCAGCCTCTATGACGAGCGGTCCTCGGTGATGGAGCGCCTGGGGCAGGAGGTCGACGTCATCCAGACGAGCTTCTCGTCCGTGCGCTGGGAGGGCCAGTGCAACCTGCTACCGCTCTTTGACGCACCGTTCTACCTTGACGTCCCGCGCACCAACGCGCTGGCGGGGCGCGATGCGGTGGGGCTCTCGGACCTCATGGGGCAGCGCGTGCGCATCCTGCGCCACGCCCATGACGACATGGACCGGCTGCGCGATGTGCTGATGGCCAACGAGGGCGTCCACGTGGTGGACGTCGAGGCCTTTGACATCGAGCTCTTCAACGACAGCATGGAGAAGGGCGACTGCGTGCTCACGACGGGCGCGTGGTCGGGCGTCCACCCGGGCTTTGTGGGCGTGCCGGTGCGCTGGACGCCGGCGCCGTGCTACCTGGCCTATCCGCTGGAGCCAAAGTCACAGGTCAGGAGGTTTGTGGACGCCCTGGCGAGGTGCGTGGGGTAGAGGAGCTCCTCGCCGGGGCGGCCGCTACAGGAAGAGTTGGTAGGCCCAGCGCAGGTCCTTGGGGTTATTGCCGATGAGCACGGTGCACGCGCGGGTGAAGCCGGCACTGGCAATGACGTGCTGCATGCGGACGTTGTCGGCATGGGTGTCCACGCGGATCTCTGCGAAGCCGCGGGCGCGGGCCTCCTCGATGAGGCGGGCGTAGAAGCGCTGCGCCACGTGCATGCCGCGGAATGCCGGGGCCACGGCCACGCGGTGGATGGTGGCGTAGGGGGAGGCGGCGCCCGCGGGGGCGGCGGCGTCTCCGCGGACCTGCCATGCGCCCTCGACCACCTGGTCGTAGGCGGGCTCGGGCTCGTCGATGAGGGCGGCGGTTGCGGCAACCTGGCCACCAATCAGGAAGACGCGGCCCCAGCCGTGCGCGACGTCGGAAGTCACGAGGTCGACGTCGGGACCGGCGCCGTCTTGCCACTGGTCGATGCCGTCTGCGGCCAGCAGGGCGCGACCGGCCTCGAGCGTGGCGACGATGGCGGGCACGTCATCGACGGTGGCGGGGCGCATGTCGCAGTCCGCAAGCCTGAACTCGCGCACGCTCTCCTGACCCGTGCCCTGCGATTCGTCCTGTGCCATGGTGCCTCCTGACCTCGGTTTTGCTGGCCTATTATGAACCCAAACCGCCAAGGGCATGTGCCTGGCGGCAAATGCCCACGATTGCGCGAGGGGGCTGCGCGAGGAAGGGGAGGGCCATGAGGTACCGGAGGGACGTCGTCCTCAAGGACGGCAACGCGTGCCTGCTCAGGAGCGCCGAGGCATCGGATGCCCGCGAGTGCTTTGACGTCTTCCAGGCCACGCACGCGGAGACCGACTGCCTGCTGAGCTACCCGGACGAGAACTCGCTTGACGAGGGAAGGTTTGCGGACGAGCTTGCCGGACGCGCGGAGAGCCCGCGGTGCGTCGAGGTCTGTGCCGTGGTTGGCGGCAAGATTGTGGGCACGGCGAGCGTCGACCCCATCGGACGGCGCTTCAAGAACCGGCACCGCTGCGAGCTGGGAATCTCCATCCTGTGCGCGTATTGGGGCCGCGGCATCGGCCGGGCGCTGATGGAGGCCTGCCTCGAGTGCGCCAGGCAGATGGGCTACGTCCAGGCGGAGCTCGAGGTCGTCGCGGACAACGTGAGCGCCATCGGTCTCTACCGGAGCCTGGGCTTCGTGGAGTTTGGGCGCAACCCGCTGGCTTTCCGCTCCCGGACGTCCGGCTGGCAGGAGGTCGTGCTCATGCGGCTGGAGCTTTAGGGGAGTCGGCGAGAACTCGGGCGGGGTCACTGGCTGCTTGAGAGCCTTTCCATGCACGGAAGTCCCCTTCGTGCGAGTGATTTCGATTCCGGCGTGCAGAAGTCCCCTTCGTGTGAGCCCATTTCGGGGCCTGGCCGAGTATCTGGAATTTGCCAACTGGGCTTTTGTGATTGACGGAAGGCCAAAAACGCCAAAAGGGGCAAAAACAGGCTCACACGAAGGGGACTTCTGCACAAACTTTTGGAAAACACTCGCACGAAGGGGACTTCTGCGCAGGGCGACGCCCCTCCCGACCGGATTTGGGGGGCGGGAGGGGCGTCGAATCCGCCGCGAACCCTACCAGATGCCCAGAAGGCCCTCGAGGTTCTCCACGAAGCGCCTGCGGTCGCGGTCGGTGAAGGCAGAGGGGCCCTTGGTGCGCCCTCCTGCCCGGCGCACCTTCTTCTCCTCGGCACGGATGAACAGGTCAGAGTCTATGGTGACGGTGCTGTAGACGCGTCCCCTCACGCCAATGGCCCGGGCGCCGCGCCCCAGGACCATCGCGGCCAGGCCGATGTCCTGGGTGACCACGACGTCTCCCGGCCGCAGGGACTCCACGATGGCAAAGTCCGCCGAGTCGGCGCCGGTGCTCACGGCCAGCGTGTCAACCCAGAAGCCGCGCCTGGCATGCGCGGCGTCGCGCGGGTCTCCCGGCCTGACGTGCCGCTCCAGGTTCTGCGTGGTGTTTCCCGCAATGACCACCGCCACGCCCGCGCGGCGGGCCACCACGAGCGCGTCAGCCGTGACGGGACAGGCATCGGCGTCGATGAAGAGGGTCATCGCGGCTCGCCTGCCGTGCCGAGCCGTTTGCTCATCCAGACGTGGGGGACGCCCTTGCGGCTTCCCGCAAAGAGGCGGCACATCGCGGTGGCCCTCCCGTCCAGAAACGCCACGATGTGGCGGGCTCGCCCGTACACGTCATCGAGCTCGCCCTCGTGGCCCTGCTCGTCCATGAAGACCTCGCGGCGGATCTCCACGGCCTCCTCGGGCAGATGGTCGTAGGTCCTGAACTCAATCTCCGGGGCAGTCTGGTCTCCCATGCTCCTCCTCGTCGTAGCTGGTCCCCTGACGTAGCTGGTCCCCTGAAGTATAGGGCCACAAAAAGGGGCGGCCCGCCCGGACCGCCCCGATGAACCTCACGCCCTGTCGCCGGTGCGCCCGGCCCGCTACTCCTGGACCTTCAGCGCCTCGGAGAGGGGAACCCGCCTGATGGAGCGCGTGTGCAGCGCCGCCACCACCAGATAGGTGACGAAGCCCGCGACGATGGTCTCGGCCATGGCTGACCACGGCACGTAGATCTCTATGTTTCCGTTGTAGCTGATCAGCATCGCGCGGAAGATGGCCGTCAGGCTGCCAATGATCAGCGGCAGGCACAGCACCAGCGACGCCGCCACGCACAGTGTGATGGAGCGCACGTAGAGCCGCGAGATCTCTGCGTCACGGTAGCCAAAGACCTTCATGTAGCTGATGGAGCGCGCGCTCCTGTCGATGACTGCCTTGGTGAGCAGGTAGATGAAGAGCAGGTAGATAAAGACGGAGAGCCCCACCAGCATGCCGATCATGTCGTCCATCATGCCCGTGAACTGGTCGCCGATGGCGCGCATGTCGTCAGGCGTGGTCTCGCTCGCAAAGAAGAGCGAGTCAAGCCGCAGCTCCTCGTCGCTGGCGTAGGCGTTGAAGTAGCCGTCGGCGTTGCCAAAGAATTTGTTGAAGTCGTCGAGGCTCATGTAGAGGTTCATGTCGGACTTGGAGCCCCAGGTGGTGCCGTCAAAGCGGACCTCGTGGGCCTTGTCTTCGTACTTGTCGTAGAGGCTGACGGAGTCGCCCGCGGCAAGGCCGAACTTGTCCACCAGGCCCCCGCCAAAGACCACGCGGCCGTCGCCCACCGGGAGGTCCTTCCAGTAGCGGGAGTCGGGGGAGACGCCGTAGACGGTGATGGTCTCCTCGCCGTTGCCCTCGCCGCGGTCGTACTGCAGCGTGTAGACGGCGTACTTCTCGGCCTGCGCGATTGCCTCGGCGCCGTTGTCGACGGTATTCACGGGGTGCGTGTTCTCGTCGTCCGCGTCGACCTTGGACGCCTCGCCGAGAAGGTCGACCACCTCGTCGCTGGTGCATCCCAGGGCGTCCGCTGCCTCGTCCAGGCGCGCGGAGAGCTCCTCCTGCGCGTCCTGGACGGCTGCCACGGCGTTCATGCCGGGGGCGGCCGCCAGCGAGGCGAGCGCGTCCTGCAGCCCGTCGACGGCGTCCTGCGCGCGTGTCAGGAGCGTGCCGTCAACCGCCTGCAGCCGCTCGGCGGCGGCCCACTGCGCGCGCTCCTCATCGGTGCCCTCGAGCTCCAGCGGCGCCTTGAGCACGTACTGGTGGCGGGCCACCAGGCTGTTCTCGAGGTTGTCGGCGTAGTGGGTCATGGTGGGGAGGATGGCCAGGCTGAAGAGGAGCAGCAGCGAGGCAAAGCCGATGCCCACGAAGAGCGTGGCAAAGTTGCCCAGGTTGCGCAGGAAGACGCGCAGGCGGAAGCGGGCGACAAACCCCAGGCGTTCGGGGAGCCTCACGCCGCGCTTGGTGCCGGACTTGCCGGACGCCTCGTGGCGAAGGAACTGCAGGGGAGTCCTTCTCGTCTTGTGAAGCAGCGCCAGCAGCGTGATGCCGACGAGAAGCGCAGAGGGGACCACGGCCGTCTTGACGAAGATGCCCCAGTCCCAGCTCACGTGGAAGGGCGGCAGGCTGTAGCTGCCGTAGTAGAGGTCGCGCATGGGGCTGGTGAAGAGCGCCACGCCCAGCGCGGTGCCCAGGCCGGCGGCGAGAAGCCCCACCGCGGCGGGAAGCGCCAGGTAGTGCAGGACCAGCTCCCGCCGGCGGTAGCCGCTGGCCATGAGCGTTCCTATGACGGCGCTCTCCTCCTCGATGGTGGCGTTGGTCAGCACCACGAAGACGAAGGCCATGATGACGATGATGATGTCCAGGAGCGTGGTCCACATGGCCGAGTCGCCGGAGACGTCGTCGGCGGCGTAGCCAATGCCCTGGTTGGAGTCGGCGTCTATGAGCTCGTCGACGCGCGCGTCGGCGTCGGTGAGGGCGCTGACCATGTCCTTCTCGGCGTCGGTGCGCTGGGCCACGGTGAGGCCTCGGTCCGCAAAGCAGAAGGAGTACGTGTAGGCCGGGGCGCCCCCGGCGGCCTCCAGGGCGGCAAAGCCCCCGGGCGTGACCTCGGCCACGCCGTAGGTGAGCGTGTTGACCGTGAAGTCGGAGTTGCTGGCAAAGAGGGCCTGGCTGTCGGGCAGGGTGAGGATGCCCGCCACGGAGTAGGCGCGCCCGCAGAGAAGGACCTCGTCGCCCAAGGAGAGACCGTTGTTGGCTGCAAAGACGCGGTCGACGGCCACCTCGTCGTCGGCGGCCGGCTCGCGCCCCTCGCAGTAGGCGGCGAGGTCCACCTGCGTGCGGTGGACGTAGGTGCGCAGCGTGCGGTTGGTGCCGTCGTCGTCCTCGGCGTGCCGGAAGCGCGCGTCGATGGAGAAGTTCTCGTAGACGTCGACGCCGCCCACGCCGTCGGCCGCCCGGCGCATGGCGTCGAGCTGGGCGTCGGTGGCTCTGAAGCTGGTGGTCACGCGGCCGTCCTCAATGGCGTACTCGTCGCGCATGCCGTCCATGATGACGTCGATGGAGTGCGCGGCCAGCAGAAAGCCCGAGGTCAGGGCCACGCAGCCGCACATGAGCAGGAAGATGCCGAGGTACTTGCCTATGTTCTTTCGCAGCTCACGGGGGAGCCGCCTGGCTAGCGGGGTCATGGGGTGCCTACCAATCCAGCTCGGCGGCGCAGAGCGGCGCCTCGTTGACCTGGTCCTCCACGAGCCTGCCGTCGCGTAGGCGCAGCACGCGGTCGGCCATTCCGGCAATGGCGGCGTTGTGCGTCACCATGACGATGGTGCAGCCGTACTCGCGGTTGACGCGCTCCATGAGCTCAAGGACCTCCTTGGACGTCTTGTAGTCCAGGGCGCCGGTGGGCTCGTCACACAGGATGAGCCCTGGGTTCTTGACCAGCGCGCGGCCGATGGCGCAGCGTTGCTGCTGGCCGCCGGAGACCTGCCGGGGGAACTTGTCGCGGTGCTCCCAGAGGCCCAGGGACCGCAGCAGGTCCTCAAGGGGCAGGGGGCTGTCCGAGAGGTGTGCCGTGACCTCGATGTTTTCGCGGATGGTGAGGTCGGGCACGAGGTTGTAGAACTGGAAGACAAAGCCCAACTCGCGGCGGCGGTACTCGCCCAGCTCGCGCGGCCCCAGGGCCGTGAGCTCGCAGCCACCCACGCTGACGCTTCCGCCGTCGGCGTCCTCCAGGCCGCCGATGAGGTTCAGGAAGGTGGACTTGCCCGAGCCGGACGGGCCCAGCATGACGCACACCTCCCCGCGCATGACCTCGGTGGTTATGCCGTCGAGCACCTGGACGCGCGCCTCGCCGTCGCCGTAGTGCTTCATCAGCCCGTCAACCACCAGATAGGGCTCCGTTCCCCTCATGACTCGTCTCCTCCCAAAAGTTAGCCATGGTTTAAGTTAGCTTAGGCTCACTTATAGCACAGCCGTCGCGCATCGCAGGCGAGAAGCGAGAAGTGCCTCCCGCGGGGGCGTATAGTAAGAAGCAACTGGGCGCCTTGCGCCGTAACTGACCACAAGGAGGCACGCATGCTCTTCTCGTCCATCAAGAACGCGTCCCACAACGACATCTCCTCCGAGCGCTTCCAGAGGGCGCTCGCGTGGCTCGCCACCACCGACATGTCCACCATCGAGTGCGGCCGCCACGACATCGTGGGCGATGAGGTCTTTGCCAACGTCATGGAGTTCAC
>ERZ1034980.645-NODE-645-length-24188-cov-30.173911_pt1 | contig 24188 bp, 20 predicted proteins | sample MGYA00520622_ERZ1034980 | MGnify/ENA primary metagenome ERZ1034980 (study PRJEB33766, sample SAMN09781791) | gut metagenome | biome: gut microbiome | host: Homo sapiens | place: Madagascar | study: EMG produced TPA metagenomics assembly of the PRJNA485056 data...
ATTTTGAAGCATATTTACCAACTCTTTTCGAATCACATCTTTCTTCTATCGTATTCTACATTTTTTTCATCTTATATTTTTTCCGCTGTCCCTGTATTTCTGTAAATCCAAATGCCAGAACGCCGACTATACCAAACGCCATCATTTTGATAAGACTTTCATAATAGGTATCCAGATTGCCAGACCATCTCATAAGCTCCTTCGCATGTACAAAACAGCTTTGGAACGAAGAAGCTCTATAGTAGTAATCTGAAAGTTTAGACGCCTGTATCGCCATTGCCATGTCTACCCGGAATGCCAGATATAGCCATGCAGCTGATACCGCAACACACAACAGAAAACTTATGATCGACAGCTTTTCGCCTTTCCACTTATATCCATAGATAACCGCGGCTCCCATCGCAAGCCCGGCATAGCTTGACACGAATCCAATGCGTGCGATCAGGAAAATCAACAGCGCCCCCAGAACGCCACCACCAATCGCTCCGAGCAGACCGAGTGCATAATTTTCACGCACAACATATTCCTCTTCCTGGTTCAGTTTCAACGCATATTCCGTCATCTTCGCAGATTCCTCATTTAAAAAGGAATAGCCATCCTCCACCTGATAGACATTCGTTGGTCCCTGCACGCCCCTGGCATCACAATTATAATATTGATATCGTTCAAATTGCGTGATCATACCTTCTATCAGATTCTTGATCAATTGCACGTTCTTTTTTGTGCCACCACGAACCGGAACATATACCGCAATGCTAAATCCTTTCGGTATGATCCTGCCGCCGCTCGGAAGTACCGCGCGCATCGTTCCCCACACATCGACAGATGCTGGTGTCTGATCGTTGGAAACCGAAAATGCAACCATCATCATTTTTTTGCCGGAACCGGTACCCGGTTTCACGACATATGTATATCCCCGGTACACGCCATGCAGCTGGCTTCCCATTCCTGTCCGTGTTGCCTGCAGCTCCCCGGCTAATTTCGTTAAGATTCTTCTATTCGATGCCATCCGGCAAATTCCTCCTCTGCTTGACACTTACGTTTCATCATATTCCCTTTTCACAGGGATAGCAAGTTTTATTTTCTATACAGCCAGACGGCTGAACTCTTCCAGATTCCATACCATCGTCACAATATCCGAATAAAATTCCGGCTCATGACACACCAGCAGCACCGAACCGTGATACTCTTTCAAAGCACGCTTTAACTCGTCCTTCGCTTCCACGTCCAGATGGTTCGTCGGCTCGTCTAAGATCAGAAGATTTGTCTCCCGGTTGATAAGCTTACACAGACGCACCTTCGCCTGTTCTCCACCACTCAAGACACGCACCTTGCTCTCGATATGCTTCGTTGTAAGACCACATTTTGCCAGTGCCGAACGCACCTCATACTGCGAATATCCCGGAAACTCCTGCCAGATCTCCTCCAGACAGGTATTGTCCGTGCCTGCCATCTCCTGTTCGAAATATCCCTTGTACAGATAGTCGCCCAGTTCCACCTTGCCGGATAGCGCCGGAACGATACCAAGCAGGCTCTTTAAGAGCGTACTTTTACCGATTCCATTTGTTCCGATAATCGCAATCTTCTCGCCGCGCTCCATCCGCAGATTGATTGGCTTGGAAAGCGGTGCATTCTTATCATATCCGATGATGAGATCCTCTGTCTCAAAGAGCATCTTGCCCGGTGTCCGGGCTTCCTTGAAATAAAACTCCGGCTTTGGTTTCTCCTTGGCAAGCTCGATCACGTCCATCTTGTCGAGCTTCTTCTGTCTCGACATCGCCATATTTCGTGTGGCAACCCGTGCTTTATTTCGTGCCACGAAATCCTTCAGTTCATTGATCTCCTGCTGCTGTTTCCGGTACGCTGCCTCCTGCTGCGCCTTCTTCGCCTCATAAACTTCTAAGAACTTATCGTAGTTTCCGACGTAACGGTTCAGCTCCTGATTCTCCATATGATAGATGATATTCACGACATCATTTAAGAACGGAATATCATGACTGATCAGGATAAATGCATTCTCATATTCCTGCAGATACCGCTTCAGCCATTCGATATGCTCCGCATCGAGATAGTTCGTCGGCTCGTCCAGAAGCAGGATTTCCGGCTTCTCCAAAAGCAGCTTCGCAAGCAGTACCTTCGTACGCTGTCCACCACTTAAATCCGTCACATCATGGTCAAGCCCCAGTTCCAGAAGTCCGAGTGCCCGCGCCACCTGTTCGACCTTCGCATCGATCATATAGAAATCGTGGTTCGTCAGCATATCCTGCAGCGTACCAACCTCTTCCATCATCTCTGCGATTTCATCATCTGTCGCATCTGCCATGCTCTCATAGATTTCGTTGATGTTCTGCTCCATATCAAACAGATATGAAAATGCAGACTTCAGGACATCCTCGATTGTCATGCCCTTCTCCAGCACGGCATGCTGGTCTAAGTATCCAACCCGCACATGCTTGTTCCATTCTACTTTTCCTTCGTCCGGTGTGAGCGTCCCCGTCACGATATTCATGAACGTACTTTTACCTTCGCCATTCGCGCCGACCAGGCCGATATGCTCGCCCGCAAGCAGGCGGAACGATACATTATTAAAGATTGCACGGTCGCCAAAACCGTGCGTTAAATTCTCAACATTTAAAATCATCTGTCTTTGTTCTGCGAAACATATTGTGAATTGTGTATATGTCCGTGCCACATTCTGATAATATAAGATGTATTGAAACCAAGAAGTTCTAGATGTTCTGATTTACCTTCTGATACCGAACGCAACCACCGCCAATTCGCCATCCATGGCTCAGTGGCGGTTTGTTTGAACATCGTGTTCAAACATTGCTATTTTACTTACAGAACATCAAGTACTTCTACGTTTCAAACATATTTATATTATCAGGATGTGGCACTTCCATATATATACAATTCACAATACGTTTTGCAAGTTTCTCCTCTATTTTTTTATTGAACCATTCTTTTTACCCTGTTGCCAGATGTAAAAGTCCAGCCAAATTATTTGTTTTTCTTGTTTTGCTTGTCTGCCTTATTTACACCGAGCAGTCCCTTGATGATGAATCCGACACCGACGCCGATCGTGCCGAGGATCAGTGCCAGCTCCAGACCGGACATATAACGCATGGATACGTTCAGTGAAATAACAAGGCATACAAAAAATGCAATGCACAATCCGATCAGTGAAAGTCCGGTCAGCATGTTCGGCTTCACAATAAATGCGATAAATGCCACAACGATGAGCACAATCAGAATACCTCCGACATTCACGCGTCCCATCCGGTAAAATAGTGTGAAGCTGCTCACTACGACATTTTGTAAGAAGATAATCACTCCGATAATCGTCAAGACAATCCCTAATAAAAACTGTAATAAATCCTTCATTTGTTCCTCCCTGTTTTTCTCTTAGAAAATAATTACATACTTGGTTTTGATTCTACCATACTTCGACAAAGCTGTACACAAAAAATGGACAGAGGAACGCTTCTTCTGTCCCGAAGAGTGTCCCTCTGTCCTAAATAGCCGCGTATTAAATTTTGTATACCTATCCTCATCCATGCAGGTGCACCGCGGCTACGATCCTTCCGGCAATCCACATGACCGACGCTGCGATCAGGAATATCAGAACAAAGCCATTCACCTTTTCTTTCCAACGCATCGCCACGATAATTGTATCTCCGATTACGGCGATGGCAATCGGAATTACATAGAACAGATCGACCGCATTTCCTATCAGTACTTTGTACATCAAGACTGCGAACGCTGCAACAAGTGCAAGTGAAACAACCGCTTCTATCACATGAAAGAGTGTGGCTTTCTCAATCTCCGAATGATACATGACCGGAATTGCCATGGAGAATAATATCAGATAGATCAGAGACATCCATAACAATACACGGTCTTCCGCCTGTGCGTTTACGCATGCCGTCTTGATAACTAAAGCCGCAATCAGCATTCCGTAAGATGCAAACTGGATTCCCGGAATCGTATATTCTGTATGTACCATGCCAGACACAAGAATGACTCCTACGGTTATGGAAAGTATCCGGTAATCAATGGAACGATACACGTTCACATCCATTGTAAATAATGATTGCAGGAACGTTGCATTCCCCACTGCCAATAAAACAAGAAATGCAGCAAGCGATAAGAACACAGCCAGATACACATAACTATTGAAGCCGCTTCCGAACAGTTTCACATCCTTATCCCTTATAGAACGCACGATGCTCTGTACACGTTCTGCAAATAAAATAATGAAATATAACAGAATCAGCCAGTTCATAACAAGTGCTGATACTCCAACCCGTAGATCCATGACGATTCCTCCTTCTACAACTCCAATGATGCAAGAATCTCTTTCAATGCATCTGCCGATTCCTTTAATTTCAGTGCCTCTTCGCCACTTAACCTGATTGGAATATCTGTCTCCACGCCATCTGCACCGACAATCGCAGGCATACTCAGAACCACATCCTCGATACCATACGCACCATGTATCATATGCGAAACCGGCAGGATCGATTTCTCATCCCGCATGATCACCTCACAGATTCTCCTTACAGACATCGCGATTCCATAATACGTCGCATGCTTCCGGTTGATAATTTCATATGCACTGTTCTTTACTGCATCTGCAATCTCCCTCGTATTTTCCTTATGCTGGTAATGTCCACGCATCTCACACATCTCGCTTAATTCCACACCAGAGACATTTGCAGATGACCATGCAACGACTTCGCTGTCGCCATGTTCGCCCACGATAAATGCATGCACACTCCGGCTATCCACAGACAGATGTTCACCCAGCTTGTATTTCAGTCTGGCACTGTCTAACACTGTGCCGGAACCAATCACCCGCTGCTCCGGAAGTCCGGACAATTTGATTGCCACCTGTGTCAGGATATCGACCGGATTCGCTACCACAAGCAGGATTCCACTAAAATTCCGCTTTGCAATCTCCGGGATAATAGACTTGAAAATAGCAACATTCTTGTTCACCAGATCCAGTCTTGTCTCCCCCGGTTTCTGTCCGGCTCCCGCGGAGATAATCACGATTGCTGCATCTGCCACATCGTCATACTCTCCTGCATAAATCCGCATTGGAGAAGCAAATGGGATTCCATGGCTGATATCCATTGCCTCTCCCTCTGCTTTGTTTCTGTCTGCATCAATCAATACAATCTCTGTAAATAACCCACTCTGCATCAAAGCGAAGACGGATGCCGATCCCACAAATCCACAGCCAATCATAACTGCTTTTTTTGCATTTACTTTATTTTTTTCCATAACAGGTTCCCCCTTTCATATATACAGCGATTTAATAATGATAATTATTACTATTTTAGTATAATAATAATTCTATAATTTGTCAATTTGTATTTATAAAAAAACACGCAAGCACTTTGTACCTGCGTATTTTTCTACTAATCATTAAACTTGTAATTCTATTTGTTTTTGAAAAATAAACACTCTTCCTCATTGCACCGTACACCATCCGAATTTCGAAGATTCAGATGGAATACGTGACCACTTTCCGGATGGCCCGCACCAAACGCCCGCGTTACATGTGCTACACCTATATCATTCATCCTCTTATCCAGCTCTATCGTGTGAAACCGCAGATCATCATTCACACTGTACATCAGATACGCTTCCGGAAAATCCGCATTCATATATGCTAACTGATCCATGAACAACTGGTACTGTTCTTCAGACACAACCAACGTGCCATCTTTCCTGAGATACCAGTTTGAGATCGTGTCATCCCGTTTTCCCATGTCGTATGCACCACAATTCAGGCAAACACGAACCGGCAGCTTATCATAGGTAAAATAATCCAGTTTCTCCCGATATTCCTGATTTGACGCAGCAATGCAATACTGCGCAGTGAGCTGTGCTCCCGCCGAATCTCCCAACATGAAAAACCGATTCATATCCAGGCCAAACACCCGCGCATGATCATCAATATATTTTACGAGATATGCTACATCCTCTATGGCAGACGGATATTTATTCTGCGGTGCCAGACGATAATTAAAATTCACAACTACGAATCCGCTTTGTGCCAAATGACAGCAATAATGGCTATACAGTTTCTTATCTCCATAAAACCAGCCACCACCATGCACACTGACAATCACCGGATATGCTTTATCCGAGTCTCCCATATAAGATGCCGGCACACAAAGATCAAACAGACTGTTCGATACATAACTGTCTGAATCAATGTCCGACGCATCCCCGGATGATGCATACAGCATCTCCCTTTTCTTATCCATCTTCCAGCTATCCAAAATCGCAGCAAACTGCTCTGCATCCAATCTTTTCTTATAATCTAAATTCTTAATCTGTACAACATTTTCCGGATATTCCAGATCTTTGTCGCGCAATCCATCATTCACCATCCACGCATGGCGCATGTTCACCCATGGCGGAAGTTTTCTGTTCTCCGCTCCACGCTTCATAATCTCTGTAACATTTATCATAACCGATCTCCTCCTCATAATCGTCCCTCTGTCTTATGTTGTCCTCTTTTTTCTCTTATTCTCATACATAGACTGATCCGCCATATTAAGATAATCCTGCAGACTTTTCTGCTTATCCGGCGTATCTGCAGCCATGATACAGGTGCCTATACTTACCTCAATTTCCTCAGCGTCAAAACGTTCACTCACACGTTTAATTATTTTATCTGTCAAATTATGAAAAACGCCCCTGGTAACATAAAAACCCGGGGCGCATTCAAAAAATCGTCAGTTATAAATTATTTACAGCGTTCATAGCGAACCGTAATCGCTTTTATCTCCTTGGCTAAAGTCTTATTTAACTCTTTGCTGTCTACCCGCCATCTCCAATTGCTGCCAACCGAAGAAGGCGTATTCATTCTCGACTCGTTGTCTAAGCCAAGGTAATCCTGAATTGGAACAATACAGATTTTCGCATTGCTTCGCATGATTACGCCAATGAGCGGAATATACATTTTGTCTGCCGGTGTATAGTAATCACACAGATAATCTCTTGCTTTTTTCCTGCCTTCGTCATCGATTTCCTGCCACCAGCCGACCAGTGTCTCATTGTCATGCGTGCCTGTATACGCTACACAATTCTCAATATAATTATGAGGTAAATACTCCCTCGCCGAACCCGTATCTCTTGTGTCAAATGCGAATTCCAACACTTTCGTCCCCATGAACCCGCTATCTGCAACAAGCTTACGGACAGTATCCGTTATATAGCCAAGGTCCTCCGCAATCACGGATTTCCTGCCAATCTTCTTTTCGATTGTATGGAACAAATCCATGCCCGGACCTTTTTTCCAACTGCCATTTACCGCGGTCTTATCCCCGTATGGGATGGAATAATATTCATCGAAACCACGGAAATGATCAATACGCACAACATCATATAACTCGAAGCAGAATGAAAGCCGTTCGATCCACCATGCATACGCTGTCTTTTTGTGGTAATCCCAATCATAAAGAGGATTTCCCCACATCTGCCCATCCGCCGAAAATCCGTCCGGCGGACATCCCGCAACAGCCTTCGGTGTACATTGTTCATCTAACTGGAACAATTCCGGATGCGACCATGCATCTGCACTATCCAATGATACATAAATCGGAATATCTCCGATAATTTTAATTCCTTTTTTATTGGCGTAAGCTCTGAGCTTATGCCACTGGTTGAAAAACTGGAACTGCATGAATAACTGAAAATCAATTTCGTCTGCCAGCTTCTCCTTATATTCACGTAAACCTTCTTCTGTACGACTATGAATTGCTTCCGGCCACTCAGTCCAGTTTATTCCGCCAAAATGATTTTTTACTGCCATATATAAGCAATAGTCATACACCCACGCTTCATTCTTCTCTAAGAACGCCTTATATTCTGTACTGTTCTTATGCCCGCTTCTCTCACAAGCCTTGCGGAGCAATACATACCGTCCATTATATTGTTTTTCATAATCAACAGACTGTTCATCTGTTCCAAAGTCAACACTATCACATTCTTCTCTCGTCAATAAACCTTCGCTAATTAAAGTTTCCAGATCTATGAAGTACGGATTCCCGGCAAATGTGGAAAACGACTGGTATGGAGAATCTCCATATCCGGTAGGTCCCAAAGGTAAAATCTGCCAGAACGTCTGACCTGCTTCCACTAACCAATCTACAAATTTATATGCTTCTTTGGAAAAGCAGCCAATTCCATACTTTGATGGCAGACTGGAAATCGCGAACAATATTCCTGCTGTTTTATCCATATATGTCCTCCATATACGTCAAGGCAAAACAATTATACTCTGCGTACGCTTTCGCCCTCGATCAGATTGTGTGGGGCATAATCATGTTCACACTCCAGTGTGTAATGTATATGCTTCATCAAAAGCTCCACACTCCGCTTCGCAATGCTGTTTATGTCCTGACCCATTGATGTAATTCTCGGTGTGTAAAATCTCGATATGACTGTACCATCGAAGCCTACCACCGATATATCATCCGGTACTTTTTTCCCGGCATCTTCTATTGCACGAATTGCGCCAACCGCAATCGTATCTGACAGCCCGACAATCGCTGTCACATGTATGTTTTTTTCAAGTAGTCTTTTTGTTGTCTCATAGCCTGCCTCATACGAATACCGGCAAGCCATATAATTCTTATCCGGATCAAATTCCAGACCACTTTTTTCAAAGCCTTTTTTACACCCAAGATAACGCGAGAAACTGATCTGTTTATCTGAAATCTCGCCACCCATTACGACAATATCTTTGTGTCCGTAGCCTGTTAAATACTGCACGAGTTCCATAGTTGCAGTCTCATCATCGACACATACAGAAGAAACATTGTCGAACGCTAACTCCTTTGCACTTGTAGTTGCAACAACGCAGGGTATGTCAAGTTCATTCATACGTTCATCAAAAAGGGCTAAATTCGCGCCGAGAAAAATAATCGCTTTCGAGGTTTTGTCACGAACGAATTTTAATGCCTCTGCAACCTCGTCCCCATCTTCATCGATAATCTGACAGGATACAACCTCTTCCAGTTCTGACAGCAGAAGTGTAATCCGGTCAAGAATCTCCATGAAGAAACTATTGTGTCGGCCTTTCATGATAATTGTAACTGTATTTCCGCCACATCGTTTCAGCTTTCTGGCATTTCCGTTTGGTTCAAAATTGCTCTCTTCGATAATTTTCAATATCTTTTCGCGCGCTTTCTCACTTACACCCGGTTGTTTGTTTATTACTCTGGATACGGTGCCAATACCGTATCCAGATAATTTTGCTATATCTTTGATCGTCATATAATCGCCCCCGTAAAATTGTGATTATATATTAACCCTTAACAGCGCCAGCCGCAACCCCTTTGACAATATATTTCTGAGCGCATAAGTAGAATACAACAACCGGAATGATTGCCATGATCAGGCATGCCATAATCGCACCCATATCAACACGTCCGTAGCTTCCCTTCATGTACTGGATGACAATGGAAATTGTCTTGAATTCCTTAATGTCAAGTACAAGGTATGGAAGAAGGAAGTCATTCCAGATCCACATTGCTTCAAGAATACCTACAGAAATGAATGTAGGCTTCATCATAGGAACTACTACACAGAAGAATGTCCGGAGGGGTGAGCAGCCATCAATCATTGCAGCTTCTTCCACTTCTACCGGAATTGATTTTACAAATCCGGTGAACATGAATACCGCAAGTCCGGCACCAAAACCGAGATATACAATCACGATTCCCCAAGGTGTATTCAGATGGAGGGAGTCTGCCGTTCCGGAAAGTGTAAACATAACCATCTGGAACGGTATAACCATAGAAAACACACATAAGAGGTAAATCATTTTTGTAAAAACATTCTTAACACGGGTAATAAACCAGGCTGTCATGGAACAGCAGATCAGGATAACCGCAACTGAAAAAACTGTAATAAACAATGTCCAGCCTACCGCTTTCAGGAAATCATACTGGGTAATTGCTGTCTTATAGTTTTCAAGTCCAACATAGCTTTCCTCTGTAGGCAGCTTAAATGTCTCAAGGTTGATGAACGTCTTCGACTTCATCGAGTTAATCAATACGATAAAGATTGGAGCAACAAATACAATTGAAACGAGTGTAAAAAATAATGTTGCAAGTATTCCCATCACTTTCTTTTTCATTACTGCTGCACCTCCTTATCTCTTGTCAACTTTAACTGTAACAATCCAATCGCTACTACAATTATGAAGAACACAACTGCCTTCGCCTGTCCAACCCCTTCAGCTCCTACTCTGCCATAGAATGTGCTATAAATATTCAGGGCAAGCATTTCTGTCTTATGAAGTGGCTCACCACCTGTAAGAGCAAGGTTCTGATCGAATAACTTGAACGAATTCGTAATCGTCAGGAATGTACAAATTGTAATCGATGGCATCATGTTAGGAATTGTAATTTTAAACAATCTCTGCATTCTGGTAGCTCCGTCGATCATAGCCGCCTCCTGAATATCTCCGGGGATCGCCTGAAGTCCCGCGATGTATACGATCATCATGTAACCAATCTGCTGCCAGCCTACAAGAATAACCAGTCCCCAGAAACCTAATGTTTCATTCAACTTCAGGGCTGTATCAAACTTCACGAAAATACCATCAAAAATCAGCTGCCATACATAACCTAATACAATACCTCCGATCAGGTTTGGCATAAAAAACACTGTACGGAAAATATTCTTTCCTTTGATATTCTGTGTCAACGCCAGTGCGACTAAAAATGCAAGTACATTGATCAACACAAGTGAAACGATTGCAAATAACGTAGTGAATTTAAATGATCCAAGGAAATTTGAATCTTTAAATGCTTCTAAATAGTTTTGTATTCCGACAAATTTTGCATCCTTGATTGTTGTAAAGTTACAGAAAGACAAGTAAATACCTTCAATAAAAGGAATAATAAATCCTATCAAAAATGCAGCCATAGTCGGTAACAAAAATATTGGCCAATATTTTTTTACCGCCTTTTCCATCTTATACCTCCTACGCCCTTGAACAATTACCTTCTAAAAAAGGGAGGAACTGTCTCCTCCCTTTTTAATTACAGGTTGTTTTATCAGGCTTCCTGATCCTAGTTTCCTGCTGCCTGACTCTCTGTAGCCCAGCCTTCAACGAATGCTTTCTTTACAAGATCCCAATTCGCATCTGTCTGATCGGAAGCATATACAGTAAGAGCTGATCCTACTTCGTTCTTCCATGTCTCAGAAGGCATTGTTGTGAAGTTCCAGCTTACAGGTGTCTTGCCATCTGCCACATACTGGCTTGCGATATTCACAAGAAGGTTATCTGACTCAAGGTTCTTCTTGAATGGAGTAACAAATCCCATTCCGTCTGCTCCGGATGGCATTGCACCCTGTGAACCGCAGATTGCCTTAAGTGCTGTATCGTCTGTAGAAAGCCATGCCATGAAATCTTCTGTTGCCTTGATGTCTGCTTCGGAAGCCTTAGCATTTACACACCAGTAGTTCTCTGTACCTGTACAAAGTCCCTGATTCTCTTCTCCGTCTACACCGATATAAATCGGAAGCATTCCGAGATTCTCATCACCGACTGAGCTTATATCTGAGTATGCCCATGTACCATTCTGGTAAAATACTGCTTTTTCTGCTACGAACTCAGCGACTGCATCATCACCGGTCTTAACACTGAGCTGCTTAGGATCTGTTGTTGAGTTATTAATGTACAGATCCCAGATCTGACGGTAGTTATCCAGGTATGTGCCCTTGATTGCCTTTGTGTTGTTGATTCCGTCTGCCTGATACTCATAGTATACAGGAAGGTTTGCAAGGTGCGTCTTATATCTCCAGTCTGATGAACCATCCATACCTGCGGATGTAAATGCATCAAATCCAAGCTCATCACGTCTTGCTGTAATATCTTCTGCTACATTCTTCAGATCTGCAAAGTTCTTGATGTCATCCATGGAATAACCTGCCTCGGCAAGAAGCTTCTTGTTGCAAATGATACCATAGGACTCAATAACATATCCGATACCTGCTACCTTATCGCCATCCTTCAAAGCGAAATCCTCTGAAGTAAGCTGCTTGTAAACTTCTGTGTCAGACAAATCTGCACAGTAATCCTTCCATGATGCTAAGCCGACCGGACCATTTACCTGGAACATTGTAGGGCATTCTGATTTACCCATCTCACTCTTAAGAGTTGTCTCATACTGACCGGATGCGGCTGTAACAACGGTTACCTTTACGCCTGTCTCCTCTTCGTAGATCTTGGCAAGCTCCTGCCACTGGGCATCTGCTTCCGGCTTAAAATTCAAGTAATATACCGAACCCTTATCAGCCGATGCATCCTTTCCTCCTGAAGTTCCCTTTCCTCCACAACCTGCAAACAGTGACATCATCATTGTTGCAGCTAATCCTAAAACTGCTAATTTCTTCTTCATGCTTTTTCCTCCTCTAATCATTCGATTTGTTTTGTTAATAGTTACGTATACGTCCTTTGGAAACGTTTGTTGTATCGTTTTTGGTAACGTTTCCATTTCATGAGTCAATGATACAACATTTGTAACCTTTTTGCAATCAAAAAAGTCAATATTTTGTTTATTTGGTCAAATTATACAGTGTTTTTAAATTTTTTTTGTTACTTATTACTAATTCCTGCGTGCATTGCTGGCAATGGATCCTATTTTATTATTTTCCAAATATCGTTATTATATTCAGCAATTGTACGATCGGATGAGAAAAATCCTGCTTTCGCAATATTTACCATCATCTTCTGCGCCCACGCCTTACGATCCTCATATTCCTTATAGGCACGTTCCTTGGCATCAACATAAGAATCGAAATCAATAAATGTCATGAACCAGTCTTTGTTGAGAAGCTCATTATACAAACGATGCAGCATTTCTGCATTTCCAAGTGCCATCACCGCGTCACTGATAATAAAATCAACAGCTTCCTTCAATACCGGATTGTTCTCATAATATGTTCTTGAGACATAGTCAGCCTTCGCATAATGATCAATCACCGCATCACTTGACTCTCCAAAGATATAGATATTGTCGTCACCAACAAGCTGATGGATTTCAACATTCGCACCATCTTCTGTTCCGAGAGTAACCGCGCCGTTCAACATGAACTTCATATTTCCGGTTCCGCTTGCTTCTTTTGATGCAAGTGAGATCTGCTCCGAAATATCACAGGCAGGAATTAATTTTTCTGCAAGCGTAACATTGTAGTTTTCTACCATAACTACATTCAGATACGGGCTCACTTCCGGATCGTTGTTGATCAATTCCTGAAGGCACAGGATCAAATGAATAATATCCTTCGCGATCGTATATGCAGGTGCAGCCTTTGCTCCAAATATAACCGTAACCGGTGTAGTCGGCAGCTTGCCCGCTTTGATCTCCAGATACTTATGAATAACATAAAGTACATTTAACTGCTGACGCTTGTACTCATGCAGACGCTTTACCTGGATATCAAAAATCGAGTTTTCGTTTAATTCAATTTCCTGTGTCTCCTTGAAATATTCTTTGGCGCGAAGCTTGTTCTGATGCTTAATTTCAAGGAGCTTTTCAAGCTTGTCATCATCGTCTACAAATGCAAGTAATTTTTCTAATTCCATTGCATCTTTCTTGTATCCGTCCCCAATCCACTCCGTGATCGTATCAGATAACAGTTCATTACAATAGAGAAGCCAGCGGCGGAATGTAATGCCGTTTGTCTTATTGTTGAATTTTTCAGGATAGATTTTGTAAAAATTATTAAGCTCCGAATTCTTCAGAATCTCTGTATGAAGATGCGCAACACCATTTACACTTAATCCATAATGAATATCGATATGCGCCATGTGAACGAGATCATTCCGGTCGATAATTGCCACACTCTCATCGCTAAACCGTCTTCTTACCTTATCATCCAGAATCTCAATAATCGGGACAAGCTGCGGAACAACCTCTGCCAGATAATGTCTAGGCCATTTCTCAAGCGCCTCAGCCAAAATTGTATGGTTTGTATATGCGCAGGTCTTACTTACAACATAAATCGCTGCATCCATGTTCATCCCTTCCGCTACAAGCAGACGAATCAACTCTGGTATGATCATGGTTGGATGTGTGTCGTTGATCTGGATTACTGCATAGTCAAACAAATCATAAAGGTTACTTCCCTTCGCCTTACACTCATCGATAATGAGTCTTGCGGCATTGCTTACCATGAAATACTGCTGGTAAATACGAAGCTTTCTTCCATCTTCGTCGCTGTCATCCGGATATAAGAACAATGTCAGGTTCTTCTCTATGTCTGTTTTATCAAACTGATGATTCGCATCTACGATGGATTCATCCACAGTTTCTACGTCGAACAGGCATAATTTGTTGGTACGGTTATTGTAACCTGTTACATCAATCTCATACAATCTCGAATGCACCGTGCATTTTCCAAATGTTACCGGGTATGTCACATCTGTTTTTCTAAGCCAGCTTTGATCCTTGATCCATGGATTTATCTGCTCTTTCTGCATTCTGTCTTCGAACACCTGCTTAAACAAGCCAAGGTGATAATTCAATCCAATACCCGCACCCGATAATCCAAGTGTTGCGATTGAATCAAGGAAACATGCAGCAAGTCGCCCCAGACCGCCGTTTCCAAGAGATGGCTCTACCTCAATCTCCTCAATCTCCGCAAGTGTCTTTCCGCTTTCGGCAAGCACTTTTTTGACGTCCTCATAGATTCCAAGATTGATCATGTTATTCGAGAGCAGCTTTCCAATCAGAAATTCTGCCGATACATAATAAATCTTCTTTTTCGTCTCTTCCATGCGACGGTCATCTGCTAACTGCTTTGTCAGGTTGAGCAATGCATAATATACTTCTTCATTGCTGCTTTGTGCGATTTCTTTTCCAAGCAGTTTTTCAAGTTCCTGTTTTACCTTCATCGTATACCCCTTTCGTTTTCACTTGAGCTTTTGTACGCTCTTTTATAGTAATACAATATCACGAATTGGAAACGTTTCTCTTGCAAAATAGTATCACAATATGATACTATTCTATCAATTAGGAGGGTATTTGCCATGAAAGAGATTATAAATCCGGACTCTGTGTCTAATATCGAATTAAACGAAAACAAGATTCACTTTGAAAATGAATATCAATATAACACCTATATATGTTCGATTCCGATGGATTTTGCAAGTGTACCGGTTCATTGGCATGACGAGTTCGAAATGATCGTGATCAAGAAGGGACGCGGATACGTTACCCTCAATTTTCAGAGATATAAGGTTTCGTCCGGGGATATCGTAATCGTTCTTCCCGGAATGCTTCATTCCATTGAAGGTAAACAGAATTCGACTATGGAATATGAAAATATACTTTTTTCAAAGCACTTTCTTGCCTTTGGTGCAGATGACGTGACGCAGCAAAAATTTATCGATCCTTTTTTTAACGGAGAGATCCAGATTCGTCATTATCTGACGCCCGGACACACGTTATACAAGGAAATCAGTAATATTGTTGATTTATTAGATGAAAAAAGCGATGAAAGAGACTATGCGTATCAGCTTTTTATCAAAGGGGGGCTTATCCAGATTATATACCTGCTGATTACGCATCCGCCAAAAGTAAACGAGACTGCGCAAAGTGATAAGCATGAAGAGAAATTGAAAAGTATCATCCGGTATATCTCCACACATTATTATGAAGATATATCCATCGAAGAAATTGCAGATTTCTGCCACTATAGTCCATCACATTTTATGAAATTTTTTAAGATTCATACCGGAATGAGCTTTATCTCATATGTGAATGACTTCCGTGTCACAGAAGCACGCGCAATGCTCACATCGACCAATGATTCGATTCTTGAAATCTCACAGAAATGCGGATTCTCAAATCTGTCGAATTTCAACCGGATGTTCAAAAGGAAATATGGTATAACACCAAGGCAGGTACGCAGCTGAGTCTGCCACGTACTCATTCGTATTCGTGTACCACGCGTCGCCATTTGGCTTTACTACACATGGATAAGAGTAGAAGGCAGCATTACAGAAGATACACGCCGTGAAGCCCGTGTTGCAATGACGGAAGGCAATACGGCTTCTTTGAGTTCTATGTATACAGTTGATGACAACCTTATTGCTGTATTCGCATTTGATAATGGAGTTGCTACTATTTACTCATTTACAGACGAACCGAAAGAAATAAAATTCTAATTGAATATAATGGGGACATTACAAAAGGACCTCTTTCTATTACCTTGCCGACATTGACAAACAGGCACAGGAACGCTTGCTCCTGCTGACAAAGCAGATTGCAGAGCAGGAAAATGTTACCGAACAACTGAAAGCCGACAATGCTATGTTGTGGGTGCAGAAAATGAATGAATTTCAGTCCAGAGTTAGAGAAGTCATTTACAACGAGATTATCTACGCATAGTAAGAATTAGGGCGGTAAGCCAGCTTTTAGCTTACTGCCCTTGTCTGCTCATAAGCAAAATAAAGAAATACCGTCAATGGCAGTGTTTGCACTGTTCATCAAGACCATTGACGGTATTTCTTGTTTTGCTATTTAAAAATATTTTGAAATAGCCATTGAAAAACGAATGCTAAACTGATTTAATCTATTTAAAGATTATTTGAAATAGATTAGGGTGTGGAAGATTGGCTATAAATGAAGTGTTAGCTGCTTTAGCAGACGATACTCGTCGAAAAATTCTGCTAAAGTTACAGGAAGGAAAAATAAGCTCAGGCGATTTAGCTATCGCATTGGATATGACACCACAGGCATTGTCCTATCATTTATCAAAGCTAAAAAAGGCAGACTTGATTTACGAAACTCGATATAAAAATTTTATTTACTATGAATTAAATTTATCTATCCTTGATGAAACAATTATGTGGATAAGTAAATTACGTGGAGGTCAACAATGAAAAAGAAAAAAATCATTTTTTATAGTCTTATGTTTTTGCCATTGATAGTTGTTTTGATTGCCTTACCGTTCTTACCAGAGCGAATTCCAGCTCATTATGATTTGAATAATCAAGTAACACGTTGGGGCAGTAAATACGAAACATTAATTTTCCCTGTGATCACAGTTTTATTTGGCTACTTTATGCTTGGTATGGCTAAATTCCCTTCAAAACAAGAAGAAAATGGGAGTAACAACGAAAATGTATGTATTGTGGCAGGAATTGTATCTCTTACACTTTTTAACGCTATGACAGGTTATTTCTTGTATGCTGATTTCAATTCGATTGAAAATCTTTCTTCAATTGCACTTGATATTAATCAACTTTTATTTGGACTGCCTGGTGTTGCAATGATTATATTAGGCAATATTATGCCAAAACTACGAATGAACTCAATCGCAGGACTGAGAACAGTATGGAGTATGAAAAATGAAACAACGTGGAAAAAAAGCCAACGCTTTGGCGGTATTTCATTTATTGTAGGCGGGGTTATTATAATCATAGTATGCTTTTTAACGAAAGGCTTTTCTTGTTTCTGGTGGACAATGGGCATCGTAGCAATTCTTTTGATTATTGACACCTACTATACCTACACATTATCCAAAAAATATTGATATAGTAATACGTGTTTATTGAAAACTTTTATATGCATTTATCAAACACTGTAGTGCTATACTAATGTTACAACATTAGTATAGCACTACAACTGAATACATAAGGTAAGAACATTAAAATGCCGATTTTCCTTGAAAATACAAGGGGTTCGGAGGATTAAATAGATAAACTGGAATTTGCGCGTTTCTACAAGCGGTGCACAGGCAGGACGAAATCAGCCATGGGAGCTTGCTCACAATCGGCTGATTTTCGGACTGGATGTATAGCGCGCCAGCGCGACATGAGCATGAAGCGCAGCGTAATGCGAATGGCACCGCATTACGATAACATTTTCTCCTGCATTGGGTGTTTTTTGTCATTCCAAATATTCACCCAATCCTTCCCTACACATTCATCCGCAATTGGGGAATTTTTTCATATTTCAACAATTTCCCCATCGTCCTCTGAACTTCTTCCCATTTTGATTGGGTGATTTTTTCATATTGGAATTTTTCACCCAATATGCATCTATATATCCCTTCAACATTGGGTAATTTATGTCTATTTCAAAAATTTAATCAATATTCGTTGCCACACTTTTTCTGGCGTCTTCACGAAACGAATTTCACTATAACCAACAAACTGGAATTGTATATTAATTTTTCTTATTTAGTCTAATATGGAAATCGTTGGCTTTAGAACATTCTTCATATGTAAGATTAGTTTCATTCATTAAAAAACCAACGGCTTCCTCCTTTGTATTGTAATTAGATTTTTCTTTCATATATCTTAACAAATTGGTCATATATATTCTTCCGTACTTCTTCTGACAAACCGGCGTATTTTGTATCCAACACCTTTTTTACGGCTTCGTACTTCCTATTTTTATCTTCTATATCCGGACCACGGTCATAATTAAACCTCACATCATAAAAAATGTGTTTCATATCGTTACTTAAAGCTTGTAACACGCGAAACTCTTTCATAGAAAACTTTCCTTCTTTTATACCATTCTCCACACAGGGCTGTATCGCCCAATCCATCATAAACCAATTCTCCATTGGCATATTTACACCATATCCGGAATCTGACAAAAAGTCATTTATCTCATTCCAATTTATCTGTAACGGCAAATCGTTTTCTTTCGCAAATAAATAGTCATCACGCTGTAATTCCTGTTTTTTTCGCTTTCTTGTATTTCTTTCATAAACAATCCAGTATATTACCATTGCTGCTATAATACACACGCTAAATATCTTCGTAATCATGGTATTTCCTTTATAAATAATCAAGTATACTACGGTTACTACCGCAATACTTATGCTGAGTGCCTTTATAATCAAACCATTCATTGTGTATCTCCCTATCACTAAAAATTGGAAATTATCAAGTCGACAAACAACGATTTGTAAGTTTCTTTAATGTCGCATAGACACAGTATAACATAATCCCTGTGTCCATGCGATAACATTTACTGCTTCTTCCGATATGAACTCATCCTCTCCACAGTAACCTCCGGATAGAAATAAGTCAGCATCGTTGCTCTAGGAATTCCTGCCGCAAGTGCCATCTTCACTTCCTCTTCTGCTCCGGTGTATATGACCAGTGCAGCATTCGATTTGTGATGGTATCTTCCCACCTAGGCTTTTCCCTCTCAGGCTATCATGGCAATGAACTTTCAGAAGCAGTAACAGAACAATGAAAGCCTCTCAGAAAGCCGTGTGTATATAGAAATTTCCAATCATAATCCTCTGAGCCGTCAGGAAACGGTAGAAATCGCAGACAGCCACATCACCAAAAGACCTACCGGCAAAGCAATCACCGCCTGACTGAACATTCCTATCACTGCATATTTAATATGATGCCAATAATCATGGTAAGCATCCACCAAATCCTCAGTTCCCGGAATTATCATCCTCTTACTATGGCAAAACCACAGACAATCCACGACCAATGCGTCAAACCACATCTCAGCTACCCACATAATATATCCATGAAACCATCCTTCAAAGAACGTGCGCGCACCGCCGATATAGTACGCCAATGCCGTCTGCAAAAATATGTATCCGATAAAAAGTCCCAGTTTTCCTATCGTTGCTTTCCTCGCAAGTTTCCCGGAACTTTCCTGAATCAATCCAAGCTCTCTGCATCGATCCTGTATCGCCTTGGGGTATTCCTGTATCATGCCAAGCTTCCCCTTCTTTGCCATATTGATACCGCAAATTGTGTAAATGATGACATTAAAAATAACGATTTCTAATAAGTAAACAATGCTTCATCAAATAGTCTGTCATTGTCTTGTTCTCCTTTTCGCTGCCGTTTGCTGCTTGCCGCTGTTTGTCGCTTCCGGGTAACAAAAAAGCGCCGTATTGCTACGACGCTTTTTCCTTGCTCGGAAAGATATTAAATTTTATTTTGTCAAACGCTTTTTCTTCCTACCGTAAACGGTTGTTACGGTTACAGCGCCGCCGCTGATAAACAGCAGAGCAATCCACAAGGCAAGATTGGAGTTATCTCCCGTCTGCGAGGATTTGCTGTCGTCCGGCAGCTTTGCCGTTACGGTTTGAGCCTTGGTGATTTCCTGTGTTGCTTTGGCGTCCTTGTAATACTTGTTGCAGCCGTCGCAGTACCAGTATTCGATATTGCCCTCAGAAGTCTTTGTTGCCGCCTTTGCATCTATATGCTTGAGGTTGGCGTGGTTGTTCGGGTCAAGCTTTCCGTAGCTCTCGCCGCAGACCCCGCACTTTGCCTTATCCTTGCAGGTGGCTGTGCCGCCGGTGTGCTCGTTTTGAATGGTAACCTTCTTTTCGGCAGAGAACGCAAAGCCGTCAGCGGTCTTTACACTCACGATCAGCTTAAAGATGTTTTCTTTCGCCGGATATGTGGATGCTTTTATGATACCGCTGTACAAACCATTCTCAACGGTCGGCGTAAGAGGAGCACCGCCAAGTCCGATAAACTCATACCCACAGGCTGCATCCGTCGCTCCTTCCGGCAAAGTAAAGCTGAATTTGTAATCCTGCGTTCTGCAAACCTTGTCGGCACCGCTGATGTTAATGGTCGGAATATCCTTTTTCGCAGTTTCGTGATTGCAGAATTTGCACTTCTGCCAATACTGTCCGTTTTCGCTCTGCCACTCGTAGGTATGTCCGTCGTTCACGGTCACGGTAACCTTTGTTTCATTTCCTGCCTTATCGGTCACAACAATCGTTTGCTCTCCGCTTGCGGGGGAAAGAGCAAATTGACTGTTTTCATCAAGGCTGACTTCCGTGCCGTTCACCTTCACTGTGCCGATATATTTTTCGTCAACGGTAACTATCTGCGCCGCACAATAGGTCTTGCCGTCCGCAATGCCGGAGATACCGGGCACGGTTGCGTCAAGCACGATGCCGTTTGTGTTAATGTAGGCAACGTTTCCGCTGGTATCGGTCAGTTTTGCATAAATAACATACTTGTTATCGGGATTGATACTGAACGGTGCGGAATATGCCGTGAAGGTCATGCTCGCGAGTTCCGATTCGGTAAGCGCCTTTTCGCTCAGCAGGTATTCAATTGTCACCGTCTCGCCGCTGTTGTCCGCAGCGGTAACAGTTACCGTCTGCGCGTCCTTAAAGAACAAACCGAAGGTGATGGTGTTGAAGAAAGACTTCCAGCCGTTTTCGGCAATCTTGATTTCGCCTGTAGGCACTGCAATATCACGCCACTGAGCCGTGAGCTTGGTAACGTCCGCCGGAACACTGGCACCAGGCGCGTAGAGCTTGCCGTCGCTGCCAAGCCACATAAAGTAACTGCCCGTATCTCCGTCCGGGCGGGTCAAACCGCCGGACATGGGAGCGGTAAATGTGCTGCCGTTTTTCACGATGATCTGAATAGCATCGGAGCTACCGCCCAGCTTGCCGCCGTTCAGGTCAAGGGTAACGACCTTCAGTCCGTCAGAACCCAGTGTGTCAGGGTTCAGGACTTCAAGGACGGGGCGGAAACCGAGGGACGGGTTGGAGAGCGTAGCAGAGTTGCTGTACCAGTAGCGGGCCGAAGAGTACCCGCGGCGCGCCCGGGACGACGCGTCGCCAGAAACAGTATCCTGTCCCCACAAATACATTTTATTCCAGTTTTGGATATATCCGCTGTTCTTATTCAGCATCGTGTCCCATTCGTTGCTTTTGGGCGTGCCGCGTTCGGAATTGCCCGAACCTGTATAGTTACTTCCCACAGACGGTGCGCGCAGGGTATAGTCCACGCCGCTGCTGGCATAATCCTTGCCGAAAATCAGACTCGCAGTATCTAAGTCATTCCAGCTTACCGTATGCGTTACGACATAGTCCGCCACAAACAGGCTGTGGGGATATTTGTTCTGCTGTGCATATTCCTCGGTGGTCGCCATCTCCGATGTGAGCTTGTAGGCTTCTATTGTTCCCGCATAGGTAAAGGGAACATAGTGCAGCGACGTATCCGGCAAAGAAGCCGCACCATATGAGTTTCCGCTGTTTGCTGTGCCTGGAATGCTCTCGCCGGAGAGGTCAAAGTAATAGGTGCCGCCCGGTGTGAGAGTAAACTGCTCGTCGACCCGTTTTTCAACCGTCAGCGTGCCATTGACACTCCTGAGCGCATACCGCTCCTCCCAGCCGGATTGGAGGGTGGCAGCGGGAACAACAGTGTAGGTTCCGGGCGTATTGCGTGCCATATCCGCCGCGACCTCCACGCCGCTTGCGTCAAGCAGCCGATAGGAAAGAGCATTTTCCAGCACCGTATCCCGGTCGTCCTTGCGTCCTTCGCTGTCCAGCAGGCCGGTACAACTCACAAGGTCTGTTGGCAGCGCATCGCCCTCGGTGATGGTTGCACTGCCTGCCGTTACGGTGAGGGGGCGCGTACGGACAGCACCGCCGGTGATAGCCGTACTGTAATCTTTCGACGAGGCTATTGTGGTATCGGAAAGATACAGAAAGTCGATACAAGTTACGCGTGCGCCTGCCTTGATGGCTCGGATGTGGACGGTGTAGATGGACTTCCCCGGTTCGCTGGTGGTGTCGGTGGTCTCTTTATAAATTTCAAACATCTGGGGGTCCTGTATCAGCGCGGACCAGACGCCGTTTTCACCGGGGTTATTCACCCGGCACGTGTAAGTATAGGTATCTCCGTAGAACAACCTATCATTGAAATAGATCGGTCCCCTAAAGTCCGCATCAAGATACTGACGCACGGTCAGCGGAGCGGAAATGGACGCGTAGTCATCGCTGGTGATGGTGACGGTATAGGTCTCTGATTTGAGTACTGATTGCGTAGTGTTTTCGGTTTTCGTGCAGCTCAGCGTACCGTCGCTGTCTACATTCACCTTGACCGGAATGGAGGGAGAAGTAGGCGGCGTGACCGCAGTGATTTTCGCTCCCTTTGGCGCCTTGCCCGGCTGGAAGAAATCCGCCGCCGTCCATGTACCATTTGGAACGCTATAGTAGCCGTCGCCCCAAGGACTGAGGTGAATTCGGATCACAGGGTCTACCAGATCATCCGTGGGGAAAAACGAGGTGCTGACAGACGCAACTTTCTGCTCGCTTTCTACTGTGGCACATTTACAGTTTTCCGGGTCGGCCCACTCCACGCCGCAGACGGCGCAATCTGCATTCATGTTTTCAGCCGTGCAGGCTGTTCCGCAGGTGCATACAGGGAGGTTTTCCGCGCTGCCCTCAGCAAATGCCGTTGTGGGCATAAGTCCCAGCAGCATCACACAGCAGAGCATAAGACTTAAAATTCGTTTTCTCATCTTGTTTCCTCCATTTCTCCGTTCATTGACAATTTAAAATCGTATTTCATTTCCAGCATAGCAAAGAGCTTATACATAACCTCTGTGGCAATCGCCTTGATATCCAGTGTCTGAATAAAGGCAAGCACCTTTTCCTGCTCCTCCTCCGGCACCTTATACACCCGAAGTGCCGCCGTCAGAAAGCGGCTGAGCTTTCGCTCAAGCGGGAAATGTATGTCGCATTTGCGTGCCATATAGCTGCGCATCAATCCCGCCGTGCCGATTTCCATTTCATAAAAATCGCTGTCGCTATAATCGGGGAAATTCCCGCCGAAAATCTCTTTTAACTCCGCCGTGGTTTGCACATAGATATATTCCGCCGTGTCCGGAGCGGTATAGGCTTCGATATAAATCTCCCGCAGATTCTCGTTCAGCTCGGTGAGGGTGAGCTGGATCGCCGTATCCACCGCATAGGCATACACCGACGGCAGCTTGCTGCCCGCAATGCTCCTTGCCACGCCGAACTGTCCACCGAACATCGTTTCGGTCAATTCCAGCAAAATTCTGTCCTTGGTCGGAAACAGATTCAAATAGCTTCCTCTTGCAACGCCTGCTTCATCAACAATCTGACTGACCGAGGTGTTTTTATACCCCTGCTCCAAAAAAAGACGAACGCATGCGGTCAGAATTTTCTTCCTTGTTTCGCTGCTGCTTCTTCGCAAATAAATCACCTCTCTATAAAAGTGTTAGTATCCATACTAATAGTATTATATTGAGAATGAAAAAGCAAGTGGTATTTGAGGTTTTTCTGCGTTGAATTGTGACATTTTCGTAAACGCTGCCTTCTTCCATTACTCACGGAACTTTATGACTTCTTGAATACTTCCCGAAAAA
>ERZ1034980.649-NODE-649-length-24065-cov-57.735860_pt1 | contig 24065 bp, 17 predicted proteins | sample MGYA00520622_ERZ1034980 | MGnify/ENA primary metagenome ERZ1034980 (study PRJEB33766, sample SAMN09781791) | gut metagenome | biome: gut microbiome | host: Homo sapiens | place: Madagascar | study: EMG produced TPA metagenomics assembly of the PRJNA485056 data...
TCATCGATGATGCGATCAGAACAGCTGAGAATAAGAAGCGTGAAGCTCTTCTCGAAACGAAGGAAGAGGCATTAAAGGCGAAAAACGATCTCGATAAGGAGATCAAGGACCGTCGTAAGGAAGTATCCGATCTCGAGCACCGCATGCTGAAGAGAGAGGAAGCATCTGAGAAGAAGGCCGTAGCCCTGGATCAGAAGGAGCAGGAGCTCCGGAAACAGCAGGATCGGATGCAGCAGAAGGAAGCGGAGATCGACGAGCTGCATAACCAGAAGGTGACCGAGCTCGAGCGTGTATCCGGCCTTACGAGAGATCAGGCGAAGTCAGAGCTTCTGAAGTCTCTCGAAGAGGATACGAAGCATGACTATGCGAAGATGATTCGCGAGTACGACAACCAGGCGAAGGAAGAAGCAGAGAAGAGTGCCCGCAACTATATTGTGGATGCGATTCAGCGTTGTGCAGCCGATCAGGTGACGGAGTCAACCGTTTCTGTCGTGCAGCTTCCGAATGATGATATGAAGGGCCGCATCATCGGCCGTGAGGGACGTAATATCCGTACACTGGAGCAGCTGACCGGCGTAGAGCTGATCGTTGATGATACGCCGGAGGCGGTTGTACTTTCCGGATTTGATCCGGTGCGCCGTGAGGTCGCAAGAATCGCCCTCGAGAAGCTCATCGTCGATGGACGTATCCATCCGGCGAGAATCGAAGAGGTCGTAGAGAAGGCACAGAAGGAAGTCGACGAAACCATCCGTGAGGAGGGGGATGCCGCTGTCCTCGAGGTCGGCGTACACGGTCTGAATCCGGAGCTGGTAAAGCTTCTCGGCCGTATGAAGTTCCGTACCTCCTATGGTCAGAATGCACTGCGTCACTCCGTTGAGGTCGCACAGATCGCAGGACTCCTCGCCGAGGAGCTCGGACTCGACGTTCGTATGGCGAAGAGAGCCGGCCTGCTGCATGATATCGGTAAGGCCATCGATCATGATATGGAAGGAACGCACGTCCAGCTCGGCGTTGATCTCTGCAAGAAGTATCATGAGCCGGAGGTGGTCATCAATACCGTGGCATCACATCATGGCGGCATCGAGCCGACATCCCTGATTGCCTGCCTCGTCGCTGCAGCGGATGCGATTTCCGCAGCCCGTCCGGGTGCACGTCGTAAGTCCCTCGAGACCTACACGAACCGTCTGAAGGAGCTCGAGGATATCACGAACTCCTATAAGGGCGTAGAGAAGTCCTTCGCTGTTCAGGCCGGACGAGAAGTACGTATCATGGTTGTCCCGGATCAGGTATCCGACGATGATATGACCATCATGGCACACGATATCGCGAAGCAGATCCAGGATCAGATGCAGTATCCTGGCGTCATCAAGGTCAACGTGATCCGCGAATCCCGTGCTGTAGACTACGCGAAGTAAACAGAATTAATCATCATATGATATAGAGAAATCCCTGCAGGCGATGCCCTGCAGGGATTATTTTGATCTACAGGGATGCTTCGACAGAATATGGAGTATCAGGAGTTTTTCGGCGGAGGGTGATGGGAGATGTTGGGCTCTGCAACTCGCCTCCTGAAACCATAGCAGCAGAGCGTGATCTGCTCAGCGTTCCGTCTGAAATGAGGAGACCCCGGTGAAGCCGAAGCTCCACCGGGGCAATTATGAAAAATCTATCAATTGGAGAAAAATACCATAATCTGTATCGTACAGAACGTTTTCTTTATTTAACTTTCTGTACATTGTTAATATAGTATCGAAATATGAATAAATTATGAACAAACGGTAAACGTTTTTGACTTTCCATAATATTGCGGCAATCATGGTAACAGTTCAGTTAAGGGGACCCGGAGGGGCGGCAACGGAGTCCATACGTAGAGAACGTGTGAAATCAAGCCGGGTCCCCTTAGCGGCACTTGGTGTTATCTCTCCTTAGCACCCTCTGCAACGCTGAGTTTTCATGAAGAAAACTCAGTGATTGCAGAGGGCCTAGTGCCGCTTAGGGTCCCCGGCTTAGAGTTCACCGGTCTCGGAGTATTGTGCCTCCGTTGCCGCCCCTCCGGTTTTCCTGCCTGAACTGCTACAAGTTACGTGCCATGTCCCTTTTCGAGTACCTGCATTGAGTTGCTGCAGCATTTGTGGTAACGTATAACAAGTAAAACTGGCTTTATCTGTGAGGAGAATACATGCCGAAAAATAAAACATTGATCCCACATAACACGGAGCGTGAGGTGCTGGTCACGGGCCATCGTAACCCGGATACCGACTCTATCTGCGCTGCGATCGCATACGCAAACCTGAAAAATAAAATCACCGGCAGCAGCAACTATATCCCATGCCGCGCCGGTGAGCCGTCCCGTGAGACCGCCTTCGTTCTCGATTACTTCGAGGTGCCGGAACCGCGCCTGATCACGACCGTAAAGACCCAGGTCTCCGATATCGAGTACCGCCAGACCCCGGGTGTAAATAAAAATATGTCCCTCAAGAAGGCCTGGACCATGATGAACGAGGGCAATGTCGTCACCCTTCCGGTCGTTACGAAGCGGAACGCCCTCGAAGGCGTCATCACCATCGGCGATATCGCGAAGTCCTATTTCAATGTCTATGACTCGCAGATCATCTCGAAGGCACATACCCAGTTCTCCAATATTCAGGAGACGCTGGAAGCAACGGTCGTCACCGGTGATGTGAAGCGCTTCTGTACCGAAGGAAAGGTACTGATTGCAGCCGCAAATCCGGAGATGATGTCCTACTATATCGAGAAGCACGATATCGTCCTTCTCGGAAACCGTGCGGAGAATCAGCTCTCTGCGATGGATAACGGTGCTGACTGTATCATCATCTGTGAGGGTGCCGATGTCTCTCCGACCATCAAGTCGCTGGCCGAGCAGAACGGTATGATCATCATGGTTACCAGCTACGACGCCTATACTGCGGCCCGACTCATCAACCAGTCGATGCCGATCAACTACTTCATGACGGAGGATAATCTGATCACCTTCACCGAGGACGACTTCGTGGATGATATCCATGACATCATGGCGAACAAGCGTCACCGTGATTTCCCGGTTCTCAGTAAGGACGGTACCTACCTCGGCATGATTTCCCGTCGAAATCTCCTCGGAAATCACGGCAAGCAGGTCATCCTCGTGGATCACAACGAAGCCGGGCAGGCGGTCGAGGGCATCGAGTCCGCCGACATCCTCGAGATCATCGATCACCATAAGATCGGCGCTGTGCAGACCATGTCCCCGGTATACTTCCGGAACCAGCCGCTCGGATGCTGCTCGACGATCATCACGATGATGTATCGCGAGAACGGCGTGGAGATCGACCGTACGACGGCCGGCCTCCTGATGTCCGCGATCATCTCCGATACCCTGCTCTTCCGTTCGCCGACCTGCACACCGAAGGACGAGAAGACCGCACGTGAACTCGCAGAAATTGTCGGTGTCGACATCGAGAAGTACGCCTTCGATATGTTCTCCGCCGGCTCGAACTTGAAGGGAAAAACCATCAAGGAAATCTTTTACCAGGATTTCAAGCACTTCAAGGCTGGTAAGGTCGACTTCGGTGTCAGCCAGGTGACCTCCCTGAATAAGGAAGAGCTCGAAAGCATGAAGGATGCGCTGGAGGATTTCGCACTCGATGCGATGAAGGTCGAGGGAATCGACATGAGCTTCATCATGCTGACGAACATCCTCGAGCGCAGTACCGACCTCCTGGCCATCGGCTCCGGCGCAGGTCCGCTCGTGAATACTGCCTTCGCCGTAGAAGCTATGCGGAGACCTGCGCGTAGCGAAGACGAGAAGGCCATCGATGCCTGGTCCGTCGAGCTTCCGGGTGTCGTCTCCCGTAAGAAGCAGCTCGTGCCACAGCTGACCCTCTTCGCAGAGCAGCTGTAATTACTGGCGCATCTGTCGATAATCCGGTCTCGTGATTTAAGTGAAATCGAAGGGATGATACCGTGCCGCACATGGCTGGATGGACTGAAGCCAGCTCTCCGGCCGCGTTCGGGAGAAATGGAATAGAGAGGAGACAATATGAACATTACGATGATTGGCATGCCGTCGAGTGGTAAGTCGACGGTCGGTGTACTGCTGGCGAAGCGCCTCGGAATGAGCTTCGTGGATGTCGATATCGTCATCCAGGAGAAGACAGGGAAGCTTCTGAAGGAAATCATCGCCGAAAAAGGACAGCAGGGTTTCCTGCAGGTCGAAGGTGACATCGCGGCGGGCCTCGACGTGGAGAACTCGGTCATCGCACCGGGCGGCTCCATCTGCTACGAGGACTGGGCGATGCAGCACTTAAAGTCCATCGGTAAGGTCGTCTACCTCGACATCAGTTACGATGAGATGGTACGCCGCATCGGCAATATCGTCGACCGTGGCGTCGCGATTCCGGACGGGTACACACTGAAAGATCTTTATGATGAGCGCACCCGCCTTTATGAAAAGTATGCGGATATCCGTATCGATGAGCGGGGCAAGAGCCTGGGACAGGTCGTGGACGAACTCCGAAAGATTTTCACGACACAGTATAAGGATGAACTGAATCTGCCGCAGTAAACCAGCCTCCTCCATTCATGCGAGGCTGATGCGTCAAATGCATGCTGCCTCTGCACGCAGGATGTCGACTGCGCGAATCCGATAAGATATGAATACGAGGAGGAAAAGAGATGGCGGACAATTATACAAAACGACTGGTACTGGGCATTCTTGCGCATGTAGATGCAGGAAAGACGACCCTCTCAGAGCGGATCCTCTACAGCTCCGGACGCATCCAGAAGCTGGGGCGTGTCGATAAAGGTGATGCCTACCTCGATACAGACCAGATGGAGAAGGAACGCGGCATCACCATCTTTTCAAAGATGGCGAGCTTTCAGCTTCAGGATATCGCGGTGACCCTCCTCGATACGCCGGGACATGTGGATTTTTCCGCTGAGATGGAGAAGACCCTGGCCGTGATGGATTATGCGATCCTCGTGATCAATGGTGCCGATGGTGTACAGGGACACACCGAGACCTTATGGCGTCTGCTGGAACGCTACCATGTTCCGTGTTTCGTGTTCGTAAACAAGATGGATCAGCCGGGGACGGAGAAGCCAGCCCTGATGGCAGATCTGGAAAAGCACTTCGGTATGAGCCTCGTTGATTTCAGCGAAGCCGGTCGCTATGCGATGTCCGACGCGCTGAAGGAAAATATCGCCATGTGCGACGAACACTGCATGGAGCGCTTCCTCGAAACCGGTGTCCTCGAGCCGAAGGATGTGCGGAACATGATCCTCGACCGGAAGCTCTTTCCGGTATTTTTCGGTTCGGCACTGAAGGGCGATGGCGTGGAGGCACTGCTCCAGGGCATGTACCAGCTGATCGAGATCCCGCTCTATCCGACGAGCTTCGGTGCCCGCGTGTTTAAGATCGGACGAGATGCACAGGGCCATCGCCTTTCCTATATGAAGATTACCGGTGGCGAGCTGAAGGTGCGTACCGAGCTCCTGCCGGGGGAGAAGGTGCCGGAGCTTCGTTTTTACAGCGGCGTGAAATATACCACCGCGGATACGGCGGAAGCCGGAGCGGTCGTGGCGATTCCGAATCTGACGGGCCTGAAAACCGGTGACAGCCTGGGCTGTGAGCCGGCGGGACGTGATCCGAGTCTGCGCCCGGTGCTGGATTATCAGCTGGTGTCTGAGGATGTGGATGCGCTGGAGCTCTATCGGAAACTGCAGTCGCTCGCGGATGAATTCCCGGAGCTGCATATCCGCTGGGACAGTGCGCAGAAGGAGATTCACATTCATCTCATGGGTGAAGTCCAGACGGAGATCCTGAAGCGCATGGTGAAGGAACGCTATGGTATCGAGATCGGATTTTCGACCGGTCGCATCCTGTACCAGGAAACGATTGCAGGACCGGTCGAGGGTGTGGGCCATTTCGAGCCGCTCCGACACTATGCCGAGGTACATCTTCTGCTGGAACCGCTCCCGCGCGGCAGCGGTCTTCAGTTTCGGACCGACTGTTCCACCGATGCGCTGGCCATCAACTGGCAGCGTCTCGTACTGACACATCTCAAGGAGCGTGAACATATCGGGGTACTGACCGGCAGTCCGGTCACCGACATTCGCTTCACGCTCGTAGCCGGACGGGCCAGCAACAAGCATACCGAGGGTGGCGATTTCCGTGAGGCGACCTACCGTGCGGTGCGCCAGGGACTCCGGAAGGCGGAGAACATCCTGCTGGAGCCGTACTATGCCTTTACGCTCGACATTCCGACCGACTATGTCGGCCGTGCGATGACGGATCTCTCGAACATGAACGCACACTTCGGTTCTCCGGAGATGAAGGGAGAGCGGGCAGTGCTCGAGGGCACTGCGCCGGTTGTGGCGATGCGGAACTACCATCAGGAGCTGATGGTCTACACGAAGGGGCTGGGCAGTCTGTCCCTGCGCTTCAGCGGCTATGACCGCTGTCATAATCCGGAGGAGGTGATCCTCGCCCGGGGCTATGACCCGGATCAGGATATCCTGAATCCATGCGCCTCCGTCTTCTGTGCACATGGTACCGGTTTCATCGTACCATTTGACGAGGTGGAGAGCTACATGCATGTCGAGTCGCCGCTCGAGCTGGAGGGCCCGGTGGAGAAGCGTGACTTCGAAGCGGATGCCCTGCGCCTCGAGCGTATGCATGAGGGAAAGAAGGACGAGGGCTATAAGAGCGGCGGTCATTACATCGCCGATCAGGAGCTCGAGGATATCTTCGTGCGTACCTACGGACCGATTAAAAACCGGGCGAAGGACATGAATATCGCGAGTGCCCGGACCATCCGTGCACGTGAAAAGGAAGAAAACCTCGCAGAGAACCGTCGGACGAAGAAACCGCTGGTGAAGAAAAAGAACTACCTGCTCGTCGACGGCTATAATATCGTGTTCGCCTGGGAGGAGCTGAAGGCACTGGCTGCGGTGAATCTCGATGCCGCGCGTGGAAAGCTCCTCGATATCCTCTCGAACTATGCCGGCTACACCGGTGTCGAGCTGATTGTCGTCTTTGATGCCTATCGTGTGGCAGGGCATGTCGTGGAGCAGACGAAGTACCATAATATCTATGTGGTCTTCACGCGGGAAGCGATGACGGCCGACGAGTACATCGAGGAGGAGACGCACGAGCTCTCGAAGCAGTATAACGTCACCGTGGCGACCTCGGATAAGGTGGTGCAGGTCATCACCTGGGGAAGCGGCGCTGTCCTGTGGTCAGCCCAGGATCTGCTTCGCGAGGTGCAGCGCTGTGAAGGAGAGATCCGAAAGGAGTGGCATGTTTAAACGTCAGTGGTGGCGTATGTCCATCGACCGGAAGGTGCAGAGCTTTGCGGCTGTGATCGTATTCATCATACTGGTCTCGGCTGGCTTCGCCATGTTCACGATGAACTATTCCCTCCGCGATTACGGTCAGCTCCTCGATGAGAACCGCGCCTGCCAGTCCTTTATGAAGGCGATGGAGGACGAGGGTCATGCCTTCGTCGCCTATGTTTCCGCCGGTACTGAAACGGCACGGGATACCCTGGAAAAAGCCATCCACCGCACAGAGCGTTCGATCGATGCGCTTCCGTTCAATTATGAAGTCATCGGAGCGGAGCGCTATGCCCGAACCTGGAATATAAAAAACGCATATCAGCAGTATGCGGCGTTCCGTGATGAGATGCTGTCGGACAGCAGGAACCGGACCGGCTTTCTGAAGCGTCTCAATGAATACAATCAGCGGGAGGATTACCTTGAGCAGTATTCCCGCCGACTGCTGCAGCTGACCGTAGAGGCGGGCTCGAGTGCGTATACCGAGAAGCTTCCGCTCTTCCGAGTGCTTCCGTTTATTTTTATCAACTTTACCCTGATTATGCTTGTCATCGTCGTAGAGATGGGAAACGTGATGAAGGAATCCATCGCGAAGCCGGTCCGAGAGCTCAGCCAGGAGGCCCGGTGTATCGCCCGTTCGGACTTCTCAGGAGCGGATATCAGCGTGGAAAACCAGGATGAACTCGGTGAGCTCGTGGCGATCTTCAACGACATGAAGCATGCGATGGAGGAGAATATCCAGACGATTCAGGAAAACCATCGGATGACGGAGCTTCTGCAGCAGGAGAAGCTCGAGAACAGTGAGATGGAGAAGCGGCTCAATGCCAACCGCCTCGAGCTGCTGAAGAGTCAGATCAACCCGCACTTCCTCTTTAATACCCTGAATATGATCGGCTCCATGGCGGATCTCGAGGACGCCCCGACGACTGAGAAGATGACGCAGTCGCTTGCACAGCTCTTTCGGTATAATCTGAACACACGCGAGCAGATCGTGCCCATCGACATGGAGCTCCGCATCGCTGAAAACTATATGTATCTTCAGAAGATGCGCTTCGGAAGTCGCATACAGTATCAGGTGAACACGCCGGAAGGCGTCAGCCATATTCGTATTCCGTCCTTTACGATGCAGCCACTGGTGGAAAATGCCATCGTGCATGGTCTATCGAAGAAGGAGCAGGGCGGCACGGTCTCGGTTACCGTGACCGAGGATTCGGAGACGCAGATCGTCACCCTCTTGATCGAGGACGACGGACTGGGCATCGCGGAAGAGCGGCTGTCTGCGCTGAACGCCCGCATGCATAACCCGGAGGAAAATAAGACTGCGCGGATCGGCATCGGTCTCGGCAATATCTATCGCCGGATTCGTACCCTCTATCCGGAGGGTGGCGATCTCAGCATTGACGCAGAGGAAGGCGTCGGTACACGCATCACACTGACGATCCCGCAGTAGATAAATCATGATGAGAAAGGAGAAGGTATATGTACAGAATCCTGGTGGCAGATGATGAGGCCATCGAGCGGAAGGTGCTGGTGAAAAAGCTGCGCCAGAAGTTCGGTGAGGAATCGGCGGAATTTTACGAGGCGGAGAACGGACGTGAGGTACTGAAGCTGTATGAGGAAAAGGGGGCGGATATCCTGCTGCTGGACATCGAGATGCCCGGTATCACGGGACTGGAGGCAGCGGAGCAGATCCGGCAGAAGGACCGGAACTGTGCCATCCTCTTTCTGACCGCCTTTAACGAGTTTGACTATGCGCGGAAGGCGATTTCAGTGCATGCGCTCGATTATCTTCTGAAGCCGTATGATGAGACGGAGCTGTTTCTCTCGATTGATTCGGCGATGCACTATGTCGATCAGGTGAAGGCGGGTCAGCTTCAGCCACTGCCACAGGTGGAGACGGAAGCGGCGGCAGGTGGATCCTCCGGGGTGGCAACGCCGGGGGAGGGCGAAGCTGGCCATGCGCAGGAAGAGAGTGGTGAGGACCGGATCGTATCTCGCATGCGCCGCTACGTGGAGGCGCATTATATGGAGGATGTCTCCGTGCTCGATATCGCGAGTGCCTTCGGCTACAGCGAGGCGTACTTCTGTAAGCTTTTCAAACAGAACTTCGGAAAGAACTTCGTGACCTATCTGACAGAGTACAGGGTAGAGCTCGCGAAGAAGGCGCTCGCGGAGCTTTCCTGCAACGTAAAGGAGGTCGGACAGCGGGTCGGCTATGCGGACAGTAATTATTTCACGAAGGTGTTTCGCCGGATCACCGGCATGAGCCCGTCCGAGTATCGAAATCAGCTGGGCTGATTGTTCATAAAAACGTCATAATGATGAGAAAAGCCATAATCTGTTGTAGGTATTGCACGGATTATGGCTTCTCTTTTTGTGCGCTTTGATAAAAGTGAATAATAATTGTGAACAAAATGTTAAAATAGTACGGCAAATGTCAGAATTTTCCTCTGTTTCAGCACAGGATTGTTCTTTATAATGTACTTGTGTGTGAAAGACATCCGCAGAGTGTGGATGTCAAAATTATACAAAATGGAGGATATCTATTATGAAGAAGAGAATCTTAAGTGGCGTTCTCGCCGCAACCATGGTTGCATCCCTTGCAGCCTGTGGCTCATCCAAGCCGGCTGAGACCACTGCAGCAGCTACCACTGCAGCCGCTACCGAGGCAGCTGCTGAGGAGACCACTGCAGCAGCAGAGGAGAAGACGACCGAGGCCGCAGCAGCAGACGGTGAGTACACTGTAAACGAGGCTGCAGCAGCTGATCCTGCAGTAACCCTGACCATGGCTGAGGTTAACCCGCTCGAGGGTACCATCTGCGGACAGATGGATACCAAGTTCAAGGAGGCTGTTGAGGCGATCTCCGGTGGTTCCATCACCATCGACCTTCAGGCATCCGGCGTACTCGGCGCAGAGCAGGACGTTCTTGACTCTATGCTCGGCGGTGGCGGAGACATCGATATGTCCCGTATCTCTGCATTCGCGCTGACTTCCTACGGCGCATCCAAGTCCGTTCTTCTTTCTCTCCCGTACGTTTTCGAGTCCAGAGAGCATTTCTGGAACTTCGTACACAGCGATCTCGGTGCAGAGATTCTGAACGAGTCTGAGGAGGCTGGTGTTGGTATCAAGGGTCTCTTCTATGGCGAGGAGGGCTTCAGACACTTCTTCACAGTTGAGAGCAAGCCGGTTTCTACCGTCGCTGATCTTAAGAACATGAAGATCCGTGTTTCCAATGACCCGATCATGCAGAAGATGGTTTCTTCTCTCGGTGCAAACCCTGCATCTGTTTCCATGACCGAGCTTTACTCCGCACTTCAGACAAACACCGTTGATGGTGCTGGTCAGCCGATCGCAAACTACGCTTCCAACCGTTTCGACGAGGTAGGTCCGAACCTTACACTGGATGGTCACACACTGGGCGCAATCGAGGTTGTTATCTCTGATGAGTCCTGGAACAACAAGCTGACCGACAACCAGAGAGACGTTATCACCGAGGCTTCCAAGATCGCTTCTGATTACTGCCAGAAGATCGCTGCTGAGACTGAGGATAAGGTTCTCGAGGAGCTCAAGGGCCGTGGCTGCAACGTCATCGAGATCACGGATAAGTCCGAGTGGGAGGCTGCATGCGCACCGATCACCGAGGAGTATGCTACCGGCGAGCTTAAGGATGTGCTTGATCAGATCAAGGCACTTGCTTAATCTGTACAAAATAACCAGACGTCATTTTCGAATGACATGTAGTGAGGTGCTCACGGCGTGTCCGTGAGCACCTCATAGTTTTAGAAGGGGGATTCTATGCTTGACGCTTTAAAAAAGTTTGAGCCAATCTATGATTGGGTTTACAAAATCGTCATGGTGCTCTGTAAGCTGCTTCTCGTGGCTGATATCCTCATCATGACCTGGGTTGTACTGGGACGTTACCTCACCTTCTTACCGGCGCCAGGCTGGGGCGAGGAGACGATCCTGACACTGATGGCCTATATGTCCGTGCTTTCTGCGGCACTGGCTATCCGTCGTAATGCACATATTCGTATGACGACCTTCGATCGTTATCTTCCGACGGGGCTTCTGAAGGCCCTGGATCTTCTCGATGATATCGCTGTTATGGTACTTGCGTTCATCATGCTGATCGTCGGCTGGAAGTATGCAAACGGCATCGGTGCGAAGGGCTCCTTCATCTCCATGCCATGGCTCAGTAAGAAGTGGATGTATTTCCCGATTCCGCTGGCCGGCTTCGCGATGATCTTCTTCGAGCTGGAGCGCTTAGTGATCGATATCGAGCATATACTGGATAAGAATTATAAGCCGGATGACGGCATGCATTTTGACACACCGGATGAAAAGGAGGCGAAATAATTATGGCAAATACAACCGCTATTGCAGTTCTCCTGATTACATTCTTCGTACTGATTTTCCTCAGAGTGCCGATCGCGTACTCTGTCGCACTTTCATCGGTCTGCTGCTTGATGTATCAGGGACTTCCTCTGAACACCGTTGCGCAGCAGATGGTAAAGGGTATTTCATCGTTCTCGCTGATGGCCGTTCCGTTCTTCATCACCATGGGTGTGTTCATGGGAACCGGTGGTATCTCTGAGAAGCTGCTGGATCTGGCAGACGCCTTCGTCGGCTGGATGACCGGCGGTCTCGCCATGGTAAACATCCTGGCATCCTACTTCTTCGGTGGTATCTCCGGATCCGCTTCTGCAGATACCGCATCCCTCGGCTCTCTTGAGATCCCGATGATGGTAAACCGTGGTTATGATGTCGATTTCGCGACGGCTGTTACCATCGCATCCTCTGTGGAGGGTATGCTGGTTCCGCCATCCCACAACATGGTTATCTATGCAACCACGGCAGGTGGTATCTCCATCGGCTCTCTCTTCCTCGCAGGTTACCTTCCGGGCGTTGTTCTCGCAGGTTCCCTGATGATCGGTTCCTACATCATCTCGAAGAAGAGACATTATCCGAAGGGTGAGCCATTCTCACTGAAGAGACTGGGCCGCAGCCTCGCAACCTCCATCTGGGCACTGATGTGCATCCTGATCGTCGTTGTCGGTGTCGTAGCCGGCGTATTCACAGCGACCGAGTCTGCTGCGATCGCCGTTATCTACTCACTGCTTGTATCGATTTACGTTTATAAGGGTATCACCTGGAAGCAGGCATGGGCGTGCCTCGACAGCTGTGTAGAGACCCTCGGTATCGTACTGATCCTCATCTCTACCTCCTCGATCTTCGGCTACTGCCTGACCAGACTCCATGTTCCGGATCTCGCAGCAAACCTGATCACCGGTGTTTCGAATAACCCGGTAGTCATCGCACTGCTCGTAAACCTCATCCTTCTGATCCTCGGCTGCATCATGGATATGGCGCCGATCATCCTGATTTCGACCCCGATCCTTCTTCCGATCGTTATGTCCATCGGTATGGATCCGGTTCAGTATGGTATCATCCTCGTCCTCAACTGTGGTATCGGTCTTCTGACACCGCCGGTTGGCTCGGTTCTCTTTATCGGTGCGGCGATTGCGAAGCGTCCGATGGAGAAGATCGTCGTAGCGATGCTTCCGTTCTATGTGATGATGGTTGTCGCACTGATGCTGATCACCTTCATTCCGAACATCTCCCTCCTCATCCCGAAGCTCTTCGGATATGTACAGCAGGGTACCGGTGTTCTTTCCATGATCGGCAAGCTGTAAGCAGCGTGTCTACATGTGAATTTTTTCGATTAAAAAGCGCGGCGGTTGAATCCGCCGTGCTTTTTTTATAAGATGGATGCGAACAGGAAGAGAGGTGTATGCATGCATTATCATTTTAAGTACAGAAACGGCGTGAAGGAGATGTGGGAGCTCGCGATGATCTATCAGTACAGCTCACTGGTCGGCGTGGTCAATGTCGTCTTTACCTTCGCGATGGCGGTCCTCGCGGGTGCCAGCTACGGAAATCACTGGATGGGCTGGCTCATCGTTTCGGCGATCGGTACGATTTATTTCCCACTCATTCAGCCGCTTATCGTTTATGTTCGATGCAGAAAAAATGCAGTGAAGATCCAGGAGGATACAGAGCTTGCATTTTCGGAGGAGCATATCTATATCACCGTAGGGGAGCAGCACCAGACACTGACATGGAAGGAAATCTATGCGGTTCGTCGCTTTCTGAATCTGACGGTACTGTACACCGGACGTGGACACGGACTGGTGATTCCTGGCTATGCCTTCCAGAGTAAAGAAGAAAGCAAATCCTTCCTGCAGTTTGCAGAGGCAAGTGCAGTGAAGGCCCATCCGGCGAAAATGACGAAGTGACGGTAGATAGTGAGAAGACGCAGTAACATGAAGAAACGAACGATTTTTTCTTTCAGAGGACGCAGAAGGTGCCTCCTGCTGAGCCTCGGCGGCATCGCTCTGCTGAGTCAGCTGCCTGGATGCAGTACCAGAGTGGCTGACGCACCGAAGAAGGCGAGCGCGCAGAGTACAGGTGACGCCGATATGACACCGACTTCGGGTACGGATGCTGCGGGGGCCACAGACGCACAGACGAATCGGCCGCAGACATCACAGGAGGGGCAGAAAAAGACCCCGGAATATGTCTTCAGCTATGCTGATAACCAGACGGTCAATTATCCGACTGTCCAGGCAGCACGCCGCTTTGCAGACCAGGTGAATCAGGAAACCGATGGCCGCATCGAGATACGTGTATATCCGAACGCAGAGCTCGGGGATGAGGTTTCTGCGGTCCGACAGGTATCGTATGGTGGCATCGATTTCTGTCGTTGCTCGCTCTCGAATCTGTCGGATTATAGTGAAGAAACCCTTGTGCTGCAGCTGCCCTATCTATATGAGAACCGGGACCATATGTGGCGGGTACTGGATGGGGAAATCGGGGTACAGGTGAAGGACAGCTTCCAGGGAAGCGGTATGGTTGCACTTTCCTGGTTTGATGCCGGCGTTCGTAATTTCTATACGACGGATGAAGCGATCCGCTGCCTCGAGGACATGCAGGGGATGAAGATCCGTGTCCAGCAGGCAGAGCTCGCAGAAGACATGGTGGAGGCGCTGGGTGCGGAAGCCGTGCCGATCGTCTACGAAGCCGTCAAGGATGCGCTGCAGACCGGTGAGATCGATGGCGCGGAAAATAACTGGGCGTCCTACGAGGCGATGCAGCATGACGAAATCGCCCGGTACTATACCGTGGATGAGCATATGCGCGTTCCGGAGCTGATGCTCGTCAGCCGTGCGACCTGGGAGCAGCTTTCCTCGGAGGATCGGGCGACGATCCAGCGCTGTGCGGATGCGGCCGGCCTCTATGAGCGGGAGCTCTGGACGGCGCGCGAAACGAGTGCGCGGGAGAAGTGTCTCCGGGAGGGTACCGTCGAAATCGTACTTCCGGAGCGGGAAAAGAAGCGCTTCCGAGATGCGGTTTCTCCTCTTTACAAAAAGTACTGTGGGGATTATGCTGAACTCGTTGAAAAAATCAATGAAATAAGAGATTGATAAGAAGGTAGAGAATATATGTATCAGATTCAGTTTGATAAGCCTGTACACGTTCATTTCATCGGTATCGGCGGTATTTCCATGAGCGGTCTCGCTGAGATCCTCCTCTCTCGGAAGTTCCCGGTGTCCGGCTCCGACACCCATGAGTCTGCATTGACCGATCAGCTGGCAGCGCAGGGCGCGGTGATTCACTATCCGCAGATGGCGGAGAACATCACGGATGATATCGATGTCGTCGTTTATACGGCGGCGATTCACCCGGATAACCCGGAGTTCAGAGCCGCACAGGAGAAGAATCTTCCGATGCTGACCCGGGCCCAGCTTCTCGGTGAGATCATGCGGAACTATAAGGAGGCGATCAATGTCTCGGGCACCCATGGAAAGACGACCACGACCTCGATGATCACGGAGATTCTGCTCGAGGCGCATAAGGATCCGACCGTTTCTGTCGGCGGCATGCTGAAGGACATCGGTGGAAACATCCGCGTCGGTGGACAGGAGACCTTCGTCGTGGAGGCCTGTGAGTACACGAACTCGTTTCTCAGCTTCTTCCCGACCATCGAGGTCATTCTGAACGTCGAAGCCGATCACCTCGACTTTTTTAAGGACATCGATGATATCCGCCACAGTTTTAAGCTCTTCGCAGAGAAGCTGCCGGAGGATGGCCTGCTGGTGATCAATAAGGACATCAAGCACAGCGAGTACTTCACGCAGGCGCTGAAGTGCAGGGTAGTCACCTTCGGACACGAGAAGGATGCCGACTATACGGCAAACTTCATCAGCTACGATAAGTTCGCACACCCGAGCTATACCCTTTTCTATAAGGGCGAAGAGCTGGCCAGGGTGGAGCTCGGCGTCACCGGTGAGCACAATATCTATAATTCACTGGCAGCAGTTGCGGTCGCACGCTCCCTCGATATCCCGATGGAGGTGATCCTGCGTGGCCTGAAGCGCTTCACCGGCACAGACCGCCGCTTCCAGAAGAAGGGCAGTGTGAACGGCTTCACCATCATCGACGACTATGCGCATCATCCACAGGAGATCGCAGCGACCATCGAGGCGGCGAAGAAGTACCCGCACCGGAAGCTCTGGATCGTATTCCAGCCGCATACCTACAGCCGTACGGCGGCGCTGCTGGATGACTTTGCAGGTGCGCTGAGCCAGGCGGATGAGATCGTGCTCGCGGACATCTATGCGGCACGAGAGAAGAACACCATCGGCATCAGCTCCGATGATCTACGGAAGCATATGCTCGAGCAGAATACCAATGTATATTACATCCCGAAGTTTGAAGACATCGAGGACTTCCTCCTGCAGCATGTAGAGGAGGGGGATGTCCTGATTACGATGGGCGCAGGCGATATCTATAAGGTCGGTGACGACCTGCTGAAGCAGCCGGGTGCCATCGTGGAAGAAGCCTGAATCAGGCAGGGGCCGGAGGGCAGCCATCAGAAACACAGTACTACGAGCTCGGAAAATTCTAAGTCGGGTTCCCGAAGCGGCACTAGGCCCTCTGCAATCGCTGAGTTTTCTTTATGAAAACTCAGCGTTGCTAGAGGGTTCCAAGGAGAGATAACACCAAGTGCCGCTAAGGGGACCCGACTTGAGTTTTCATCGAGCTCTCCGTATGGTTTCTGATGACTGCCCTCCGGCCCCCTTGCCTTTGTATCACAGATCTGTCGGGGTCCCCGGCGGAAAATGTAAGCGTTTGCAGAAAAGAAATAAGTTTTCATCAACAGAAATAAATGGAAATCCACCGCTGTGCTGTGGATAAACGCCGGATTGTACTATTTAAATACAATCCGCTGCTGCTCTTGACATCGATTTTACGTGCTTTTACACATTGCAATAAAATTGTAAACAATTTAGAATCGTGATGTAGGTCTTGACTTTTTAGCTGTGAACATTATCCACCGTGATGTGGATAACTTAGGTGGATAAAGTTGTGGACTGGGTCGCTTGAAGAGCTGTGTACCCTGTGTTATCATCATTTCACCGAAGCAAACGGTGGTCCTGCCACCGGGCATTGCGGTGGGCGCTTCCTCTGGGAACGACGTCTGCGTGATCGATTTTGCATCGGATTTTTTTAACTGTAGATTTCCGTATCACGGAATGTAGATAGAACCGGGTAGTTGAGATGGGCACAAATATTGTTGATAACCTTGCGGTACATGCGACCTGTATTTCGAACGATTTTCTGGATAAGTATCTGGGATCGGCGAACGGGGACTATATAAAAGTATATCTGCTGATGCTTCGGCATAAGGGAGAGCAGTTTACGGTGACGGATGCGGCGGATGCCTTGAACCTGACCGACGGTGATATCGAGCGTGCCGTGCGCTACTGGGAGAAGCAGGGTGTATTTAAGGCGGGGACCGATGCCCTCGTTCGCGAGGAGCTTCATCAGGCGTGTGATGTAGAGGCAGAAGCGGAGATGCAGAGCGCTGTAGCTTCGTCGAGCGCGATTCCGGTACAGGCGATGGAGCAGGCTGAGCAGAAGCTCGAGAAGCTTTCCGGCACCGTCGATGATGTGTTCGATGACGAGGAGTTCGCCGGCATCCTGTTTGTGGCGAAGCATGTACTTCCGACCCTTCCGAGTATCCGTCAGGTGGAGACGCTTCAGTATATGTACAAGGATCTCCACATGCAGGCCGATGTCATCGAGTATCTGCTTGAGTACTGCGCGAGCATCAAGAAAACGACCAGCAAGTATCTGCAGGCCGTTGCGATCAACTGGCACGAGCAGGGCATCGTGACACTGGCACAGGCACGGGAGCTGATCAAATCCTTCGAGGAGAAGAAGACGAAGAAAAAGACCGGCACCAGTTCCAGAAACAACAAGTTCCTTAACATCGAAAAATCAGAAATCGATTATGACAGCATCGCACAGAAGCGTGTGCTGGACAGGATGAAGAATGGCACTCACGAATGCACAGTATAATCAAATCATGCACGTCTATGATGTCCGTCGTATGAAGGATGCGCTGCAACTCGAGGCACGGAAAAAGGACGCGTATCGGAAGCTTCCGGAGCTGAAGGCTCTGGAGGCTTCTGTGCGCGCAGAGGCAGGACGTACGCTCCAGCTGATGCGGGAGGGACAGAAGGAGGAACTTCGGAATCTGAAGGACCACATCCGGGCCATCGGAGAAGAGAAGCGGGATCTGCTCGTACGAAACGGCTTGCCGGCAGACTACCTCGAGATGCAGTATACCTGCCCGGACTGCCAGGATACCGGCTTCATCGGTGGCGAGAAGTGTCACTGCTTCAAGAAGATGCAGATGCAGTTTATCTATCAGCAGTCCCATCTCGGACGCATCGTACGGACCCAGAACTTCGAGCACTTCGATCTCACTCGCTTCGACGACCGGGAGCTGATCGATGGCGCGGGCGGAAAGACGAACCGTCAGTATATGGCGGAGGTCCGGAATCTGCTACAGGACTGGACAGAGCACTTCGATGAGCGGCATGGCAACGTGATCCTGATGGGAAATCCGGGTACCGGAAAAACCTTCCTCATCAACTGTGTGGCGAAGGCACTGATGGACAGCTATCATTCGGTGATCTACTTCACCAGTACGGATCTCTTCGACAGCTTTTCGAGAGCGCTCAGGCATGATGTGGAGGAGCAGGAGGAGACGGAGGATGCGATCCTCAACTGTGACCTCCTGGTGATCGACGATCTCGGTACGGAGATGAACAACAGCTATACCACGTCGCGGCTCTTCTATGTACTGAACCAGCGCATGGTACTGCATAAGTCGGTGATGATTTCGACGAATCTGAATTTCCGGGCGATGCAGGACCGCTATTCCGACCGTATCGTTTCCCGTATCATGGCGGAGTACGATTACATACCGCTCTATGGTGTGGACCAGCGGCTGCGCTGAGGCAAAAAAGATGTTGACAGTCATGACTGTTTACATATATAAAGAAGGTTGATTTGAGATTGGAACGTTTCTAAGGAGGAGAGAGAAATGTCAGATTCCAGAACTTCAGAGTTTATCGAGCGTATTCCGGTAGGACCACTGGCCTTGATGCCGCTCGATTCGATCCAGCCACTCGGAAAGAAGGTCGATGAGTACCTGTCGACATGGCGTACCCGCCGTGAGAGTGATCACAAGGAGACCATCGCCTTCAACGGCTACCAGAAGGACAGCTATATCGTACAGGCGAAGGTATCCCGTTTCGGTTCCGGTGAGGCTAAGGCAAACATCCTCGAGACCGTACGTGGTGTGGATTTGTATCTGATGGTTGACGTCATGAATTATTCACAGACCTACAGCCTGTTCGGCCAGGTGAACCACATGTCCCCGGACGACCACTACAGCGATCTGAAGCGTGTGATCGCAGCGACCACCGGTAAGGCGAAGCGCATCAACGTCATCATGCCGTTCATGTATGAGTCCCGCCAGCACAAGCGTACCGGCCGTGAGTCCCTCGACTGTGCGATGATGCTCCAGGAACTGCATGCGATGGGCGTTGAGAACTTCATCACCTTCGATGCACATGATCCACGTGTCATGAATGCGATTCCGCAGGACAGCTTCGACAACATCTCCTGCTCCTACCAGTTCATCAAGGCGATCCTCGCACATGTTGAGGACCTCGACATTGACAAGAACCACATGATGATCATCTCTCCGGACGAGGGTGGTATGGGCCGTGCGATCTACTACGCAAACGTGCTCGGTATCGATATGGGTATGTTCTATAAGAGACGTGACTACTCGAAGGTGGTCAACGGTCGTAACCCGATCGTGGCCCATGAGTTCCTCGGCGCAGATGTAGAGGGTAAGGACGTATTTATCATCGATGATATGATCTCCTCCGGTGAGTCTCTCATCGATACGGCGAAGGAGCTGAAGGAGCGTAAGGCGAGACGTGTTTTCGCATGCTGCACTTTCGGTCTCTTCACCTCCGGCTTCAACAAGTTCGACCAGGCGTACGCAAACGGCACCTTAAACGGTGTATTCACCACGAACCTGATCTATCAGCAGCCGGAGCTTCTGACGAAGCCATGGTACATCAGCGTCGATATGGCGAAGTACATCGCGCTCATCATCGACAACCTGAACCATGATATGTCGATTTCATCCATCCTGGATTCCAGCCAGAAGATCAACGATAAGGTTGCTGCTTACAGAACCCATCGTGAGGAGATGACCCAGCAGATGGAGCTTCCGCTGTAATGTCATCGCTCTGAATGACCGATATATGAAAGAGTCGCCGTTGCAGGCGGCTCTTTTTCTATGTAAAATAAAAGCTATGAATCCGACACAAGAAACCAGATTTCGAAATAAAATAAACTGCTACATCTTCCTGATGTCCCTGCTCGTCGTCCTGATTCACAGCGTAAACCTCGCGATCGACAACACGACGCTCGACTCGATGATCCTGACTGCAGACCATACCGGCGCAGAGCTTCCCGGTGTTACCGGTGTCGCCGGCCACATCGAGCATCTCCTGTCGAATGCCCTCGGGCAGATGGCGGTACCGGGCTTCTTTCTGATTTCCGGCTACCTCTTCTTCCGGACACTGCATGGCTTCCGGGACATCGGGCGGAAGTGGCAGGAACGGATATGGTCGCTGGTCGTGCCGTACGGCGCATGGAATACACTCTGGTACCTCGCCTATGTGCTGAGCGGTCGCGAGCGATTCTCCTTCGACGCACTGACCCTGGCTGCCGCGAACTACCGTTGCAACCCGACCTTCTGGTATATGTATCAGCTGATCCTGCTGACGATCCTCGCACCCCTCCTTTACCTGCTGCTACGGCATGCCTTCGTGATGATCCTGTCACTTCTGCTGCTCGCCGCCGCGATCGGTGCAGGCGCCACCCTTCCGATGGTCAATGCAGACGCCCTCATCTATTATGGCGTCGGCGCCCTGTTCGCCTGTCATGGACGGGCACTCTTCGAAAGCACCGCAGCGGACACACGTTCTGTCCGGAAGTGGAGGTCGGGCGCGGCAAAGGCCGTAGAAGAGGGCGCGGAGATCCTCGTCCTGCCGACGGCAACGAGTGCCCGTACGCATCGCGACCAGCTGGAGAGAGGGTGCCGCATCGCCGGCATTGGCCTCCTGCTGCTTGCATGGTTGCTGCAGATCCTGACCCCGGCGAAGCTGATGAGCTTCGTGCTCTATGACGGAAGCGGTATCGCGCGGATGACGATGCCGGCGTATCTCATGAGTGGCGGTCCGCTGGCGCGCTGGATCGGAAAGGGGCTTCAGCAGTTCCCGCTGTTTGTGCTTTCACTGTCGGGCAGTGGTGCGCAGGCGCTCGTCGCCATCACGCGACGACTGCTGCTCGTGCTCGGAGTCTGGTTCGTCCTGCCGGGAGATCGTCTGCCGGAGGCACGGCCCTTCATGAAAAACAGCTTCTTTCTGTACGCGGTGCATTATCCGATTGCGCGCGCGCAGTATTATATGATACAGTACTTGGGCATTCCGTACGACGGATGGGGAGAGGCTGTACGCCTCGTGCTGTACCTGCTGACCCCGGTGGTCGCCATCGCGGCCGCGTACGGACTGAAGCATGTATTACGACGATACCTGCCGCTCCAGTGGAAAATTCTGAGCGGAGGACGATAGGAGTTCTATGTTTATTGCAGATCATTGGAAAGATTATGAGGTTATCGACACATCAAGCGGCGACAAGCTGGAACGCTGGGGGAAGTACATCCTCCGTCGCCCGGATCCGCAGGTCATCTGGCAGACGGCCTTCCGGAATCCGTACTGGAAGAAGCTGAACGGCCACTATCACCGCTCGAATAAGGGCGGTGGCGAGTGGGAGTTCTTCGATCTTCCGAAGCAGTGGAAGATTTCCTACGTGCTCGGTGGCGCGGATGCGGCTGCATCGACCCTGGAGCCGGACGTGCGTGCGACCTACTGTCCGACGGCACCGGTCTATGCACATCTCGAGAAGCTTCCTATAGAAAAACGCACCCTGACCTTCCACCTGAAGCCGTTTACGTTTAAGCATACCGGTCTCTTCCCGGAGCAGGCGGCGAACTGGGACTGGTTCTCGGATCGTATCCTTGGGGAAGTGGAGCGCCGGAAGCAGGCAGGTATCGACCGTCCGGTGAAGGTGCTGAATCTCTTCGCCTATACGGGCGGTGCGACCCTGGCCGCGGCCGCGGCCGGTGCCCAGGTGACCCATGTGGACGCCTCGAAGGGCATGGTGCAGTGGGCGAAGGAGAACGCCGAGGCCTCGCTGCTTAAAGATGCGCCGATCCGCTGGCTCGTCGATGACTGTATGAAGTTCGTCGAGCGTGAGATTCGCCGTGGAAATACCTATGACGCGATCATCATGGATCCGCCATCCTATGGTCGTGGACCGAAGGGAGAGATCTGGAAGATCGAGGATTCGGTCTACCCACTCGTGCAGCAGGCTGCGAAGCTGCTGACAGAAGACAGTATCTTCTTCCTCATCAATTCCTACACGACCGGACTGCAGCCGGCGGTCATGAGCTATATGCTCGGCACGGCGATCCGTGCACGCCTCGGCGGTGTGATCCACTCGGAAGAGGTCGGACTGCCGGTGACGGAAACCGGACTCGTGTTGCCATGCGGCTGCAGCGGTCGCTGGGAAAGCTGCGGAAAGTCATAATAGTAGAGAAAACAGCATTGGCCGAAGGCGGGATGTGTGACGACCGAAGCCACAGTGACGCGTGTGAATGTAAGAGAATCGTAAGCATTTCGCCGGGATTATTCAGTATTCTTCATGGAATAGAAATTGCATTTGTATGAGTGAAAGGCTATTATTATAGCATAAGTATGATGCAGACTGGAAAGTCGTCCGGTGAGGCGCACACGCGCATACATCCGGCCCGAAAGAGGACGGTGGCGACCGGAGCCAGTGCATCCACAGGCGTTGGGGCCGGTAGAGCCGGGTCCGGAGGGATACGATATGATGAAAGAAAAGCTTAGAAAACTTCTGATCGCAGCCGGTGCGCTTGCGGTGATTTCCGCGACGAGTGCATGGGCAGCCGGCTGGTCCACAAACACCAGCGGTGAGCCGGTCTATATGCAGGATAACGGAACGGTGGCAGCAAACGCCTGGATTAAAGCCGAGAGCAACGGTCAGGTGATCTGGTATTATGCAACCAGCAACGGCACCCTGAAGAAGGGCGGCTGGCAGACCGTCGGTGGCTATCGCTACTACTTCGATGAGATGGGTGTGATGCAGACCGGCTGGGTCGATGGAAACAGCTACTACTGTAATCCGAATACCGGTGCCGCCGTATCCGGCTGGCAGTACCTGACGATTCCGGAGGAGGACCAGAGCTTCTACGAGGATGATGTGAACTACAGCACGAATCACGCAGCCTGGTATTTCTTCGCCACCGGAACGAATAAGAAGTACGCATCCGATAATTATAACGTTACCGTGAAGACCATCAATGGTCTCAAGTACGGCTTCGATGAGAATGGTGTCATGCAGCTCGGCTGGTCCAGGGTGCAGGATACGAGCCCGGAGATCGCCGGATATATGTACTTCGCGATGAAGACCGACGATCACTTCAAGCAGGGCCAGCTGATCGAGAATACCTGGTATACGACGACCGGCCCGCAGAACAGCGACGGCTCCTATGACGAGAGCCTCGCCAGCGGTGATGTAGAGTATTTCTACTTCCGCTCGAACGGACGCCCGGCAGCCGGCACGACGGGCAACTTCCTCGTGCAGACTATCGGTGGTAAGAAGTACCTCTTCAACGAGAAGGGTAATCCTGTATATGGTATGCAGAAGGGTTCCACGACGACGGATGCGAGCGTACATTACTACTACTGCGGATCCAGCAGGGCAGACTGCTCTGTAAAGACCGGACGCTTCGTGATGACCGAGGCGGATGGCGATAAGATCACCTACTATGCAGAGAGCAACGGTCGCGGATACACCGGCGTGAAGAACGGTTACCTCTATTATGAAGGCAGACTGCAGCAGGCCGATCAGAGTGCGAAGTACCAGACCTGCTACGTAGACGGAAAGAACTACGTGATTTCCTACTCCGGACTCGTTATGAAGAGCAAGACAAATCTCCGCGATGCGGATGGTAATAAGGTTTCGACCAATGCCGACGGTACGCTGAAGGCGAACCTCGATGGCAGCCTCGAGGCGCTGACCCCGGTGGCACCGGATGTCGATGACATCGACGGATGATGATTTTCTTTCTATTATAGAAGAGAGCCCGTTTCCGGGATCATCAAACTTTTTGAGGGTTTGTCGATCTTGTTGAGGGGCGGACTTGAGG
>ERZ1034980.653-NODE-653-length-23919-cov-21.465597_pt1 | contig 23919 bp, 20 predicted proteins | sample MGYA00520622_ERZ1034980 | MGnify/ENA primary metagenome ERZ1034980 (study PRJEB33766, sample SAMN09781791) | gut metagenome | biome: gut microbiome | host: Homo sapiens | place: Madagascar | study: EMG produced TPA metagenomics assembly of the PRJNA485056 data...
CAGGAAGGGCCAGCGCAATCGCCGCAAACAGCGGCACGCAAAGGCGGACGACCCTCCTTGGGTAGTAGCCAAGCCAGTCGTACCCGCCGTTTCCCATGCGCTTAAAGGGAACAAGAGAGAGCACTATGCCTGACAGGATGAAGAACACCATGACCGACGCGGTGCCAGGGAAGAGACTCGGAACCCCCCCCGCACCAAATGGCTTGACCATGATGTCGACGTGCAGCAGGAATACCATCAGCGCCCCGAGCCCTCGCAGGCCGTCAAGCGACAAGACGCGCTTCTGGTGACCAGGCATCGTCACCCCTTCCTTCGTGCATTCGAGCAGAGCGTCCCATTATACCCTCGTAGATTTAGCGTACATTTTGACGAGAAAGACCCCCGAATCGGGCGGATTCGAGGGTCTGGTTCATCTTTATGTACGCTGTCCGGCAACGTCGCTGCCGTCGGTGCCGGCGGTCACGCGGCGTGCCGCGCCCTACTCGGCCTCGGCCGCCTCCTCGCGGCGGACGACCTCGTCAATGAGGATGGCGTCGCCGTGCTTGGCGCCGGCCACGGAGAGGCCCATGAGCACACCCATGCCCGTGATGTAGGCAAAGAGCATGGCAGGGTTGACGTCCATGACCACGCCGGAGAGGATCGGGGTGATGACCTGCGCGGCCATGCTCACCGTGTAGTAGTAGCCGGAGTAGCGGCCCACGGAGTTGGAGCTGCAGCACTCGAGGATCATGGTGTAGACGCACATGTCCACGCCGCCCAGAGAGACGCCCATGAGCAAGAAGACAAGGTACAGCACAGGAGAAAAGCCCGGCACCAGCCACAGCACCAGCGGGCACGCCACCATGACGGCGGAGCTTGCCAGCGCGACCTTCTTGCGGCCCACCTTGAGCGAGAGGTTGGCAAGCGGCACGTAGCTCGCCAGCGCGCCCACGATGGTTACGATGTTGATGATTGCGTAGGACCCGCCCGCCATGCCGTAGAAGATGTCCGCATAGCGGCTGATGTTGGTGGTCATGGCGTTGTAGCTCATGTAGTAGAAGAACGTGGCGGCAAGCAGCATGACAATGGAGAGCCTCATGGAGCGGTCGGCCACGCGCTCCTTGCCACCGGCCTCCGGGGAGTCGTCCTTCTCGACCTCGTCCTCGCGGATGCCCATCTCGAGGCTCTTCTGGTGCATCTTCTGCACCAGCGCCGGCTCCTTGACCAAAAGGCCGTACACCACGGCAGACACCAGCACAAAGGCCGCCTGCAGCAGGAAGAGCGGCAGGTAGTCGGGGCGCTCCACGTTGGGGACCATGACCGAGATGGCAACCAGCATGACTCCCGTGCCGGCGTAGCCCACGATCTTCTGCACGGAGTCGGCCTTGGTGCGCAGCGGGCGCGGCGTGATGTCAGCCACGATGGCCACCGTCATGGTGCGGTACATGCAGATGGCAAGCAGCGTGATCAGGATGGCGCAGATAAGCAGCGGCAGGCTTCCCGCGTTGTTTGCGATTGCGATGAGCGGCACGGAGAGCGTCGCTATGCCGGAGCCCAGCAGGATGAACGGGGTGCGGCGGCCCAGCTTGCTCGCGCAGCGGTCCGACAGGATGCCAAAGAGCGGCAGCAGAAAGAGGCCAAAGACGTTGTCGATGGCCATGATCGCGCCGGTGAGCGAGTTGGAGAGCCCAAAGGTGTTGGTGAGCATCTTGGGCACGATGCCATCGTAGACCTGCCAGAAGCTGATCATGCCCATGAACGGCAAAGATGCCAGGGCAATGGCGCGGTTGTCGAGTTTGGCCGCGCGCCTTGTTGCGGTGTCTGCCATGTAAAACCTTTCTTGTTTGATGCCCCTCCTCAGGCGAGAAGGTCGCAGGGCTGATGCACTTCTCGCCGTGTGCTAGAGGTCGGCAAGGTGGCCGAGGAACGCCACGTAGAACTCGACGCCGCGTTTGTAGACGTCGACTCCGATGCGCTCGTTGGGCGCGTGCAGCAGCGTGCGGGCCTCGCCGGAGTAGACAAAGCCGCAGAAGCGGTAGACGCGCTCGCAGATGGCGTTGAACTCGCGGGAGTCCGTGCAGGAGTTCTGCACGTAGGGCGCAAAGCCCACCTCGGGGTAGACGCCCGCCACGCAGCGGTGGATGTAGTCGAAGGCGGCGTCGTGCGCAAAGGGGCTCACGGGCGCGGGCTCGGTGTAGGGGATGGCCTCGTTGACCTCGACGGTCACGTGGTCGGGCGTGAGGCCGCTGGCCTCGCACTCCTGGGCGGCCAGGGCGCGGGCGCGGGCCACGGCGTCGTCGATGGTCTCAAAGGGGGCCACGCGCACGTTGAAGTTGGCGCGGGCCACGGGCGGCAGCACGTTGTGAGCGGTGGAGCCCTCCATCTGCGTGAGCGCGTAGGTGGTGCGGATCATGGCGCCGGTCTCGGGCACGCCGGCCATGATCTTGGTCACCAGCGGGCGCGTGAGCCACAGGTTGCCAAAGACGACCTTGTAGAGCGCGCCGCTGCGGGCGCCCAGCTCGGAGAGGGTGGCCTCGACGGCGGGCGTGAGGACGGGCTTGCCGGGGTTGGCGGAGATGCGCTCGCAGGCGCGGGCCAGCAGGCGGCAGGCGTCGTTGGCCGCGGGCGTGGAGGCGTGGCCGCCGTCGGCACGGGCCGTGACGGTGAGGTCCACGTGGCCCTTCTCGGAGACGCCGACCATGGCCACCGGCTCGGCGACGCCCAGGGGCGCATCGGCCGCCACGGCGCCGCCCTCGTCCAGCACCAGGTAGGGGTGGATGTCGTGCTCTCGGAACCAGTCAACGGCGTGGGCGCAGGTGAGCGCGGCCACCTCCTCGCCGTCGCTGGAGAAGTACCAGACATCGCGCGGCGGGACGTAGCCCTGGCCGATGAGGTGCTCGGCCGCCTCGAAGAACGCGCCGACGATGCACTTGGTATCCAGCGTGCCGCGGCCCCAGATCTGGCCGTCGATGACCTCGGCACCAAAGGGGTCGTGCTCCCAGTCCTGGCCCTCCACGGGCACCACGTCCTGGTGGGCCATCATGACGATGGGGTCGGCCGCGGGGTCTGCGCCCGGCCAGCGCAGCAGGATGCCAAAGTCGTCGATGGTGGTGAGCTCGCAGGCCTCAAAGGTACGCGGGTAGAGGCGGCGCAGCGTGGGCACCCACTGGCGGAAGGGCTCGTCGTCGCGCAGGGAGGCGTCCTCGCGCGAGACCGTGGGAATGCGGATGAGCTCGCGGAAGCGCTCGACGGCCGCATCGTCAGCGCGGTAGCCATCGGCGTCCACGGGGGCGCCCGCCGGCGCGGAGGGCTTCAGGCGAGAAGCGCCGACCGCGCAGGCGGCAGCAGTTACGCCGGCGACCGCGACAACCGCGCCCAGGCCGGCAAGAACGACATCGGAAGCGTGCATGAATGCTCCTCTCGGCTGCATTTGAGTCGGGGGCAGCATAGCCGAGAGGAGCGGGGCGCCCGCCGCGAGCGGCGTCTTTGTTCCCGGACGGTCACAATGGCCGCGACGGGTCCCGCGGTTTGCATGCGAATCTGGACGGTGGGAGCCGTCCCTGCGACCAAAAGCACATGCAAAGCGCGGCGAGAAGGGCGGCGGGCAGAAGTGTCCCTTTTACCTGGCGATTAACAACGTCCCCAGCGTCAGGCGCGGGGCTCGGGGGTCACCAGGAGGTCGGCGGGGGCACTAGCGGCGTCGGCGAGGCTGACGTAGCGGATGGCCGGGTCGTCGTAGGTGGACCAGTAGTAGCGACCGGTTTGGCCGCTGAAGCAGCTAGTGTAGAGCGTGCGCTCGAAGTCGCCGTTGCCCATGCGGGCCGCGCCCTCCACCATGGCAACGCCCTCGAGCGTGCGGAACATGCGGATGACGTTGTCCTTCTCGCCCGACTTGGCGGGGTAGTTGGCGTTGAGGTAGGCGGCCTTCACAAAGCGCGAGGGCGAGTAGCAGTCTCCCGGGATGCCGCGCATGCCGGCGCCGGCGCCGTAGGGGGCAAGCTCTGCGCGGCCCCACTGGGCGTTGGCCGGGAAGTCGCTGGTGGCGGTGACGTAGCTGCGCAGGTTCTCGAGGTGCCACTCGAGGGAGGGCTGGTTGGTCAGCACGTCGACGGGGTCGTCCATGACGTGCATGCCGTCGGCGCGGCTCTCCACCACGATGCTGCGAGTGACGTCGCCGATGATCCAGTGCAGGTAGGAGACACCCAGGCCCTCGCCCGCGGAGGCGCCTACGACGGCCACGTTGGCCAGCGCGGCCTCGGCCTCGTCGACGCTCGCGAAGGTGGCGGCCACCCACAGCGGGAACTCGTAGGCGCACACGTTGGTCTTGCCCTCAGCCGGCGCGTCCGCGTAGGCAGCGTAGCCGGGGAAGTTCAGGCCCGCCACGGCCAGGCCGGCGTCGTTTCCGCAGTCAAAGAACATGGGGTAGTTCTGGTAGTCAACGCACATGCCCACCGCCGCGTGGGCCGCGGGCGCGTCGTCCATGAACTGGTAGCGCACGGGAAAGCCCTTGGGCATCACCCGGGGCTTCTCGCCGTAACCGCAGCTCCAGTCGAGGTTACGTCCAAAGTACATGCCGCCCTCGGCGCCGTTGAACCTGACTCCCGTGCACATGGTGGGCTCCTCTCCCCCGCCGGGCGCACCCGGCCGCTTGCTCTTGCTTGCTCACGGGGTATCTACCCGTCTGCCGGCGGCGTCGCACTCCCTACACAAAAAGGCGCGGCGAGAAGTGCGTCCTTCTCGCCGCGCCCCGTACCCTGCCCGGCTGCGTCAACCTGTCCCAGATTTGCGCAAAAACGAACACGTCCCCAATTTGCGGGGCTAGACCAGCTTGCCGTTGCAGTGGTCGCACATGTGCTGGATCATCTGGGCGATCCAGCCGACGAAGTCGCCCTTGCGGTGGCGCAGCTGGCCGTCGACGAGCTCGTCGTAGGAGACCTTGACCTTGACGAAGCGGGTGACCTTGGACTCGCCCTCGTGGGTGAGGCAGCTCTCGGTCAGGCGCTGCGGGCCCAGGCCCATCAGGATCTTGGGGTTGTACATGACGTGGGGCTGCTCGTTGTCGTCCACGTAGGCGACGACGGCCTTGGCCACGCCGATCTGGTTGGCGGCCAGGCACACGGCGTCCTCGAGGGAGGCCAGGGTGTCCAGGAGGTCCTGGGCCAGGGGCGCGTCCTCGGCCGTGGCGGCGGCGCAGGGCTGGGAGAGGATGGCTTCGTCGTTGACGAGGTCCTTGATCATGGTCGGTCCTTTCTTGCGGATGCGTGAGACGCCGCGATGGAAGCCAGGCGGCGCGCAGCCCTCAAGTATACGGGTTTGCGGCCATTTGTTGGGAATGACCACTATGATGGGCTAACGATGCCAGAAGGAGGAGCGCCCATGCCCAGAGAGTCAAAGAAGGCAAAGGTCGAGCGGGCCGCGGAGGTCTGCCGGCGCCTTGACGAGAAGTACGGCCCCGTCGAGTGCTTCCTGGACCACACCAACCCGTTCAGACTGGTCATCTCTGTGCTTCTCTCTGCGCAGACGACGGACGCCCAGGTAAACCGCGTAACGCCCGAGCTGTTCCGTCGCTTTCCCACGCCTGAGGCCATGGCCGCCGCAAGCCCCGAGGAGGTAGCGGAGATCATTCGCAGCCTGGGCTTCTACAAGACCAAGGCGCGCCACTGCGTGGAGGCGGCCCAGGCCATCGTGGCCGACTTCGGCGGCGAGGTGCCGCACACCATGGCCGAGCTCACGAGCCTGCCCGGCGTGGGCAGGAAGACCGCCAACATCGTGCTGAACGTGGGCTTTGGCATCGTCGAGGGCATCGCGGTGGACACGCACGTCAACCGCATTGCGCACCGCCTGGGGCTGAGCCCCAAGACGCACGAGAGGGAGCCGCTCAAGACCGAGCAGGACCTTCTCGCCATCCTGCCGCGCGAGCTGTGGGGGCCGGTCAACCACCAGTGGATCCGCCACGGGCGCGACACCTGCACCGCGCGAGCGCCCAAGTGCGATGGGTGCGTGCTCGAGGACATCTGCCCGAGCGCGCACCGTCTCTAGGGAGGCCCCGTGATAGCGAGCCAGATTGTGGTGTGCTTTGCCTTCTTTGGCCTCCTGGGCTGGATGTTTGAGTCCACGTACTGCTCCCTTGTGGAGAAGCGCTGGTGCAATCGCGGGTTTTTGTTCGGGCCGGTCTGCCCCATCTACGGCGCCGGGGCGGTGGCGGCCATCCTGGTCTTTGGCGGGCCGGGCGCCGGGGCGGTGCGGCTTCCCTGGTGGGTGGTCTTCCTGGCCTGCGCCGCGGGTGCGAGCTGCATAGAGTGGGTGACCTCCGTGGTTCTCGAGCGGCTGTTTGGCACCGTCTGGTGGGACTACTCCGACATGCCGCTCAACCTGCGGGGACGCGTCTGCGTTCCCGCCGCGGCGCTCTTTGGCCTGTGCGGCCTGGGCGTGGTCTACGTGGCCCTGCCGCTGGCGCGGCAGGTGGTGGCCGCGGTGCCGCCGCTGGCGTTTGAGCTGGCCGCACTGGCCCTGACGGCCGTGCTTGCCGCGGACACCACGCTCACGGTCTGCACGCTCACCGAGGTGCTGGCCGTGGTCGAGGGCGTCCAGGCGGAGTTTGACCAGCGCATGCAGGCCGCCGTGGAGACCGTCCCGGCGCAGATCCGCTCCGGGGCGGAGCGCCTGCGCGAGGAGGGCTCGGAGCGCGCGGGCCGCCTGCGCGAGGGTGGCGCCGAGTACGCCGAGCGGCTTCGCGAGGTCGCCGGGCACCTCTCCGCGCGCCAGCAGCACGTCCTCCACAACGCAAGGCGCTTCCGGACCGACCGCATGGGCGCGGCCGCGCGTCGCCTGACCGATGCGCTCGACGGCATCGTGCGAGGAAGGGGGCGCAGGTGAGCCCCACGGACGAGGAGCGCTTCTCGCGGCTGGTGGCCGAGGTCGCCGGCGCTGGGCGCGTGCCCCTCATGCGAGAGTGCGTGCAGCACGGGCAGGTGAGCACGTGGGAGCACTGCGTGCGCGTTGCGCATGCGAGCCTCGCCATGGCGCGGGCGCTGCGGCTGCGCGTAAGCGAGCGGGAGCTGGTGCGGGCCGCACTTCTCCACGATTACTTCCTGTACGACTGGCACGAACCCGGACACGTGGGACACGCCACGCAGCACCCGGTCTTTGCGCTCAGGAACGCCCACGAGGACTTTGACCTCTCTCCCCTGGAGGAGAACGTCATCGAAAGCCACATGTGGCCGCTGCCGCCGACGCGCGTCCCCCGGAGCCGCGAGGCCGTGCTGGTGTGCTTGGCAGACAAGTGGTGCTCGCTGGCAGAGACGCTGCTCATGAGGTGAGGCGCATGGAGAAGAGGATTGGGCTGGGCGCAAGGAGCGTCGTAGTGCGGGCTCCCGAGGGGGTGCGCGGGCAGGTGCCGCTGGTGGTCATGCCGGTGTTTCGCGGCGATGGCTCCGAGGTGTGGAGGCGCTGCCAGGAGCTGGAATGCCCGGCGTTTTCGCTGGTCAGCATTGGTGGGGTGGCATGGGAGCGCGACATGACGCCCTGGGCGGCTGAGCCGGCAACCAGGCGGGAGGCCGCCTACGAGGGCGGGGCGCCGGCGTTTCTGGCCGAGCTTCTGGACGAGGTGCTTCCCGCCGCCGAGGCCGATCTTGCGGGCGCGGGCCTGGGCGTGGCTTGGCGAGGTATTGCCGGCTACTCGCTCGCGGGGCTCTTTGCCCTGTGGAGCGCATGGCAGACCGACGCGTTCACGCGCGTGGCAAGCGCGTCGGGTTCCCTATGGTACGAGGGCTGGCTCGGCTTTGCGCAGGGTCAGGAGCCCGCCGCCTGGCCCGAGCGCGCATATCTCTCGCTGGGGAGCAAGGAGCACAAGACGCCCAACAGACTAATGCGCAACGTTCGCACGGCTACGGAGCAGACGCGGGACCTTCTTTGCTCCCACGGTGTCGAGTGCACCTTCGAGCTCAACCCCGGCAACCACTTCCAGGACCCCGACCTGCGCATGGCCCGCGGAATCCGGTGGATTCTGGACTAGGCCGGCTGGTATGCGGGGCTCCCGCGGAAGGCTCCTGCGAGCCCCGGTGCGCAGAAGTGGCCTTCGTGTGAGGAATTCTGGAGGCGCTGTGCAGAAGTGGCCTTCGTGCGAGCCCGTTTTCGCGAGTTTGCAGAGATATCAATTAATGAATGAATACACCGTTTTGAAGCCAGCAGGTAGATAAGTTGTCGCTCGCTTTAAAATGCATAGAACAAGCCAACCTGGCGGCCGTCCGCCAGAAACGGGCTCGCACGAAGGTCACTTCTGCACAAGCGAGGGCAAATCACTCACACGAAGGGGACTTCTGTGCAGCCCATCCCATTCGCTACCATCCTTTGGAGGCGTTAGACGCTGCACGCTAACTAAAACCCGCCCCAAAGGTCCGCAAGCCCAGACGCGAAAGGCTTCGCATGCTCAACATCGTGCTCTTTGAACCCGAGATCCCGGCAAACACGGGAAACATCGGCCGGACCTGCGTGGTCACGGGTACAAGGCTTCACCTCGTGGCGCCCCTCGGGTTCTCCCTCGACGACCACATGCTCCACCGCGCCGGCCTGGGCTATTGGAGGAGCCTTGACGTAACGGTCTACCAGGGGTGGAATGACTTCCTTGCTCGCAACGAGCTTGCACCCGACGACGCCCGCCTGCACCTGCTTACCAAGAAGGCCCGCCGCACCTACGCCGAGTCCGCATACGCCGACGGCGACTTCCTTGTCTTTGGCAAGGAGAGCACCGGCATTCCCGAGGAGCTGCTGGCCCAGGCACCCGACCGCTGCGAGCGCATTCCCATGCTGACGGACGAGCGGGCCCTCAAGGACGCCGACGCCTGGGAGACACCCGACGCCGCGCCCGCCGATCACCCCATCCTCCGGCAGGACATCTGCGGCAACTTCGTCAACCCCGACGACTACCGAATCAGCGCCCTCAACCTCTCCAACGCCGCGGCCATCGTCCTCTACGAGGCCCTTCGCCAAACCGGCTTTCCCGGCATGTGACCCTCACAAATTGGGGACGCGCAAATTGGGGACGTGTTCGTTTTTGCGCAAATTCGAACACGTCCCCAATTTGCGGGGCTAGGACGAGAAGAACGTCGCGTCGGCGGCTCGCCATGGACGGAGGCGGGTGGGATCGTCCTCCACGTGGGCATGCGTGGGAACCTCGTCCCACTTCACGGTGTAGCCCGCGCCATGGGAGCAGAAGACGGAGTCGGGGGTGTTGGCCAGATCGGCGCAGGGGTCGTAGGCGGCCTCGGCCACCACGCGGTCGGCGTCGTGGCATGGCTCGTAGCCTGCAAGCTCAAGCGAGAGCCGCCCCTCCCCTCCGGTGTACGCCATGACCTCCAGCGCGTATTCCCCCAGCTCAGAGGCGGGAACCTTGCCCGCGAGGCAGGCCTCGTCGCCTTCCATCTCCGGCGCGCCAAAGTTTGCGCCCATGCGCGTGAGATCTGCCATCGCACGCCCCACCTTGTCCGCGGGAACCTCCAGCTCGAAGGCATACCACGGCTCAAGCAGCACGCACTCGCCCCGCGCTCCCGCCTCCATGAGTCCCTGCCGCACGGCCCGATACGTTGCCTGCCGGAAGTCCCCTCCCTCGGTGTGCTTGGGATGGGCCCGCCCGGCGCACAGCGTGATCTGCACGTCGGTGAGCGGTGCGCCCGTGAGCACGCCCAGGTGGTCGCGCTCCATCGCGTTGGTCAGAATGAGCCGCTGCCAGTTGCGGTCCAGCTCGTCCTCGGAGCACTCGGAGCCAAAGACCACGCCGCTGCCGCGCGGGCCCGGGTCAAGGCGCAGGTGGGCCTCGGCGTAGTGCCGCAGCGGCTCAAAGTGGCCGATTCCCATGACAGGCGCGCTTATCGTCTCCTTGTAGAGGATCTTTCCGGGACCAAAGCCCACGTCAAGCCCACAGCGCTCGCGCAGGAGCTCGCGGACCACCTCGAGCTGCACCGACCCCATGAGCGAGAGGCCGATCTGCTGCAGCCGCTCGTCCCAGGAGACGCCCAGCATGGGGTCTTCCTCGGAAAGCTGACAAAGCGCCTGGTAGACGGCATGAACGTCCGCGCCTCCAGGCAGCACGCCATAGGTGAGCACGGGCGCGAGCGTTGGCCGGGCGCCGGCAGGCTCCGCCCCCAGGACGTCTCCGGGCCTCACGCGCGTGAGCCCCGTGACGGCGCAGGTGCGACCCGCGGCGACAAGGGCCACCGGCTCGAAGCGCGCACCGGAGTAGATGCGGGCCTCGTTGACCTTCTCGGACCAGGGACTGCCGCAAGAGACACCGCTTACCTGCTGCTTTGCGCGCAGCTCGCCGCCCGTGACCTTGAGCCAGGCCAGGCGCTCGCCGCGGTCGGAGCGCGTCACGCGATACACGCGCGCGGCAAACTCGGACGGCCACGAGCACTCCCTCACCAGGTCCGCAACGCCGTCAAGCAGCTCGGCGACGCCCTCGTTTCTGAGAGCGGAGCCAAAAAAGCAGGGGAAGACGCGCCGCCCGGAGACCAGGCGGCGAATGGTTGCCGGGGCAAGGCAGCCCGCCTCCAGGTACTCGTCGAGCGCCGCCTCGTCACTGGTTGCGGCAGCCTCCTGACCTGCGGGGTCCCCGAGCGCGACGGCGTCCACGCACCCCTCCGAGAGCCGACGGCACAGCTCTGCGAGCAGCACGTCCTTCTCGCCAGCACTGCCTGCGTCGGGGAGAAGGTCGACCTTGTTCACGAAGACGAAGGTTGGGACGCCATGGCGCTCGAGCAGGCGCCAGAGGGTGCGGGTGTGGCCCTGCACGCCATCGTTTGCGGCAACCACGAGGATCGCGTAGTCAAGGGCCGCGAGGGTCCGCTCTGCCTCGGCGCCAAAGTCCACGTGGCCCGGCGCGTCCACCAGCGTGAGGCGGGCTCCGGCGTGCTCGAGCTCGGCCTGGGCCGCAAAGATGGTGATGCCGCGGTCTCGCTCCATGGCGTTGGTGTCCAGGTGGGAGTCCCCACGGTCGACGCGGCCGAGGCGTCGGATGCGCCCCGCGTCGTAGAGCATGGCCTCCGCAAGCGTGGTCTTGCCCGCGTCGACGTGCGCGTATATGCCGATGACTGCCTGTTTCACGTTCCTCTTCCCGTCGCGTTCGCAAATTGGGGACGTGTTCATTTTTGCGCAAAGTCGGGACAGGTTCGTTCCGCGGCACGCAAGCATGGCGATGGAGAACTCCGTTGTGGTGAGGTCGTCCGCCACGTCCTCACCGCCGATATCGCCTTGCGCCGCCACTGGTCTGGCAGCACCCACTTCCAGCTCTAGCCCTCCCCTCAAAATAGTGTTGTTGACTCGTCAACGTGAACTGGCTAGAATGCCGCTCGCAGATGTTGCCTAGTCAACAATTGAGAGGACCATCCCCATGAGGCTCGCCCGCCGCGCCTGGTGCCGCGCGTACCAGACCGCCTTCAGAATCGCCCTACCCGTCCTGCCCTACTTTGAGCCCCAGGTCGCAGACACCGTCGAGAAGGTCCCCGAGCTTCTCGCCAAGCACGGCGTCACGACGGCGCTGTTGGTGACGGACCCGGGAGTGGCACGGCTCGGCCTCACGCACGGCCTCGAGGACGCACTCGCCGCGGCGGGAATCGCCTGCGAGGTCTACGACAGGACCGTGGCCAACCCCACCATCGCCAACGTCGAAAAGGCCGCAGCCCTCTACCGCGAGCGCGGCTGCGGGGCCATCATCGGCTTTGGCGGCGGCTCGGCCATGGACTGTGCCAAGGGCGTAGGCGCGCGCATTGCCCAGCCCGCAAAGCCCATCCAGAAGATGCGCGGCCTGCTGCGCGTCCACCGCGCTCTGCCGCCGCTCGTGGCCGTCCCCACCACCGCCGGCACGGGCTCGGAGGTCACGCTGGCCGCCGTCATCACCGACGAGAAGAGCCACTACAAGTACCCCATCAACGACTTTGCGCTCATCCCGCGCTACGCCGTCCACGACTGGCGGCTCACGCGCGGCCTGCCACCCGCGATCACGGGCCAGACCGGTATGGACGCGCTCACGCACGCCGTCGAGGCCTACATCGGCCGCAGCACCACGCGCCACACCCGTCGCATGGCAACGGAAGCCGTGCGCCTCGTGCACGACAACCTCCTCGACGCCTATCGCAACGGCGGCGACGAGCGGGCCCGCACCGCAATGATGGAGGCCGCCTACAAGGCCGGCGTCGCGTTCACGCAATCGTACGTGGGCTACGTCCACGCCATCGCCCACAGCCTAGGCGGTCAGTACGGCACGCCCCACGGCCTGGCCAACGCGGTTATCTTGCCGCACGTCCTGCGCGCCTACGGCGATGCCGCCGCGCCCCGCCTGGCCGAGCTCGCACGCGCCGCGGGCGTCTGCGCCCAGACCGAGCCAGACGCATTGGCGGCCGAAGCCTTCATTGCCTGGGTCGAGTGCATGAACGAGGCACTTGGCATACCCTGCCACCTGCGGTGCATTCGCGAAGAGGACATCCCGCTCATGGCCGCTCACGCCGACGCCGAGGCCAATCCCCTCTACCCCGTTCCGGCCCTGTGGGACAAAGACCAGCTCGAGCGCATGTACCATGTGGTCGCGGGGCCAGCCAGCGAGCCCCAGCCGGCGAGAAGCGCATAGGCCGCCGGCCCGGAGGCGTCGCCAAGAGCGTCCCCTTTACCAGGTAAACAAGGGCGTCCCCATTGTCACCATTGTCAGGTCAGGAGAGAAACGTGAACGAAGAGCAGGTCGCAGGCATCGTCGAGCGGCAGAGGGAGCACTTCCGCAGCAATGCCACGCTGCCGTTGGAGGCACGCCGGCAGGCGCTCCGGGCGCTGCTCGACGCCGTACGCGCCCACGAGGACGACATCGTCGCCGCCCTTGCGGCAGACCTCGGCAAGTCACGCGACGAGTCCTACATGTGCGAGATCGGCCTCTCGCTGTCCGAGATTCGCCACCAGCTCTCGCACATGGCGCGCTGGATGCGGCCGCGCCGCCACGCCACGGACCTCGCCAACGCCGTGGCGTCCAGCAGGACCATCCGGGTGCCCTACGGCGTGACCCTGGTCATGGCACCCTGGAACTACCCCTTCCTCCTCACGCTGGAGCCCCTGGCCGGAGCCCTTGCCGCCGGCAACACCGTCGTGGTGAAGCCGAGCGCCTACGCGCCGGCAAGCTCCGCCGTCCTGCGCGCCATCTGCGAGGATGCCTTCCGCCCCGAGCTCGTGAGCGTGGTCGAGGGCGGCCGCGCCGAGAACGCCGCCCTTCTCGACCAGCACTGGGACTACGTCTTCTTCACCGGCAGCGTGGCCGTGGGCAGGCTCGTCATGGAGCGCGCAGCCGCCAACCTCACGCCGGTGACGCTCGAGCTGGGCGGCAAGAGCCCCTGCATCGTGGACGCCACGGCAAACCTGCGCGTGGCGGCGGCTCGCATCGCCTTTGGCAAGTGGTTGAACGTGGGCCAGACTTGCGTGGCCCCGGACTACCTGCTGGTGGACCGCCACGTCAAGGACGAGCTGCTGCGCCTCCTGACCGCCGAGGTCGCCCGCCAGTACGGAGAGCGCCCGCTCGAGAACCCCGCCTACGGCAAGATGGTCAACCGCAAGCACTTTGACCGCGTGCGCGGGCTCATCGACCCCGCCCGCGTGGTGCTCGGCGGGGCCGCGGACGAGAAGGCCCTCAAGATCGAGCCCACCATCATGGACAAGGCCACGCCGCAGGACCCCGTCATGGGCGAGGAGATCTTTGGGCCCGTCCTGCCCGTCATTGCCTTCGACACCCTTGACGAGGCCATCGACCTGGTGCGCAGCCGCCCGACGCCGCTTGCGCTCTACCTCTTCAGCCAGGACCGCGCCACCCAGCGGCGCGTGATGCGCGAGGTGCCCTTTGGCGGCGGCTGCGTCAACGACACCATCATGCACCTGGCCACCAGCCACATGGGCTTTGGCGGCATGGGCGCCTCGGGCATGGGCAGCTACCACGGCCGCAAGAGCTTCGAGACCTTCACGCACGAGAAGAGTATCCTCGGGAAGGCCACCTTCGTCGACGTCCCCCTGCGCTACCAGCCCTATTCAAGCTGGAAGTCCAAGCTCGTCCGCGCGTTTCTCCGCTAGGGACGCGCCCGCCGGCCCGTCCGCCACGCCTAGGCCTTATCGCCGCTCAGATATGGCATCCACTGGAAGACATTCGTGCGCGGCGCCCCTCGCTCGCCTTCTTTCGCAGAGAAGGGCCTTCCAGTGGAGCGTCATTTTGAGCGGCAAGGCCCCTCCCAGGCGCCCCGCGCAGAACCCGCTTCCAGTGGAATGCAAATCTGCGCGTGAGACAAAGGGGACGCGCGTTTCTCCGCTAGGGACGCGACGAGAAAGGCCACCCTACCCGCGCAGGTAGGCTATGGCGATCTGGGTGCGGTTGCGCAGGCCGAGCTTGGCCAGGATGGAGCTGATGTGGTTGCGGACCGTGCCCTCGCCCATGTAGGCGGCCACCGCGATCTCCCTGTTGTCCAGGCCCTGGGCTATGAGCTCGGCCACCTCGTACTCGCGCTCGGTGAGGCACGCAAAGGCCGCCGGGCGAGAAGGACGCGCCGCCATGTCGTCCCCGCCGGAGAAGTTCACGTCCTCCATGGCGCGGCCCTCGAGCACGCGCCTGCCGGCCATGACCTCGCGCAGCGCCGGCGCGATGGCGGCCACGTCCTGCTTGATGAGGTAGCCGGACGCGCCGAGTCTGAGCGCGCCCACGATGTACTCGTCGTCAGAGAACGTGGTGAGAAAGACCACGCACGTCCGGCCGCCCTCGCCCAGAATCTCCCGCGCGGCGGAAAGCCCGTCTCGCCCGGGCATCTGAATGTCCATGAGCAGCACGTCGGGAGCTGCCTCGCGGGTCAGCCGCACCGCATCGTCTCCGTTGCAGCCACACCCGACGACCTCGATGTCCTCCTGTGCGCCCAGGATGATTCCGAGCGAGTCACAGACCAGACGGTCGTCGTCGATGATTGCGATTCTCATGCCGCTCCCCTCCCGGCGCCGCCCTTGGGCACCGTGGCAAAGACCCTCCAGCCGCCGTCCGCGCAGGGACCGGCCCGGAGGGTCCCGCCCAGCGCCTCGACGCGCTCGCCCATGGAGGCCAGGCCCATGCCCGTCGAAGCCGCCGCGTCGCCCGCCGCCGTGCCGTCCGCCACCGTGCCGCCCGCGCTTCTCGCCGCGCCGTCATCGGTCACCTCGAGCTGGAAGAAGCCCGGGTGCTCCACGCACCTCAGCACCACGCGCTCGGCCGCGGCATGCCGCAGCACGTTGGAGAGCGCCTCTCGCGTGACCGCCAGCAGGCAGGAGCAGGCGTTTGGCGGCACGCGGTCGCAGCGCACGTCGAGCTCGACCGCAAGGGGCGCGACGGCCGTCACGTCGGCCACCACCTTGCGCATCTGCACGCTGAGGTCGACGGAGTCCTCCCGCAGCGCGTGGACGCTCGCCCTCACGGTGTCCAGGGCCTCGCCCAGCGTGGCCCCCACGTCGGCAAAGTCGGCCTGGATGCGCGGTTCGCCGGCGTGCACCACGCGCAGGGCCTCCACCTGCAGCGTCGCGCGCGTGAGGAGGTGGCCCACGTTGTCGTGGATCTCCCGGGCAATGCGCGCCCGCTCGGCAAGGGTGGCAAGCTCGACCTCGTACTCCTGGCGGTCCATGAGGTCGCGGTTCTTGGCGGCAAGCTCCAACGCGCGACCCTGCAGATTGTCCCTGGTCTGGCGGTTGGACGCGGCCGCCCGCTCCGCCTGGGTCGCACGGACCGAGAGCAGGCAGGCCACGCCGCAGCACAGAAGGCGGAGCGGCGCCGTGGCGGCGTCCCCGGCCACGCAGGCGCAGACCAGAAGCGCACCCGCCGCCACAGACGCCGCCCGCTGCCACCGACCCCGGGTGCCCTCCCAGGGGCGCGTGATGTCGTAGGCCGCCAGGGGCAGGTACGCCCCCGCGCCGGGAGCCAGGACACCGCAGGCCAGAAGTGCCAGCGGCAGGGCGGGGCGCATGCGCTCCGGCACCACCTCGCCCAGGCAGGCAAGCGTCACGGCCACGCACAGCCACGAGACCAGGGCGGCGTCGACCGGACCTCGCACCAGCAGCGCGAGGCAGATCAGAAGCACGATGGTCTTGTCCAGCAATCTGCTCATGGGCCGATTGTACGGCTCAGGCCCCACGCCGCCAGTGACGTATGTCACGACCTAGCGGCGCCCCGGCGCGACTCGTGACATACGTCACTGGGCAGGGCGCACGGCAGCAGGCATGATGATGCCAACGCAAGCCACGCCCTTCGGAGGACACCATGGCAGACATCGTCTCAGTCAAGAACCTCGTCAAGCGCTACGGGGAGCTGGTCGCGCTCGACCACTTTGACCTGCGCATCGCCCAGGGAGAGATTTTTGGCCTGCTGGGCCCCAACGGCTCGGGCAAGACCACGTCCATCAACTGCATGCTGCAGCTGCTTCCCTACGACAAGGGCAGCGTTCGCCTCTTTGGCCAGGACATGGCCCCCGGCCGCTACGACCTCAAGCGCCGCATCGGCGTCGTTCCCCAGCAGGTGGCCGTCTTCGAGGAGCTCACCGTCCGCGAGAACATCGACTACTTCTGCAGCCTCTACGAGCCCGACCGCGCCCGTCGCCGCCAGCTGGTGGACGAGGCCGTGGAGTTCGTGGGCCTCAAGGACTTCTGCCGCTTCCGCCCGCAGAAGCTCTCCGGCGGCCTGGCCCGGCGCCTGAACATTGCCTGTGGCATCGCCCACCGCCCCGAGCTCATCTTCTTCGACGAGCCCACGGTGGCCGTTGACCCCCAGAGCAGAAACGCCATCCTGGACGGCATCTGCCGCCTGCGCGACGAGGGCGCCACGGTGGTCTACACCAGCCACTACATGGAGGAGGTCGAGCAGATCTGCTCCCGCGTCATGATCATGGACGGCGGCCGGGCCCTCGCCCAGGGCACCGTCGACGAGCTCAAGCGCATGATCAGCATGGGCGAGAAGGTCACCGTAGAGGTGGGGGACCTCGCCCCCGCGGCGCTGGAGGACATCCGCGCGCTGCCGCACGTCCTCACGGCGGAGCTGGACAGCGGGCAGCTCGTCTGCTCCTGCGAGGCAAGCCCGCACAACCTGGTGGACGTCCTTGACGCGCTGCGCTCGGCGGGCGCCGCCATAGGCCGCGTCTGGTCCGAGCCTCCCACCTTAAACGACGTCTTCCTAGAGATCACCGGCCGCGAGCTGCGCGACCAGGAGTAGGGAGCCCTCATGCTGACGACGTTTCTCAACACGCTGCGCACGCAGCTCAGGCGGCCGGGCATGCTCGTGTGGGTCTTTGCCTTCCCGGTCATCCTCTGCACGATCTTCCTCTTCATGTTCTCGGGCTTCTCCACCGACGGCGTGCCCGACCCGGTGCCCGTGGTCGTGGTGACGGACTCCAACTGGCGCGGCTCCTCGTTCTCGCAGCTGGTCGATGCCCTCTCAGGCCGCTCGGCCGATGAGGCGCTTCTGGACGTCACGGAGGTCGCAAGCACCGACGAGGCACGGGGCATGGTGGAGGCGGGCCAGGCCGTGGGCTACCTTGCGGTGGATGCCACGGGCACGCCCTCGCTCGCGCTGGCGCGAGACGCCGCCGGCGGCCTCGCCAGCAGCGCCTTTGAGGCGGACCGCTCCATCCTGGACGCCGTGACCAGCTCCTACGTAAGAAACGAGGCCCTGGTCAAGGCCATTGCCCAGAAGGACCCGTCCGTCCTGTCAGACCCAGCCGCGCTCGCGCGCGCCTTGGGTCTCTCCTCTGGCATCGAGCGCGTCCGGCTCACCCACGGCACGCCTGACGAGACCGTGCGCTACTACTACGCCCTCCTGGGCATGGCGGCCCTCATGGCCGCCCAGAGCGCGGCCATTGCCGTGACGCAGCTGCAGCCCGGCGAGGGCGGCCTCGGCGCCAGGCTCTGCGCCAGCGGAACCGGCCGCATGCGCATGCTCCTGGGGGCGCTACTGGGCAGCTGGGCCGTCTCCATGCTGGGCCTGGGCCTCGCCTTTGCCTTCATGCGCCTGGCGGCCCGCATAGACTTCGGCGGGCGAGACGCGCTGTGCCTGCTGGGGCTTGCCACCTCGTCGCTACTGGCCACGGCCATCGGCGCCGCCATCGGCGCTGCTCCCCTGCGCGGCGGAGCAAAGTCCCGCGCCGGCATGGTGACCGCGCTCTCCTGCCTGGCCTCGCTCTTCGCGGGCCTCTATGGCGAGGGGGCCATGCAGCTCTCCGACTCCCTGGCCCAGGCCTGGCCGCCCTCGGTCTGGGTGAACCCCGCGCGCCTCATCACCGACCAGTTCTACGCCCTCTACTACTACGACTCCCTCGCGCCGTTTGCCCTGCGCGCCGCCGCGTGCGTGGCGGCCTCGGTCGCCCTGATGGGCGTCGTGGCGGCACTGACCGTAAGGAGCAGCCATGAGCACCTTTAGGAGCGCCCTGCGCGTCGCGTGGCGCCACCCCGTCTACCTCGTCAGCTACCTCGCCATAGTGAGCCTCATGGGCGTGCTCGTGGGACGCCTCGTGGCAGACCAGGCGGCCGCCGTCCCCAGCTCCTACGAGCCCGTCCGCGCGAGCGTCGCCGTGGTGGACGAGGACGGCTCCGATCTCTCCCGCGCGTTTGCCTCCTGGGCGGGCGGCCGCTTTGACGTTGTGGAGACGGACGGCACGCGGGAGGTCCAGGACGCCCTGGCGCGCAGCCTCGTCGACTGCGTGCTCGTGCTCCCCCAGGGCTTTGGCCAGGAACTTCTCGACGCGGCGCGTGCCGGGGACGACCTCCCAAACGTCCAGGCCACCTACGGCACGGACGTCCAGACCGGCGTGCTGGCCGCGCAGGAGGCCAGCCAGTGGGCGTCGCTTGCCGGCAGCGCGGCTGCCCTCGAGCCGGACGCGGGCGCGAGCGCCGTGGGCGAGCTCGCCACGCAGGCCATGGGCCAGCGGGCCGACGTCGCCACGCTGACGAGCGCGGACGCGGGCGACGCCCGCACCGCCGCCGGCGCCACCACGTACTTCAACTTCTCGGCCTACCCCATCATGAGCAGCGTCGTGGTGACCGTGGGCCTGGTGCTCTCCGTCTTCTCGGAGAGCGAGGTCAGGCGCCGCCAGGGCTGCGCGCCCGTCTCGCCGGCGCGCCTTGACGCGTCGCTTCTGGGCGGCTGCCTGGTGCTTGCCCTTGGCGCCTGGGCCTGGACGAGCGTCCTTGGCCTGGCGGTCTTTGCCGACGAGCTTTCCGGCGTGCCCGCGGCCAACCTCGTCCTGCTGCTGGTGGCCCAGCTCGCCATCTCGCTCACCCCGCTCTCGCTGGCGTTCGCGCTCTCGCGCCTGGGCCTTCGCGAGCAGGGCCTCAACGCGGCGGGCAACATCGGCGGCATGGTGCTCACCTTCCTGGGAGGGGCCTGGGTGCCGCTCTCCCTCATGGGCGAGGAGGTGCGCACGGTGGCCCACTTCGTGCCCACGTACTGGGTCTCGGACGCCGTGACCACGCTGCTGGGCGTCGGCGCCCTCACCGCCACCGACCTGGCCCGCGTTGGCACCGACATAGGCGTGGCCGCCCTCTTTGCCGTGGCCATAGCCGCCCTGGGCCTGGCCCTGTCCCGCGCCCGCCACGCCTAGTCCTTCTCGCCGCGCGCCCCGCGGTTTGCATGCGTTTGTGGTCTGTCAGCGCCACATCACCGACCACGTTCACATGCAAACCGCGGCAAGGCAGCGGCTGGCGAGAAGCGCCTCGGATTTGGGGTACCCTTCTGCTGTTAACCAACTCCAGCAAAGGAGGCCCCATGGCCAACAAGCCCGTCAAGATCGTGATGCTCACCGGCTACCTCGGCGCCGGCAAGACCACGCTGCTCAACCACATCCTCTCCAACGACGGCGGCATCCGCGCGGCCGTCATCGTCAACGACATCGGCGAGGTCAACGTCGACGCCAGCCTCATCAAGGATGGCGGCCTTTCTGCCACCGACAACCTCATCCCGCTCACCAACGGCTGCATCTGCTGCACCCTTGCCGACGACCTGGCCAACCAGCTCTCCGGCCTGGCCGACTCCGGCGACTTCGACTACATCATCATCGAGGCCTCTGGCATCTGCGAGCCCGTGCCCATCGCCTACACCATCTCGGCCTTCTGCGACGAGGAGAAGGTCGGCGGCGCCCCCAAGCTCGCGCTGGACAACATCGTGGCCGTGGTGGACTGCGCCCGCATGTACGACGAGTTCCATGGCGGCCGCGACCTGCTGGCCGAGGACATCGACGAGGACGACATCGAGGCGCTTCTCATCTCTCAGATCGAGTTCTGCTCCACGCTGGTGCTCAACAAGGTCGACACCGTCACGCCCGAGCAGCTCGCCGAGCTCAAGGCCATCGTCCGCAGCCTGCAGAAGGACGCCGTCGTCGTCGAGGCCACCCAGGGCAACGTCGACCTCAGGGAGGTCCTGGACACCGGCCGCTTTGACTTCATGAAGGCCTACAACTCCGCCGCCTGGATCGAGGCCATGGAGCACCCCGAGGAGCACGACGACCCGGAGGTGCTGGAGTACGACATCCAGACCTTCGTCTACCACCGCCGCCAGCCCTTTGACCAGGCCGCCTTCCAGGACTTCGTCGAGAACCACTGGCCCGACTGCGTGGTCCGCGCCAAGGGCGTGCTGTGGAGCGACCTCAACCCCGACATGTGCTACCTCTTCGAGCAGGCCGGCCACCAGATGCGCCTGACCGAGAACGGCCTCTTCGTGGACTCCGCCCCCGAGGAGGAGAAGCGCCAGATTCTGGCCGAGACGCCCGAGATCATGGACCAGTGGGACCCCGAGGTGGGCGACCGCGAGACCAAGCTGTGCATCATCGGCCGCCACATGGACAAGGACGCCGTCGCCGCAAAGCTCGACGAGCTCCTGACCACCTGGAAGCGCGCGTAGCGCAATAGGCTTGCCAGGGCGCCCCGGCACGGGACGAGAGAGTCCTTCTCGCCGCGGCCGGGACGCCCCTTTTGAGCGAGGGGAGAGGCCCATGGCAGAGATCTCACGGCGCGAGGACGCACGCGTGTGCGCACCGTCGGGGCACGACTGCGCCTTCAGCCGCGCGGGCAGCTCCTGCATGGACAACATCCGCCTCTTTGCCGACCTCCCCGCCTCCGCCAAGCGCGAGCTCCTGTCCTGCTCCCGCCACTCCACGCACCCGGCCGGCAGCATCATCGTCCACGAGGGAGACCCCATCGAGTCCATCGTGGTGGTGCGCTCCGGGCGCATCAAGACCTTCCGCACGAGCCTCGACGGCAAGGAGTACGTGCTGGACGTCCTGCACGACGGCCAGGCACTCTGGCACGGCATGTTCCTGGCCGACCACACCTACCGCTACTCCGTGGCCTGCCTCACGCGCGTGGAGCTCTGCCGCATCCACCGCGCGGACTTCGAGGCGCTTCTCGCCAACCACCCCGACGTGGCGCTGGGCCTCATCCGCATGGTCTGCACCGAGCTGGACGACGCGGAGGAGAAGATCATGATGCTGGGCATCCGCGACCCAAGGCGCCGCCTGGCGGAGTACCTGCTCGCACGAGACGGCCGCTGCGTGGGGCCAGAGATCCACCTCAAGCTCGAGGACATCGCCAACTCCGTGGGCCTGCGCCCGGAGACCGTGAGCCGCAACATCGCGCAGTTCGTCCGCGAGGGCCTGGTGGAGCGTCCCGGCCGCGGCCGCTTGCTGGTGGTGGACCGCGCCGGCCTGGAGGCCGTTGCCGCCGAGTAGGCGCCCTTCTCCCCGTCCCCTTTGACCCCGGTGAGAAAAACATCGTGGATTTCTGAGTTACTTGATTCCAATCAAGGAACGCGGTCGACTGTCGGATTAGATTCCCCCTGTGTTTCATTAACACAGCGTAACGTCAACGCAAGGCGCAGGAGGAACGCGGGATGCAGGGTCTGGTTCACTCAACGGAGTCCTTCGGCTCGGCTGACGGCCCTGGCGTTCGCTTCCTCATCTTCCTCAAGGGCTGCCCCATGCGCTGCCGCTATTGCCACAACCCGGACACCTGGGCAGGCGAGGGCGGCACCATGATGGACGCAGACGCCCTTCTTGACCAGGCCGAGCGCTATCGGAGCTACTGGGGCCCCGAGGGAGGCATCACCGTCTCTGGCGGAGAGGCCCTCCTTCAGATCGACTTTTTGCTCGACCTCTTTACCCGCGCGAAGGCGCGCGGGATCAACACCTGCCTTGACAGCTCCCTTGCGCCCTTCACGCGCGAGGAGCCGTTCTTCTCCAAGTTCAACCAGCTCATGGACGTCTGTGACCTCGTCCTCGCAGACATCAAGCACATTGACCCGGAGAAGCACAAGGACCTCACCGGACGCGACAACGCCAACATCCTGGACTGCCTTCGCTACATGAGCGAGATTGGCGAGCCCATGTGGATCCGTCACGTCCTTGTTCCGGAAATCACGGATGTGGACGAGTACCTCTACCGCACCCGAGAGTTCATAGCCCAGCTCAAGATCGTCGAGCGCGTGGAGGTTCTCCCCTACCACACGCTAGGCGTCTTCAAATGGGACGAGCTGGGCATTCCCTACACCCTGAAGGATGTGGACCCCCCTGCGCCAGAGCGCGTGGAGCACGCCACCAAGATCTTAAGGGGTGAGTTCCAGCAAGCCTAGCCAGCACCACCGGCAACAACGGCTCTACCGGCGTGAACTTCTCGCCGTTTGTTTTTTGATTCAACGTTTGGTCATTGGCGCGCCGCGGCCCGGCTCAGGCCCGGCGCCAGAAAAAGGAGGCATGGCACATGCAGCTTCGCGAAGAGTGGAACGGCTTTACGGGTGGCCACTGGGTGGACGACATCAACGTCCGCGACTTCATCCAGCGCAACTACACCGAGTACACGGGTGACGACTCCTTCCTCGCCGGCCCGACCGACGCCACCGACACCCTGTGGGACAAGGTCCAGGAGCTCCAGGCCGAGGAGCGCGCCCACAACGGCGTGCTGGAGTGCGAGACCGAGGTCGTCAGCGGCCTGACCGCCTACGGCCCCGGCTACATCGGCGAGGACACCAAGGAGCTCGAGAAGGTCGTCGGTCTGCAGACCGACAAGCCCCTGAAGCGCGCCTTCATGCCCTACGGCGGCATTAAGATGGCCCAGCAGGCGGCCGAGAACTACGGCTTCCACGTGAACGACAAGTTCGACAAGATCTTCAACGAGTACCACAAGACCCACAACCAGGGCGTCTTTGACGCGTACACCCCCGAGATGCGCGCCGCCCGCCACTCCCACGTCATCACCGGCCTGCCCGACACCTACGGCCGCGGCCGCATCGTCGGCGACTACCGCCGCGTTGCCCTCTACGGCATCGACCGCCTCATCGCCGGCAAGAAGGAGGATCTGGCCAACTGCGGTGACCGCACCATGACCGACGCCGTCATCCGTCAGCGCGAGGAGATCACCGAGCAGATCCGCGCCCTGCAGGGCATGAAGAAGATGGCCGAGATCTACGGCTACGACATCTCCAAGCCGGCCACCAATGCCGCCGAGGCCGTCCAGTGGCTCTACTTCGGCTACCTCGCCGCCATCAAGACCCAGAACGGCGCCGCCATGTCCGTGGGCCGCGTCTCCACCTTCCTGGACATCTACATCCAGCGCGACCTCGAGGCCGGCAAGATCACCGAGGCCGAGGCCCAGGAGCTCATCGACCACCTGGTGCTCAAGCTCCGCATGGTCAAGTTCGCTCGTATCCCCTCCTACCAGGCCCTCTTCTCCGGCGACCCCGTGTGGGCCACGCTTGAGGTGGCTGGTCTGGGCCAGGACGGCCGCAGCCTCGTGACCAAGAACGACTTCCGCTTCCTGCACACCCTCGAGAACATGGGTCCGGCCCCCGAGCCCAACCTGACCGTTCTCTACAGCAAGCGCCTGCCGGAGGCCTTCCGCAAGTACGCCGCCAAGATCTCCGTCACCACCTCCTCCATCCAGTACGAG
>ERZ1034980.658-NODE-658-length-23598-cov-36.692563_pt1 | contig 23598 bp, 19 predicted proteins | sample MGYA00520622_ERZ1034980 | MGnify/ENA primary metagenome ERZ1034980 (study PRJEB33766, sample SAMN09781791) | gut metagenome | biome: gut microbiome | host: Homo sapiens | place: Madagascar | study: EMG produced TPA metagenomics assembly of the PRJNA485056 data...
AACTAATATATATTATATTTATAACAACTGTACATTATTTTTAATAAGTAATAACTATTAAAATTTTCCTTACAAATATCTTATCTACTTTTCGTGGACAAAAATGTAATACCCTATTTTTCGTGGAAATCTTATAATTTTATCGATTGGAGATAAAAACATGGATCAAATTAAAACCGGAAACTTCTTAGTTAGTCTAAGAAAAGAGAAGAACATTACTCAACAGCAATTAGCCGATATATTGCAAGTCAGTGTAAAGGCAGTATCCAAATGGGAGTGTGGCGAAGGTTATCCTTCTCTTCAAAGCTTAAAAGATTTATCTGATTTCTATGGTGTTACCGTAGACGAAATCATAAATGGTGAAAGAAATAAAACAGAAGTCAAAGAATCAGTCAATACTACCACCCAAAGCAAAGAAAAGAAACCATTGAACTTTCCTATCCTAAGATCTATTTCTTTAGGAATAACAGGATTAGGAATAATGCTTTTTTTCATTATAATTTATTGTGCTTATTCAACAGCAGGTGGTTTAATTTGCATACTTTTCACAACCTTAATAGGATTAGTTTTAAGCTTAATAGAATTGAAGCATTATAAAAATAGAAAGAATAGCATAATAGCCTTATTCAATTATGAATTCATAGTAATTGGAATGGCTCTATCCTTTATTAGTTTTTGTTTCTCGTTAGGAACATTTACTGAAATTGTCGGGAATTACTACGTTACATATGACTCTTTTCATTTCGCAATTAATTTCTCTAATATTGCGATATGCCTTATAGGATTCCTAGTGTTGCTGATTTGGGGTGGAATAGAATATGGGCTTTATCTTAAAAAAGGAAAAGATTTCTTCGATACATTGAAAGACAAAGGAAATAGAATTCTAGCAGTTAACAATGTTAGTCTTATTATCGTCTTAGTAATATATTCAATGTCTAACATGTATAAATTCAACACTAGTTCTATTTGGTACGGAGTATTGTTCTTTGCTATTCCAACTATATTTGAAATAGTAGATTCCATAATCGATAAACATGAAATCACCTTCAAATCCATCAATTTAGCTCTATGTGTAGCAGCATTGATAGGAAGTATTACAATTCAATATGTATTCAATGAATATGTATTTGATTTGGAAACAATAATATTTATAGAAACTTCAATTTTATCTTTCGCATTGTCCTTTGTAATATCTTCTTTAAAGAAAAAAGAAGTAAAATCAATTGAAAACAAATAAAATTATTGACTTAAATATTGAATCTATGTAAGTGCTTACACTATAATTTACTCATAGGAAGGAGGTTTCTCCTAGTATGGATAAATACATTCAAGATATAGCGACGATGTGGAATAATGGTTGGGACATAACCTTATATTCATTAATAGTAATTGTTATAAGTGCAATACTTACTGGACTGATAGGACTAGAAAGAGAAAAGCATGGATATTCAGCAGGTTTAAGAACTCATATGCTTGTAGGTTTCGGATCTACTTTATTCACTATTGTTTCAAAGTATGCTTTTGGAAGCGGAGATCCTGGAAGAGTAGCTGCTCAAGTAGTTACAGGTATCGGTTTTATAGGTGCGGGAACGATAATCCAAAATGGAATCAACGTCAAAGGATTGACTACAGCTGCTACCCTTTGGGTGGTGGCTGCAATAGGAATGTGCTGTGGAGTCGGCTATATTTCTGTAGCGATGATAGGAACTTTAATTGCTTTAATAGTTTTAATTGTTCTAAAACTATTGGAAGATAAAAATCCACGTAAAAAGTCATATAGATTAGCCTATCTTGTTTCTAAAGGTGAAATGACTTTGTCAAAAGCTGTAGCAGCCTTGGACAAAATGAATGTCATCGTCAAAGATATAGATATCGGTTCTGCTATGCACGAAAACACTAGATGCACAAAAGTAGTCCTGACTTTGAAGATAAAAGGTATGAATACAAAAGCTGAAGTAATGGATAAGTTGATAAATATACTCCAGCCTCTGGCAATGGAAGAATTGACTTGATCATTATCCGCTCGAATTAAAATCGAGCGGATTTTTGTTAAAAACCGTACTCTAGGATCAAAAATATAGCTTCAAGATCTGGTCATTTTACATATAGTCAATAAAATAAGATCAGAAGGTATATTTATGGAACAAACTGATGAATTATTCGTTTCTTCATTGATAAACGCATATATAAAAGATAATGATGATATCGATTCTGATTTTTCACCTGAATTCATTTATAACTCAAACAACAAACTAGATAGAAAACAAGTCATTAAAGTATTAGCTGAAAACCTTAAGACTTGCGATGAATTCATGTTCTCTGTAGCTTTTATCAGCGATTCAGGAATAAGTCCATTAAAAATAGCTTTAAAAGAATGTCAAAACAAAAATGTGAAAGGCAGGATATTAACTAGTAATTACTTGGATTTCACAGAGCCTAAAGCCTTAAAAGAATTGGATGAAATGCCAAATGTAGATGTAAAACTATTATGGATTGATGACAAATATACAAAAAATGAACCATCAGGATTCCATACAAAAGGATATATTTTCAAATTCAAAGACACATACAAAATAATAATCGGATCATCCAACCTAACAGGGTCAGCATTAACATCTAACGAAGAATGGAATAGCCTTATAGTCACAAAGAAAGATGGAAAAATAGCAAAAGAGATTTTGAATAGATTCGAAACACTTTGGAGCAATGATCATTCATTGAGCATAAAGACAATAATCGACAAATATGAAGAAGAATATGAATCTTTCAAAGAAATAAGATTATCGAATTCAAAAGAAATCAAGAAAGAATTCAAGCCTAATTCGATGCAATTAGCATTCTGTACCAAACTTAATGAATCCATAGATAAAGGTGATAAAAAAGGTCTTTTGATTTCTGCGACAGGAACTGGTAAAACATATGCATCAGCATTCGGTGTTAAATCCATAAAAGATAAAATTGATTTAAAGAAAATGTTGTTTATAACCCATAGGGAAACGATCTTAAAACAAGCTATAGAAACATATAAAAATGTTCTTGGTCAAGATATCAAAGCAGATTTATTCTCTAATGGGCATCACGATATAAAAGACAAGAATTATATTTTCTCTACAGTCAATACGATGAATCTTCATTTGAAAGAATTCACAAGAGATGAATTCGATTTAATTATAGTCGATGAATGCCATCGAATCGGAAAAGAAGGAATGTATCAAAACATTTTAAACTACTTTCAGCCGAAGTTTCTTCTAGGAATGTCTGCAACACCAGATAGAACTGATGGATACGATATTTATGATTTCTTCAATCATAATATCTTATATGAGATAAGACTATACAATGCTTTGGAATCAAAAATGTTAGTTCCTTTTTATTATTTTGGAATATCGGATATCCTTATAAATGGGAAACAATTGAGCGATGATGCAACATTCGATCAGCTGACATGTGATGATAGAATAGACAATATAATCAACAATAGAAAATATTACGGATCATCTGGAAGTAGAATCAAAACTTTGATGTTTGTATCAAAGATTGAGGAAGGGATAGAATTATCAAAGAAGCTGAATAATCGTGGGCTCAAAACGATTTTCCTATCAGGAAGCAGTTCAAATGAAGATAGGGAAAAGTATATAAAACTATTGGAAGAAGACAATACTAATAATCCATATTTAGATATGATTTTAACAGTCGACATCTTCAACGAAGGAGTCGATATTCCTTCAGTGAATCAAATTATTCTTTTAAGACCTACACAATCTACAATTATATTTCTCCAGCAATTGGGTAGAGGTCTAAGAAAATTTGAAGGCAAGGATTATTTGACTGTAATCGACTTCATTGGAAATTATAAGAATGATTTCATGATTACAGATTCGTTCTCTTCAAAGAATAATGGAGAAGAATATCAGTCTAATGGTGGTGGTCGAGACGCATCTAAAACGACAAACATAATGCTTCCAGGTGGAAGCATTATAGACTTCGACCCTATAACAATGAAGACAATAGTCGAAATAAGCGATAAGGCGAGAGATTCTGATAGTAGAAGAATTAAAGAACAATATATAGCTATTAAAAACAAGTTAGGCCGTATTCCAACTTTAATTGAATATGATGAAAATGGTGATTTGACAGGCAGAGTTTTCTTAGATTTATTCAAACAGACTTACTATGATTTCTTGTCGAAAGAAGAAATAGGATTATTTGATATATTAAGCCAAGAAGATAGGGATGAAATCAAATATCTATCCAATAGTTTTGGAAACGGATTAAGAATTCATGAAGGTCTTCTTCTCAAAACTTTGATTGAAGGTGGTAGTGAAGAAGATTTCATGAAACTATTACCTATAAATCAAATTTATGATGAAAAAACTAGAAAGTCAGTGATATCAGTACTAGATACGTCATTTTTATCGAGCAAAGGGTCTTTGGCATATTCGACTATCACAATAAAAAACAATAGAATCCAATTATCAGACAAATTCAAGCAGCATCTTCTAAATAAAACATTCAATAAGTTTATAAATGAAATAATCGATTATTCAATCTATTCAAATAAGAAATATTTCTCTAATGTCACTGGAAATAATAATTTTGTTCTATATGAAAGATATTCTAGAAAAGATGTTTCTCGTCTAATCAATCTAACTAAGAATCAAGAAAGCACGATATATGGATATAGAATCTTCAAAGATCTAAATATTGTCCCTATATTTGTAACCTACAACAAACATTTGGATAAGGAATCCCAAATCAATTACTCCGATTACTTCAAAAATAAAAATATCTTTTGTTGGGATTCAAGGCATGATAGAACGACTGAATCACAAGAAATAAAAGACTTGTTGAGCGTAGCTAATAACAACGGCCAAATAATGTTGTTCGTACAGAGAGAAAGTCCAGATAACAAAGATGGTTTAAATAAACGTTCTTTCTACTATCTAGGAAACACAAAAATACAAAAATGTATCGATTCGATAAACACTACTGAATCAGGAAAGAAGACAAACGTGGTCAAGTTTGAATTGAGGATGGACAATCCTATTCCAGAATATCTTTATAAATACTTCGTGATTTAACAAGAAACAACTGAACTGAAGATTTTATGTATCATCAAATCTTTAAATACAGATTGAAAGAAATCTTTTAGATGGATTTCTTCAATTCTTTTACAACGAGTAAATCAGCTGGTAGGAAATCAATACTATCGAGTTGATCCTTAGTTATAAATTTAGCATCTTCAGCCTCGACTAATTCTAAGTGGCCATCTATCAAAGAACAGATAAAACACTCCATCTTCAAATGAAAATTCGGATAATCGTATTCTACAGTACATAAATATTTATCTATGTTTATATCTGCTTTCAATTCTTCTTTAATCTCTCTTTTTAAACATTCTTCAGGAGTTTCACCTTCTTCTATTTTTCCACCTGGAAATTCCCACCAATCTTTAAATTCCCCATATCCTCTTTGCGTCACAAAGATTTTATTATCTTTCATTATTATTGCTGCCGATACATGAATATTTTTCATTGCTGACTCACCTCTTACAAAACAGTATTTTATCTGGTGAAGGATCAGAGATCAAATCAAAAATATCATTTGACTTGTTATTTAAAAAACATTGGAGTAAAATACTCCATTGCAACCTGTCCGAGAGATAATCATTCCTCGGTTTTTCTCATGGGCATGGTCGAGCTAAAATTCCAAGGAGGAAAACTATTATGGCATTAGCAAAAGAAGAAATCGTCGAACTTACCAAGAAGTACGGAAAAGACGAGAAGGACACTGGTAACACCAAAGTCCAAATCGCTCTTTTGACCAAAGAGATTGCAGATCTCACTGCTCACCTTTTGGCCAACACTCACGACTATTGTGCAAAGCGTTCTTTGACAATTCACGTCGCAAAGCGTACCAAGCTTCTCACCTATCTCAAGAGAACCGACTATGAGGGATATCAAGCCCTTATCAAGGATCTCAAACTCAAAAAGTAATTCGAGTTTCCATGTCATATACCCGCATTTCAAAACAATGCGGGTCTTTTTATTCCAAAAAATAAGGTAAAATATATAAGATGAAGGAAGGAATAGATATGATTGATAGTTTCAATGATGTTCTCAAAGCTAGAAGATCTACTAGAGAATACACTGAAGAAGGTGTATCCAAGGAGGACATGCAACAAATAATAGAAGCTGGTACATTAGCTCCAAGCGGAATGGGTAGAAATGAATTGATGTTTGTTGGATTGACGAACGAATATGCGAAAGAATATTTGTCGATTGCAAAGAATAAATTTGGAATGGATAGATATTATGGTGCAAAGAACATAATCCTTGTATTTAGAAATAAAGAAATCGAATCCTTATATCTTTTGGATGTTGGTGCTGCTATGGAAAACATGTTGCTCAAAGCTACAAACTTAGGACTTCAATCTTGTTGGATTCATGCTGCTAAAGATTTAGCAGAAAATAAAGACTTTTCTAAGTTCCAAGAGAAGCTTGGATTAGATAACAAATACGAAATATTAGAATCTATAGCTATAGGACATGGCGAAAAAACTATAGATAAAGAAGTGGACAATTCCCGTGTCAAAGTATTCTAAACATAGGATTGCCATCTTAGGTGGTGGAGTAGCCGGAGTCTCTTTAGCTCTATTCATAAAAAATAGAGATCCTAGTTTTGAAGTATCGATTTTTGATGATTCAAAAAAAGTGGCTTCTAGAATTCTTATCTCTGGAAACGGACGATCAAACTTCTTCAATACAGACTATTTCAACCCATCGAACTTGGAAGACCCAATCTTTCACAAAGCAAAAAGTATCGTGGAAGGATCGATAGGATTAGATGCATTTAATGAGTTCATCAAAATAACAAATTGTCCTTATTTCAATCAAGGGAATCTCATATATCCTTTTGCGAACAAATCATCTGCTTTATATGATTCAATGATGGATAAAATCCAACAGTACAAAGCACAAAAAATTCATGAGAAAGTAATTGATGTATTTGAAAACAAAGATGAATCTATTTCTTTTAAAACTATCGATGAAAATAATGACATAAAGAAATACTCATTCGATAAAGTATGTCTTTCATTCGGTGGTAATTCATTAGCATATCCACCTTTTGATTGGTCTATTTTGAAATCCTTAAATTTAAAACATGTCGAATATACCCCCGCTATTTGTCCTATAAAAGTAAAAGAGAAAGGACTTAAAGCCTTAGATGGAATAAGAGCTAAATGCATCATGTCTCTTTATAAAAAGGATGATTTGATTTACAAAGAAGAAGGCGAGATATTATTCAAACCTGATGGATTATCCGGAATATGTATCTTCAATGCATCGATTAGATTAAATCCAAATGAATTGAATTCATATTCTATTCATTTGGATTTAACTAAACATTCCAATTCTAAGATAGAAGTAGATATGAATAATATCTATTATGCATATCCAAAACAATTGAGTGAATATATAGTAAAAAAATCTAAAGAAGATAGTAAGACTTTGAATGATGAAGCTAGTGATCTATCATTCCAAATCCAAGGTTTGTATCCTTTTAAGTTCTCACAAGTATCCAAAGGCGGTATCGATTTCTCTGAAATCAATACAAAAAACATGAATCTAATCAAGCATAAAAATATCTATACTTTAGGTGAAATGCTAGATATACCATTACCATGTGGCGGTTATAATATTGGATTGTGTATAATCGAAGCCTACAAAGCCATGTTAAGTTTATTAAGTTAGGAGAAAGAAGCTATGGAAACAAACATAAATCAATTAGTTAAAGACAATTTAGGATCTTATCCAGCTCAGATCTTTGAAGAGTACTTCAACGAAAGAATTCCGGAAGCTGATAGGGATGGAACATTAGCTGTTTTAAAGAACACACTAGATATCTTAAAACAGACAGGTAATCTCCCAAAGAATTCTTCCTTATACTCATTGGTCTTCGATTTAATAAACTATTCGTATGGTGAATGGTGGTTTGCAGTAAGAGATAACAAGAACAAAAAAGAAATAGTAAAAGACCATTCTTTGATCGTTTCACTATCAAATAAAGTTGCTGTTAAATTCTTGCTATTGGTAAGAGGAGTTAGAAAAGGTCAACTTAAAATATCTTCTTTGAGTCCTTATTCACCAGTCAACACTGCTTTAAAAGCCTTGATTACTGAGCTTATAAATCTCAATTTTCCTTTCATACAAAACAATCCTCAGAAGACTTTAATCAACGATTTGTTCGGAAGGATTTTCTCAAAATCAAATGGAACTTTAAAAATGTTATCGCAAGGTTTAGCTAGTGATGCATATGTATCGTGGAGAACATTGCATGAAGCAGAATGCATCCTTGCAATCTTAGTCAAAGATGGAAAACCTATGCAGGATGAATATGTCCAACATATCATCTACGATAACGCCTTTAGAGGATCTATACAATCCAAAGAGAGAACAGACGAAATATTCATAGCTTTAAAAGCTGATTTAAAGTCTCACGGGTTGAAAAGTAAAGATATGAAGAAGTTCATCGAATACGGATGGCTTTATCAAACCCCAGAATACAAAACACTGGAAGAGAAAGGAAAACTATTTGAAAAATACGCTGTTTCTATTCGTGATTCAAATGGAAAAGAAGGATCCTTTAAAATCATTAGAGGCCCTTCTATCGAATCTGAGGACTATCCTTTATTTGAAAAATATCGTGCTGAATTGATGTCATGGGATCACAACCAATTACATGATTTTAAATTGAACTTCAGGGATGGAATAGAATTCTTAGCCGGACTTTCAAAATATTCCGAATGGTACGAAACAGCCAGTGAAGTCACACATTCCTCACCTGTTTTCTTCTATTCAAACGATCAATTCTTCTTCGACTTATCAACTGTCGCATTATATCAGTTAGTACTGAGAGTCACAGGAATCTTCATGTCATATATGGACGAAGTATTCTCGGCCAATCCAAACACAAAGGGATTAGTTCTGCAACTAATCTCTTATGCCAAAGAGATGTGTGATGATCAATGCCAAAGATTTAAGAATCTATATGGAATAGATGTCTTAAACGACGAAGGTAGTGTCAAGGATCCACATTCGAGAACAAGAGCTGAAAACAAGAGTGTGGATGATGGTGAAGCCTTCGATAAGCTGGGTGACTCTATGGATGATAAAAACTAAAAAAGGACTATTTAAAATGAGTGAAAAAACTATATATAAAAACCTTCCTATTGTTAGTGCCAAATGTACAGGATTGGATGATTTAGGGCAAGGTGTATGCAAGGATAAAGATAACATTCTTTTCGCTAGAGGACTCCTTCCTGGTGAGGAAGGTGAAGTACAGCTTAGAGCTGTCAAAGGAAAAGTTGCTTTTGGTGACACGATCAAAGTCACTAAAAAAAGCCCTGATAGAGTCAAATGTCCTTTTGAATTGACAGAGACAGGAATATCAGATCTAGGTCATTTAAGATACGAAAAAAGGCTTATCTATAAACAAGAAAACATAAGAAATCTTATAAAGAAGTTCACCCATCTCGATATCGAAGTAAAGCCAACAATTCCTTGTCCTTTAAAAGATGGATTTAGAAACAAAATACAAAGACCTGTAAAGTATTCTGCTAAAGAGAAAAAAATAGTTAGTGGATATTATAGAATCAACACCCATAAGCTAGTAGAAATGGAGCATTGTCCAATCGAAAGCAAATTATCCGATACAGTTTTGACCAACCTTTTAACCATATTGAACAAATATAATATTCAGGCTTATGATGAGGATTCACAAGTAGGACTATTACGTCATATATTGATCAGAACTTCCTACAACTACCAAGAAGCTTTAGTCACATTAGTCGTCACAAGTTTTGAAGTTCCAAATCTCGATAACATAGTAAAAGATTTGATAGATATATGTCCTAAAGTTAAATCGATAACACTGAATTTAAACAAGAGAAGAACAAATGTCATTCTAGGAATGCTCGATAAAGTCGTATATGGCGATGGCCATATAAAAGATTCGATTCTCGGAAAGACATTTATCATATCAGCCAAGTCCTTCTATCAAACGAATCCATCTCTTTTAGATCAACTCTATGGGAAAGCAATCGAAGGCCTTAATCTAAACGGAACAGAAACTATATTAGATGCATATTGCGGAACTGGTACAATTGGAATTTGTATGGCTGACAAAGCTAAGAGAGTTGTCGGAGTAGAAATAGAGAGCAGCTCTTATGAAGATGCTTTGACAAATGCTAAAAACAACCATATAAATAACATTAACTTTCACTTAGATGATGCGACTGAATACCTTCAAAGAACTGATGAGCATTTCGATTGTATAGTCTTAGATCCTCCAAGAAAAGGAACAACACCAGAGTTCATTAAAGCCTTGATAAAAAACGGTCCTGAAAAAGTAGCATACATATCTTGTGACCCTGCTACATTAGCTAGGGATTTAAATCTCTTGAAGAATGATTATTCAATCATTTCAGTACAAGGTGTGGATATGTTCCCTACTTCGCATCATGTGGAGACGGTGGTGTTGCTGAGTCGTAAAAACGGCTGAAAAAGGCTGAAAATCAATAAAAATTGATGGATTTCCTTCTTTCTAAAAATGAGGGAAATCCTCTTTTTTATTGCAAAAATGACCCAAATGGCGGTAAACCGGTAAAAAACAGGGCTTTACTCGTATGGGGAAATAGGTCAACTTCAAAAATGAACACCCAACCTACCTAGTATCGATACAGGAATAGGTGGCCGGTAATGTTTACACGATGGTGGGAATAGGTGAAAAAGCCCTTATTTATGGGCTTTTATTGAAATCTGCCGTTTCCTTGTTTTCTGCGTTTTCGGAGCAGACTGCAACTACACAGACAACCTGGGAAACCGATTTTTGACCTAAAAAGTGTCAAAAACAGGGGTATAGTTTGATTCGAAAGCGAAATAAGCGCAAAAATAGAGAGAGTAATAGAGCTTTTCTTTTTGAAAGCTGACAGGAGAGACCTCATTCGTAGTAAAAAAAGTGATGACTTTCGAAGGTGGAATGTTTCCCCTATCTTCATTGAAGCCTAGTGTGAAAAGTGTTATATTTATATCATAATCTAACAAATAGGAGAGCATTGTATGACTTACTCTGAGGCAATCAAGAAATTGCGCAATAAACTGATACTTACACAAACCGAATTTGGGAAATTGTTCGGCGTTTCTTTTGCCACGGTCAATCGCTGGGAAGGTGGAAAATTCAAACCTACTATCAAATTGAGAAGAAAGCTTGCTCCTTATTTTGAAAAATACGGAATTGAGGTGGACGAATGACATCTGAAAACGAAATCAACATTAAAGGCCTCTATTCTTTATATCCTAATATCCTTGGTATTCTTTTGCGTGATAACACAACAAAAAAGAATATCATTTGGGCCACTGATCACTATCAAAACAGAGGCCTTGGGTATTCAATAACAGATGAGATTAAACCTTGCCATCTAAACGGCAAAGTCAGGGCTATTAGACCAAGAATCGAAAAGAGCAAGGCTGAGCAAACAAAAAGAAGCAAAGATAATGCAGAGGTTTTCACACCATCTTGGATTGTTAATAAGCAAAATAACCTGGCTGATAACGCCTGGTTCGGAAGAGAGAATCGGTTTAATACAGAAAATCCAGATAATTCTTGGAGCCCAACCGAAAAGGTTGTGTTCGACGGCGATAAAACGTGGACTGATTATGTTGGCGATATTCGACTGGAGGTGTGCTGTGGCGAAGCGCCGTACCTGGTTTCAAGATACGACACGGTCTCCGGCGAGGCAATTGAGAACAAAAACAGAATCGGTCTCCTTGATAGGAAATTCAGGGTTATAAATGAGAATGTGACAAGCGATGAAGAATGGCTTGATTATGCAATAAAAGCAATTAAATCCATCTATGGCTATGAATTTCAAGGGGATAACCTTTTGATTGCGCGCGAGAATGTCTTATTGGATTTCGTCGATTATTATTTTGAAAGATTCGCTAAATTGCCAGGAGAAGATCTGCTAATCGAAGTTACGACAATTATTAGCTGGAACCTTTGGCAAATGGACGGCCTTAAATATGTCGTCCCATTTTCTTGCCATAACGAAGTTGAGAAGGTGGTTCAGCTTACCTTATTTGGTGAACCCGAAGAACCTAAGTTGGATATTTGTCCTGGTTGCAAAGCGAATGATCCCAAGAAGCATAATGGCAAAAGATGTTACATTATGGATTGGGAGAAAAAGAAGAAAATCAAGTTTGTATCATTGATGTGGAGGAATAACGAATATGTTGGATGAAAATGAAAGGAACGATGCTTTAGAAGCGGAAGATAAATACAAGACCGCAGTCGAGTCGGCAAATGACTACATCGAGAATTTTGATATCCTCGAAACAATCACCAATGTCGGAAACGATGAGGTATTCACTCCAAGAAAGACTTGCGACATGATTCTGGATTCCCTTTCTGAAGAAGTATGGCATAACCCCAATTACAAATGGCTTAACCCAGCCACAAAAAATGGAATTTTCGAAAGAGAAATCGCCATAAGACTGGATGATGGCCTTAAGGACATCATCCCCGATACTGAGCAAAGAAGGAAACACATCCTGCAGAACATGATTTATTCGATTGGGCAAACCAGATTCACCGCTAACGTTTCTAGAAGAACTGTTTATTACTGTTCTCAGGCGAACAGGAAATGCGATGGCATCAAGGCGGATGATGGTCACTACGTTAATGGCTACGCAATTGGAAATGGAAGCTGGTTCGATGATGAAGAGGGCAACATCAAAACTCCCAACATCAATCATACGTTTGTAGACGATAAAGGGAAAACGATGCCTAGTAGCTGCTCTGGTGATGAAAAGAAAAAATACAGGTGCAAATACTGTGGAATCAATGGCGCATCCGCTTATAACGATGCTAATCAGCGTGAGACGTACGCTTACGAATTCATTCATTTTGATGGAGATGAATTGTTGAAACATTTGCAGGACAGATTCTTTGGAGGTAATAGGAATATGAAATTCGATATCATAATTGGCAATCCCCCTTATCAGCTGAGCGATGGGGGTGCTCAGGCAAGTGCAAGGCCTATTTATCAGTTGTTTGTCCAGCAAGCTATTTCTCTTAAGCCTAAATATATAAGTATGATTATGCCTTCCAGATGGATGACTGGAGGAAAAGGTCTTGATGATTTTAGAAGTTCGATGATTTCGGATAAGCATATTAGATTTTTGAATGATTTTCCTGACGGAAAATTGTGCTTTCCAAATAACGAAATTAAAGGTGGGGTATGTTTTTTTCTTTGGAATCGCGATGAAGAAGGAAAATGCAAAATTATTCAGCATTTAGGTGATAAAGAAATGGAGTCTGAGAGATTCCTTAAAGAAGATAATACAGATGTTTTCATTAGAGATAGTAGATTGGTAAGTATTTATAAAAAGGTGACAGCATACAAAGGCGGCTCATTTTCAAAAATCGTGTCTCCGCGTAAGCCATATGGCTTAAGCGGAGACATATTCAAAAATTCTAGCAAGTACGCTCTTCCTCCTTTAAGTAAAGAAAAAATCAACAATGGACTTATTGTTCATGGACTAGATGAACACTTAAAGAGAGTAATGAGATACATCCCGCTAGATTATCCTCTTCCTAAAAATGATCTGTTATCGGGATACAAACTATTCGTTGCTAGAAATCAAGGAAGTGGTGTTTTTGGAGAAACACTATCCGAACCAATAATTGGCGGTCCAAACGAATTATGTACAGAAACTTACGTTGTCTTTGGACCGTTCAAAACGGAAAATGAAGCAAGAAATTGTTGGGAATATGTTAAGACGAAATTTTTCAGGGCAGTCTTAGGAATACGAAAGTTAGATCAGAATGCCTCGCAAAGTGTTTATGGATTCATTCCTTTGCTTAATTTTGATAAAAAATGGACTGATAAAGAACTTTATGATTTATTCGACCTTACGTCCGAAGAGCGAGAATTTATAGAAACCAATGTTAAGGAGATGAAGTAATATGGAAGACATCATTGTTACTAAATCTCCGGACATCAATCAAACCGATACTATTCAATACCTTGGAAATAAAACGGTTTTCAGTTTGGACGATAAGAACAACACCGATGGATCGTTAATTCTTATTTATATGTATTTGCTGCCTAAATTCCAAACTCATGGAATCAAAGTTGGCATGACTAAATGCAGCATTGGCGAGACATTTTGGCATGCAATCAGATCCAGAATACATGAACAACAGCATGAGCTAGCCTTAACAGATGAGCAATATCGAAAATACGGATTGCAAAGAGAAGTAGTTTATTGGGGAATTTGCCTAGATGCGAAAAACGACTCCTTCAAGGATTATTCTGTTCACGAAGAAATCAGGAGAAAGAACGCTGGAATAGTCGAGAAGGAGCAGGAATGGTTCACGAATGTACCAACCGATGAACTCATCGATATTTTCAATTCTTTGAGGCATACGGACGAAAATAAAGAAATCTACACTCCGCGAAAAGAACAGCAGGAATGCATCGACGCCATGAGCGGTTACTTTGCCAAGAACCCAAGAGGCAGGTTCCTTTTGAACTGCAAAATGAGGTTCGGAAAATCCTTCACAACCTACAAATACTGCGAAGATCACAACCTAAAAAGAATCTTGATTCTCACTTTCATTCCGGCGGTCGAATCTTCTTGGCGAGAAGATCTCAGGCACATAAAGAAAAACTACAGGTATTTCACTGATGACAACCTCAGAAGAAGTGACTTCGTGCTGAGCTTCATACAGGATCCTTATGTTCTGTTCCTTTCCCTTCAAAACTATTTAGGCAAAGAGAAAAATGCCGATGTAAAAACCAAGATTCAGCAACTGCAGAACATCGATTGGGATTTAGTCATCCTCGACGAATACCATTTCGGTGCATGGAACCAAAGGACCCAAGGAACCTTAAAGACGAAAGAGGAGAAAAGCGAGGATCTTGACAATGATTACCAGGAGCAATTAAAGAAAACTGGCGATATTATCCAGAAATTCAATATCAAGACCAGACAAACAATCTGCTTATCCGGAACGCCATTCAAAGCTTTAGCCAGAGGCGAATTCAACAATCAATCTTCTTATACGTATTCTTATTTTGACGAGCAGAGAAACAAATATCCCGAAAGCGAAAACGGAAATTTCGAAATCATCAATCCTGACTACGCCGCTTTCCCTGACATGAAAATTTTCGGTTACAACATGTCGAGGCTTTTTGGCAACCTTACGGCTTCAGTTTTCTCAGAAGACAAATTGCTCACTAAGAAATATTTTTCTCTGAACAAATTCTTCGAGACGAGACAGGAGAACAACCCAAATGAACCTTGCACGTTCATTTATGAAGAAGAAATCAAAAAATGGCTGGAAATCATAAAGGGACGTTCTACTTTCGGAGATAAATTCCCATACTCCAATCCCCAAATGCTTCAGAACAACGTTCATACCCTTTGGCTTATGCCTACCGTCAAATCCTGCAAGGCAATGGAGGAGCTTTTGAAAGCTGACGGATATTTCTCCAGATATCAAATAATCAATCTCTCGCAAGACGGCGTGGGCGCTGGCAACGATGCTTTTGAATATTTAATGAATAACATCTCCGAATCAGAGAATACTAACAAACTCGGATCGATAGCTATAACGGTTAATAAACTGACGATGGGCGTCACGGTAAAGAAGTGGTCAAGTGTTTTCGTTCTGAAGGATTTGGCTAGCCCTGAACAGTACTTCCAAGCCATCTTTAGAATACAAACCCCATATGTCGTGAATAAAGTGATTGAGAAGAAAGATGGCTATGTTTATGACTTTAATATTGATAGGGCCAGTGCATTGCTTTTGAAATACGCCGAGCAGTCGGAAAATGAGCAAACGACTAAATTGCAAATTGCGAAGCTGATCGTAAAATACATGCCCATTTTTGTGAATGGGGACATGTCTGATCCGATATCCGAACAGGTGTTCTATGAACTTGCCCAATACGGCGACTCTAGTGGAATCCCTCTTTCAAAAAAAATCGTAGACACGACCAAGACCACAAGAATGCTTGACGAAGAAACGATGGCGGAGATGCTTAATGACAAAGAAGTCAGCGATATCATCAAGAGAGTTTTCGCTCATGCTAAATTCGGAAAGTCGAAGACCAAAACTGTCCCCGCAAAGCCGGAAGACGGCTTTGATACGAAGATTGCCCAGGAAGGCAGAAACAAAGGCTACGAATTAGGGCAACAAGACTTCAAGAAGTACGTCGATTACGACGATAATCAAGTCCAAACGGAATTTGAAAAAAACATTTCCGATTACATTAAGGAATATTGCCCAAGTGAATATGTCGATGCAAAGGCGACCTGGTATGCGAACGGATTCAAGAAAGGCTATGAATCAGGCGTGAATGCCCCAATCAAGAAAGAACAATGCGGATATGATGATGGCGTGAAGTTTGTCGATGAAGTAAAGAAGAAATTCGGTGAAGAAATCAAATACACCAGTAATACCAGAGTCATGATCGACAATTTCGTTAAAGGCTATTTGAACGACACTAAGAATATACCTGTCAAATATAGAGGGATGCTATATAGAAGATGGTATTGCGATTCGTTCAGATGGGCCGTGAAAAACAACCTGACCCCTGTTGTCGACCCCAAGAACGGTGAAACGATCGAAGATGCGGATAACGTTTTGAAGCATTTGCTTGCTAGATTGTTTGAGTTCCTTTATATCAGCGTATACCGTGAGACCACATTCATGGAGATATTCAAGAACGCGGATCCAAATGTGTTTTTGGAAGCCGTTGGCATTACGAAAAAAGATTTCGAGATTCTCAACAAATACAAAGTCTTTCAAGAAGATGTTCTGAATAACTATATTCATGATTTCTTTGTTAATGAATCTTTAGGAAGCAAGTTGAATTTGAAGGATGAAGAAGTTCGAAAACAATATAGGAATAGCTTTGATTGGTTTGGGTTTGGACTTGAAAACGGTAATGCCGTGGAAGAAGATCAAACAATAGTAAACAATAACACTAATCCCAAAGAAAACATGCCTATTGAAGAGGAGATTATCCCGGGAGAAGTTCATGTCGAGGAAAAAAACGAGGAAAATACTAAAGATGTTCAGCCTGAGGATTCCTTGCTTGATAAAATCAAAGAAATTCTTTCTTTGAAACAAATGAAATCTTCGAAGATTGCTTCGAAATTGGGAATTTCAAAAAAAGAAATCAATAGGATTCTGTACTCCCATACTGATGTTTTTGCTAAAGATATTTTCTTTAGTTGGAGAGTAAAAAAATAAAGCGTTGGTTTCGTATATCAAATTGATAATGTTTGCTGAGCTCCGGGCTAAAGATGATTATATGTCTATTTAGTTTGTGGGTTTATATGATTTGAAATTCAATATCCATACTTAAATACAAATAATTAGGAGGTCTTAATGTTTGAACATCACGATAGAGAATATTGGCTCCACTCTATTCAAAAAGAGGATTGCTTTATTGTTTCATCTTTAGCGAAAATACAAGAAAAAGATCGAAAAGAAATCGCTGAAAAAATAATTATTTCATTGCGCCACTTTGTACAAGATATTCAATGCTATATTCGTGAAGTTAATAATCCAAAAGTTTTTGATAAGAGATACGATGAACAAACCCAATCTAACAAATATTGCAGAGCTCAAAAAAAATATCAGTTTTTGTGTGAATTTTTAGATTGTTTAAATTCTTCAATTGGTCATCAATTGATTTTGGGGGAGTACGCCGAGAGACTTATTCAAAAATATTTTTATTTTTTAGTTAAGGTTAAATTGCTTTTACTTAATGAATTCGGAGTGTCAATCTTATCAAACCTTGAAAAATACCCTCTTGATTTAGATAACTCTTTCTTGGATTACTATCGAAAAATTATGTGCGGCTTTAAAAACTTGCCACCATCAGCCGCAATAAAAAGAACTGATCAATATTATATTCAAAAAAAGAAAGCTATATTTATTGATAATGTTTTGTTTTATGAATACACCCTAACCAACGCTAATGATAGCGTAAGTAGATTTGATCGTTTTACAGCATTTTCCTTGATAGATATTTATCCGAATTATTGTATTAAAGCTAAAATTGTCAGCAAAGAAATTCCTTATTTGGATGTGTGCACTCCTTATTCCTTTATTATTGATTATTCAGTTTCCATTCGAATTTGTGAATTTGAGAAATTGGGGAAAATAATGGACATGAAAGGCGCATACAGCAAAACGAATGGATATTTTTCCTTAATGAAATATATTCAAATTAATCGTCTTTCAATTGATGCCCTAATGCTCTGTGACTTAAAAAGATATCGTGGCATTTTAAAGAGTTGTTTTGGCTCTGAAAGTAAAGAAAAGTTGTATATTTTATTGAATAAGATTCGTGATTTTGTTCAGGAGAAAACGACAGGCTGGAGAACCATTTTATATCTTCTTTATCATTTGAATAACTCGATACTTCAAAGGCAAATTGCTTTTGGTGATCAAAATCATTTAGGCAAAACAAACCTTTCAATTCGAACTTTCCCATTCGAAACAAACCCCTTTTCTTCTTCTTTGATAATGCATAGGCCAAAACTCTCTGATTTGTGTGACGTTTTCTCACCCGATGAATACCGTGGTGAATATTTAGCTCGAATTGTATCGTCAACTTCTAGTAAGACTGAAACGATATTTTTGCCTAAAAAGGAATTTCTTACAGATGAAGATGAAAAAAATATTAAAAAATATAGCGATACCTTTACAAAAAAAGAGTATGCTGGCCGAAAAGTTGTTGCTGACCAAGAGGTTGTTTACCTTCAAGAAAATAAAGACGCTACAGAATATGTTTTGAAAACGATAATGAGTTTGATTGAGCAGGAAACTTTCCCGCACTTTTCATCTTACATTTCAAACAAAATAACTGAACAAAACCTAGTATTTGATGACCCAGAGAAAAAAGAGGCCTTAGTTAGATGTTTTGATAAAAAATCTGCGTTTGTTGTTTACGGGCCAGCAGGATCTGGCAAATCGTATTTTACTAAGTTCTTAGTAGATTTGGTCCCTGATCTAAAAGTATGTTGTATTGCATTAACTAATCCGGCAGTTGATAACATCAGGCAGAAAATTGGAACAAATAAAGCAAAGTTTTGTACCGTCACCGCATTTTTAAAAATGACTATAGAAGATTTTGATCTTCTCATTGTGGACGAATGCAGCACAATTGGGACAAGAGACATGAAGATGATTCTTGAGCATGGACATTTTAAAATGCTTCTGCTATGTGGCGATACCTATCAGATTCAATCAATTGATTTTGGGAATTGGTTCTGTTTACTTAGATATTTTCTTAACAATGATGCCTTTGCTGATTTTAACAATCAGTTTAGAAGCCAAAGTGAGGTGTTGAAAAATGTTTGGAACGCCACAAGAAATTTATCAAAAAGCTTGCAAGAACTATTTGAAGTAGAAGAGATTTCACATCAAATTGATGAATCCATTTTTGATAAACAATACGACGATGAAATAGTTCTTTGTCTTAATTATGATGGCCTGTACGGAATAAATAATATCAATAAGATTATTCAGTGCAAAAATTCTTGTGAGGGCATTAAATGGAAACAATATACGTTTAAAGTGGGGGATCCGATTTTGTTTTATGAAACCAGAAGATTCTCCAGTGTTTTTCACAACAATATGAAGGGTAAAATTTTGAATGTTCAGCAAGACGAAAATAAGCTTTATTTCAAACTTTCTGTTAACTCAGTCATTTCAACGATGCTTTTAAAATCTGCAGAAGTTAAATTTTATGGCTATGAATCTGGTAAGACAATCGTTGGTTTTTCTATTAATAAACCAAGTGAAAATGATTATGATTTTGATTCGAAATTGGATTCAGATATTCCCTTTCAAATTGCATATGCCGTTTCTATTCATAAAGCCCAGGGGTTGGAATTTGATTCGGTTAAAATTGTCATTTCCAATGAGGTTGAAGAAAAAATTACTCATAACATTTTTTATACGGCAATCACTCGTGCAAAAAAACATTTGATCATTTATTGGTCTCCTGAAACGGAAGCATCGATTATACGTGGGTTTAATTTATATAATTGTAATAGAGATGCGCAGATACTGGCGTCTAAATGTTCAAATTTAAAACTCAAAAAATAAAATTGATAATTTCAGACAAATTTTTATTTAACAATTTGCTAACTCTTCTTAAGGCTGCAAGTTTAACATCCTTGTTATTCTTCATTGCATCAAGTTCTTCAGAGCTTATACCCGACTTGAATATGAGCTCTTTTTTAGTCATTACTCTTTCCTTCATAAGAGAGCATAAGCCGTCATAGGACATGTAGCCATAATCATCGCTATTTTGCTTAGGATCATCGCAAAAAGCCTTTTTTCCCTTCTGATTATGTCTTGAATGTGGTCGATTAAAAGAGCTGTGACGTCCTTGGCAATGTAGCCTTTTCTCACGGTCAATCCAACGGTCTTGAAATCTTCTGCAATTCGCTTTTTAGCTTCGCTGTCGAGTTCGCAATACTCGATGGCTTCCTCTAGCCCTTCCTGACAGATGAGTGAAGGGCTGAGGGCCAATGCATCGTGGTAGGAGATGTCCTTCTTGCCATTCGGGTTCATGAGCTTTCTTGCATATTCTCCCTTGCGTATTGCTTCCATGACCCCGGCTTTGTCCTCATCGAAATACCTCAGAAACCACGACCATATCGTCTCGTAGACGATTTAAGCCGTGGCTTTTTCTTTACCCTGGAGAACCCTCCGTATCGCACTGAAGAGATATCTTTCCAGCACTATGAAAATCTTCTCAATCGTCAAATCGCTCTCAGCCATAAAACAGGTCCTCCCTCCTTGCAAAAGCAAGACGAACGCCGTTCCGTTTGGTCCCGCCTAGGAAAAGTCTCTGTTCTAACATGACAGTGCACTTCATACACAAAAACCGTAAAGGAGAATTGCTAACTCAGCTTGGCCATTGACGAATCTTTGATTGAGAAAGCGTATCTGGAAGCCTTGAACAGGCTGGTTGATAAGGACAACACCTCCCAATTCAAGGATTTCCTCGAGACAGTGGAAACGGCAATCATGTACGAATCGCCGACGAAGAAGATCAATGAGCTGGAGTCAATGATCGAAGATCTTGAAAAGAAGAAAGGCAGCATCCTGGAGCTAAGAATCAGCGGTGTCGTATCCAAGGAGGACTGCGAGAAGAAATACGCTGCCGTATCACAGGAACTCGAAATCAAGAAGGGGGAGCTCAATACGTTCAAAGATCAAAGACGGGAGCAGACGGAATTCAAAAACAGGCTGAAGAAAATCAAGGACACCATCCTTCAGCATGAGACCATAGATGTCTTCTCCAGGAAGGTGTTCGAGACCACAATCGAGAAGGTGATTGTCGGGGGATATGACAACAATGGCAATGCGAATCTGCATACGCTTAACTTCGTATTCAAAAGCGGGGTAAACAACAAGGATTATATCGGCAAAATAGATCAATACAAGATTGTGAAGCTAGTCGAATTCAGCTGTGATTATCAGCATTATGTGTTTGAGAAGACGGAAAAAGGAGAGAGAAGGAAGCTCCTTATCCTTCAGATCAAGTTCATCGTCAGCCTTAATATGGCAACCGGGGAAAAAACTGATGAACGAATACAAAACAATAGATTTCTATCTTACGCCTTTGTCATCCGAGGTGTCCCAGATGAGGATTTCCGACAAAATCAACGAGATGGAAGAGAATGGATGGAAATACAAGGACATCAAAATAATCGACGACTGCAACCTCATGCCGATATTCTCAAAAAATAGAAAATAATATCATCAAAAATTGAAAATCCCGGACGAAATAATCCGGGATTCGCTATTTGGAATTCAATGGCAAAGGCTGGAGACCATAAGTTTGTCATCTAGTCTTCCCATGGCCTCCTCATTGATAACCTATTGTAAGTTGAAATTGATTAGCAAAGTTAAGACGTCCAATTTAAAGGAATAAAACTAATTTTTCCAATTTTAAGATTTTCGCACCAAGAATTGTCGAAAAATCGAATTCATCCAGAGATACAATTTTGTATTCATCAATTTCTCTATCTACTCTCTCACAATCCATAATATCCTCTTCATCTACTGAACCAGGACGTTCTGATTGTCTTTTTTCTTCACAAAGATCTATATATTTTTTGAATGACTTTTCATTCAAGTAAAAATGATATTTAGAGGTTTCAAAAAGAACGCAAATGCTTTTGTCTTGAAGACGATCTTGAAGACCCTTTTCTATGCGCTTCATTTGAGAATTATGGTCAATTTCATATTTTTTATTTTGAAACATGATTTCATCATCTACAGCTGTGTCTTTTTGCAATTCTTTTAGGCGCACCTCCCCTATTATTTCAAAATCGGATTGTTCTATTTTCTTTATATCTAAAAACAAGAAATAGAGCTCACTGATGCAAAACATTTTTTCATGATTGAATTCAGTGGAAATCGAAGAAATTTCATCTAGTACTTCTTGGCAGTGATAGGAACGAAGAGAAGAGAACTTCTTAAAGATTTCAAATTTTCTTATTTCTTTGCTAGCATTTAAATTATTAATAATCGCTCTAAATTCTTCGAATGATTTTTTATCAGGTTTCCTTTGGACATAATCCTCCCCTTCATCAACATTCGCTTCGTATTCGAATTTTTTGTTAACGATGTCCTGAATTTTCAAAAGGAAAGCTGTGTCTAAGGCAAAAGGTGATACTAAATAAAGAATATTGGAATGATAATTCCAATTGATGTATTCTCCTTTTTCTCTATCAAATTTCATTACCTTCTCAATTGTCAAAATGTCTTTAGCTGCTATATTTAATACGTTGTCATTCGAAATTTCGCCATGGTTACACAAAAAAGAATCATGGATGTATTGAATTTCCTCTAAGTTATTTTGGTAAGTTTCCTTCATTTTAAGGATGGCGACTATTGGGTTTGCTAGTCTAAGCTGAGGAACCGTTCCCAACAAGCAATCATTAATTTTGTCAAACTCGCATAATTCCGGATAAATATCGCCTATTTTTGTGTAGTTATTACCTCTGGGTATTGAACCAGTAAATGTTTCATTAACTATCAATCCAAAAGAATAATTATCGGTGTTTTTTGTAATCTCATAGTCTTTCTTTTGAGTTATTAGTTGCTCCGGAGATGCGTAATTAAAGTTAGCAAGCTTTTCTCCTTTTGTGGTCAAGTCTGATTCTTTAAAATGCGAAATGCCAAAATCACCGATATATAGCTTATTGTTTAACTTACGATAAAAAATATTTTCAGGCTTGATATCTCGATGCACAACATCTGCATTATGCAATTCTTCGATTCCAATAGCAATTTGATAAAGCCAATCAATCCTCTTTTTCATGCTGTAATTCTCTTTGCTGTTTAGCAAATCACGGAAACTTCCATCGAATTTTTGCATAACATAGAAATAAAATTAGATAACCTTTGTCAAGCTCTTTTTTGAAGGAATCCCACCAAAAAAATCCGTACACAAAAACTCGACTTTAAACTTCCTTGAATTTTTTG
>ERZ1034980.668-NODE-668-length-23298-cov-41.183539_pt1 | contig 23298 bp, 23 predicted proteins | sample MGYA00520622_ERZ1034980 | MGnify/ENA primary metagenome ERZ1034980 (study PRJEB33766, sample SAMN09781791) | gut metagenome | biome: gut microbiome | host: Homo sapiens | place: Madagascar | study: EMG produced TPA metagenomics assembly of the PRJNA485056 data...
TTCCGATGTCCAATCTGTACGGCTACGGCACCGACCTTCGTTCCATGACCGGCGGTACCGGCGATTATGAGTACAGCTTCGTACGCTATGAGCAGGCGCCGGGCGACGTTCAGAATAAGATCGTCGAAGAGAACGCAGCACAGGGAAACTAAACCACTGGCATACATCGTACATATTTCCGGGCAATGTCTACATCCGACATTGCCCGGTTTTTTTCTGGGTAATCGAGCGCATCGGGCGGTGATCATTTCACCGTCAGATGCGTGAGACTACGACCTCGGTGCTGCATACAGATGTAGACATTGGCCGAAGCAGCGGACAATGTTTTTGCGAAAATAGCGAAAATAGCGGCGTTCAGATTGCATAAAAGGATCTGAACTTTTATAATTTAAAAGATAAATTGTGTATTCACGGTATCAAACGAAGAGATTTGTTTTCTCTATATACAGGATAATACCATGGTTTTAGAAGAGATTTTTATGGCGAACGGCACTGCCATCATCATGATGGCGTTTCTGCTGTTTTGCCGAAGTCGAAACAGAGAGAGCATACACGGCGATGACCGTATCTATGACTGTATGACGATCGTCACCATACTGGGGGCCGCATTCGAGACCCTTTCTTTCGTCGTGAACAGGCAGAGCTTCGTCGGTGCGCGCTTCCTCAACTATCTCTCGAGCAGCATTTCCTACCTGGCCACGGCCGTCATCGGCTTCCTGTGGTGCCTCTACGTCGACCTGCATATCTATAAGAATCATGCGCGCTATCGGCGGAACGTCCGCTTCGTCGCGATTCCGCTCCTGATCGAGCTCGTTTGCGTCCTGTATAACCTGCTCGGAAACGGCTTCTTGTTCTCTGTTTCGGCGGACAATGTCTACAGCCGCGGCAGCTTCACGGTCATCGGCTATCTGACGGTTTATCTCTACTTTCTGTACAGCATTTACCTCGTATATCATTCGCAGGAAGAGGGCCTGAACCTCGATTTCTTCCCGATTTTCTACTTCATGGGGCCGTGTGTACTAGGGGCCGTGGTTCAGTTCCTGTATTACGGCATCACCAGCTCCTGGATTTCCGTCGCGGTTTCCCTTACGTTCGTACAGATGCAGTCGTACAGCGAGAATATCTCGACGGATTCGCTGTCCGGTCTCTATAACCGCCGTTATCTCGACCGGATCCTCGCGCTGAAGGAACATCTCACGCAGAAGTCCGTCTATGGTATCATGATGGATGTCAATGACTTCAAGCAAATCAATGATCTCTACGGGCACAGCATGGGCGACCAGGCGATCCGCGTGATGGGCAATATCCTTTTAAAGTCCGTCCCGGACGGTGGAATCTCGATCCGCTTCGCCGGTGATGAGTTCGTGGTGCTTCTGGTATGCGACGACCCGATCGCCGTCTTCGAAACCATGACGGAGATCAATCGTCGCCTCGACGACTTAAACCGCTCCGGTGTGGAGCCGTTTAAGCTCAGCGTCTCCATGGGTCAGGCGAAGCTCGACCCGAGCGACCCTGAAACCCTCCTCCGCGAGATGGATGAGCGGATGTATGAGGAGAAGCGGCGCTATCATCAGCTGGTACATGAGTGATTACGAACATTCAAAGACCGGGAATGCGATTCTTGCAAAATAGTAGCGCTCATATTAGAATATAGGGATGTTTTGATATTATATTCGAGGTGGTATGCGTATTTGATGCCAGCGCTGTGACGCGCGGTTGGGATACGGAAGTCCTCGATCAAAAAGGAGTTTTATGGTCAGAATAGCAATCGACTGTATGGGTGGCGATCATGCACCTTCCGCGATCATGGATGGTGCGCTTCGTTCCCTTGCAGTTACGAAAGATACGAAGCTTTTTCTTTTCGGTCCGGAGGGACTTCTGAAGGAGGAGCTTCAGAAGAGTGCGAAGGCAGCCGGAGTGTCGGAGGCGGATCTCGAAGCGCGTGTCGAGATCTGTGATGCGGCGGAGGTGATTTCCCTGCACGAGGCGCCGGTGCTTGCGATCCGTCGCAAGAAGGATTCCAGCATCGTAAAGGCGCTTCATTTCGTGAAGGAGGGGCATGCCGATGCCTTCATTTCCGCGGGCTCCAGCGGCGCGATTCTCGCCGGTGGCCAGCTCATCATCGGCCGTGCGAAGGGCGTGCCACGTCCACCGTTCGGTGCACTGATTCCGACCAGCAAAGGGGTGACCCTACTGCTCGACAGTGGTGCCAATGTTGACGCCAAGCCGGAGTGGCTTGTCCAGTACGCGAAGATGGGCTCCATCTATATGAAGGAGGTCTGCGGTATCCAGAACCCGACGGTCGGACTCGTCAATGTCGGTGCCGAGGAGGAGAAGGGCAATGCCCTCGTGAAGGAGACCATGCCGCTCCTCAAGGAAGTGAAGGACATCAACTTCATCGGTTCCTGTGAGGCACGTGAGATTTCCTTCGGTGCCTGCGACGTCGTCGTTTGTGACGCCTTCGTCGGCAACTGCATCCTGAAGATGTATGAGGGCGTCGGTAAGATGCTCCTCGGAGAGATCATGAGTGCCATCAAGTCCACCCCGATCTCCCTCATCGGCGGTGCACTCATCAAGGGCACCCTCAAGGGCACAATGAAGAAGTTCGATGCGAAGCAGTACGGCGGTGCACCGATCCTCGGCCTCCGTGGCCTCGTCGTGAAGGTGCATGGCAACACCGACGGCCGCGAGATCACCCATGCCATCCAGCAGTGCTACGACTTCGTTCATGCCGACGCTGTCCAGAAGATCGCCGCCAGCATCGAAGCCGAGAACGCCCGCGCCGAAGAAGCCGCGCAGCCGACCGAATCTTAAGAATTTCGTAAGGGGGTCTGACCCCATTAAATTTTTATAAACAAAATCTAAGTTGAAGTTTATGGGGTCAGACCCCATAAACAGATAGGAGAAGCTATGGAATTTGAGAAGCTGAAGCAGATTATCGTGAAGGAAGTGCCGCGTGTGGATCCGGCGAAGATCACCCCGGAGGCTCGCTTCGTGGATGACCTCGAGATGGACTCCCTCGACGTCGTACAGGTCGTGATGGCCATCGAGGACACCTTCGGTATCCAGGTACCGGATGACGCCACCGAGCACATGAGCACCGTTCAGGATGCGGTCGACGCCATCCGGGAAGCGGTCAATCAGTGATTTCATCATATGTCGTCAATCATTGATTTTGAATTCTTGAACTGAAGAAGCAGGAGCTTGGAGGGCACAAGCTTGCGCATTCAAAGAACAGGTTCCAGCGTAGTGTCCGCGTCAGGCATGCAGACTTGCTCTGCATAGACGGACACGGACACTACACTGGGTTCTGTACTTTGAACTAAGGTTTATCACGGGGGTGCCCGTAGGATGGGGCCCCCGTGATGCCATAGTGGCGAACGTATTCATAGTTTTGCCATATGCAAAACTACCTTACGCTGTGCCCTCCATGTCATGCTTCTGGAGTAAAGGAGATTTATGGAACAGAATTTAGATGTTTTACAGGAGGCGATCGGCTATCGCTTCAGGGATGTGTCTCTTCTGAAGCATGCGTTGACGCATCCTTCGTATAGTAATGAGAGTGGAGAACCGAAGGAGGCTTCGAATCAGCGTCTGGAGTTTCTCGGGGATGCTGTGCTGGAGCTGGTTTCCAGCGTGTTTCTTTTTAACCGCCGTCCGGTGATTCAGGAGGGTGTCATGACCAAGATTCGTGCCGCACTGGTATGTGAGCCGACGCTCGCAGAGGCAGCCCGAAAGGTGAACCTTGGTGATTACATCATCCTCGGAAAGGGCGAGGCGCGGGAGGGCATCAACCGCCGGGATTCCGTCATTTCCGATGGCTTCGAGTCCGTGATCGGCGCGATGTACCTCGATGGGGGCTTCGCACCGGCGGAGAAGTTCGTACGTCGTTTCGTGCTCTGCGACATCGAGAACGCAGGGCTCTATCGTGATGCGAAGACCGTACTGCAGGAGTACGTGTCACAGAATAAAAAGACCCTCGAGTACCGTGTCATCGAGGAATCCGGTCCATGTCACGACCGCTACTATCGAGTCGAGGCAGTGATCGATGGAGAGGCCTACGGCATCGGCGAGGGCTCCAGTAAAAAGAAAGGCGAGCAAGGCGCAGCGTATCAGACATTAAAGCGCATGAAGGCGGAAACAGGTTATGTATTTAAAATCTATTGAGATTCAGGGCTTCAAGTCCTTTGCGAACAAGACCGTCCTGGATTTCAGTAAGGGCATCACGGGCATCGTCGGCCCGAACGGCTCCGGAAAGTCGAACATCTCCGACGCGGTGCGCTGGGTTCTCGGTGAGCAGAAGGTGAAGCAGCTGCGTGGAAGCTCCATGCAGGATGTCATCTTCGCCGGCACACAGCTTCGCCGCCCGCAGAGCTCCGCCTTCGTGGCGATCACCCTCGATAATTCCGACCGTATCCTGAACATCGACTACGACGAGGTGACGGTTTCCCGTCGTCTCTACCGCTCGGGCGAGTCCGAGTACATGCTGAACGGCACCGAGTGTCGTCTGAAGGACATCAACGAGCTTTTCTACGATACCGGTATCGGTAAGGACGGCTACTCCATCATCGGACAGGGCCAGGTCGATAAGATCCTCTCCGGTAAGCCGGAGGAGCGTCGTGACCTCTTCGATGAGGCGGTCGGCATCGTGAAGTTCAAGCGCCGGAAGGCCCTCGCCGAGAAGAAGCTCAGTGATGAGGAAGCGAACCTCACGCGTGTGACGGACATCCTCACCGAGCTCGAGCGCCAGGTCGGCCCGCTGAAGCGGCTGTCCGAGCAGGCCCGCGAGTACCTGTCGATCCGTGATGAGCTCGTAAACGCCGACGCGAACCTCTTCGTGCGCGATATGGAGGACACGCTGAAGGGCCTCGACACGGTAAATGCGGATGCAGACACCGTCGAGCAGGACCTCACCGCGATCAAGCAGGAGTCCGAGCAGCTGAATGGCAAGTACAACGAACTCGAGGAGCAGATCCACGCCCTCGATGAGAAGCTCCAGCAGGCGAAGGATACCGTCAGTCAGTCGGATGTCCTGAAGACGAACCTGCAGGGACAGATCGATGTCCTGAACGAGCAGATCAATACCGAAAAGAACAACGCGCTGCACTACACGCAGCGTATCAACGCCCTCGGAAAGGACGTCTTCGACCGTATCGCGCAGATCGAGGATAACCGGAGTCTCCTCCGCTGGATCCGCGACCAGATCACCTTCATCCGCGACAACAAGGCGGCGACCGACGAGATGATGGAAAACATCGATCTCGATCTCGAGATGATCGGCTCCACGATGGACGAAACGGAGCTCACCGTATCGAGCTGTATGGGCCCGGACTTCGAGCTCGAGGAGCGTCCGGTGAAGGAAGCCGAGTCGAGCTCCCCGGTGAAGAACGACCGCTTCCTCACGAACATCGAGGACCAGCGGAAGGAGCTCGCAGCGCTCGGTCAGCGCCTCGAGGAGGTCAATGCCATCATCGCGAGTGATACCGCGCTGGTGGATCGGCTCGGCACTGAGAATCAGCAGCTGCGTGAGCGCATCGTCGAGAAGAATCGTGAACTCGATCGTCTCAAGAACCGTCTCGAGACCCTGCGAAACCTCGCGGAGCGCTATGAGGGCTACGGCAATGCGGTCAAGATGGTCATGGACCAGCGCGACCGGAGACGCGGTATCCTCGGCGTCGTGGCAGACCTCATCGAGGTACCGGCGAAGTACGAGACCGCGATCGAGACGGCCCTCGGCGGTGCCATCCAGAACGTCGTCACCGAGGATGAAGCGACGGCGAAGGACATGGTCCAGTTCCTGAAGCAGCACCGCTACGGACGTGCCACATTCCTCCCGCTCAGCAACATTCGCGGCCGCCGCGATAACAACTGTGAGCAGGCGTCGCATGAGCGCGGCGCCATCGGACTCGCGTGCGACCTCATTGACCTCGACAAAAAGTACATCAGCCTCGCAGAGTTCCTGCTGGGCCGTGTCCTCGTGGTCGACAACATTGACAACGCACTGCAGATCCAGCGCAAGTACCGGCAGAGCCTTCGTATCGTAACGCTCGAGGGCGAGCAGCTGAATCCGGGCGGTTCGATCTCGGGTGGAGCCTTCCGAAACAGCTCGAATCTGATGGGCCGGAAGCGTGAGCTCGATGAGATCGAGGCGCAGATGCTCGAGGGTGAGAAGCAGGCCGCGGAGCTGCGTGCGAAGCTGAGCGAGGGTGAGAACCGTCGTGCGCTCGCGAAGGCGTCCGTGGAGGCGCATCACGAGGAGATCGAGCAGCTGAAGCTCGATCAGAACACGAAGACGATGGCGATCGCGTCGCAGATCAACGTCGAGTACTCGTCTCTGTCGACCCGTACCGACTTCGTGACGGAGACCCTGCACCGCCTGAACGGCGAGCTCGAGGCACTCACGACCGAGAAGGGCGAGATGGAGGATGCGCAGCAGAACAGCGACCAGGTGCTCACGGAGAAGGCGGATCGCATCACCGAGCTCCAGGATCTGATTGCGCATGCAGACAACGTGGCGGCAGAGGCCCAGGCGGAGACCGCGCGGGCCACGGAAGAGAAGGAGAAGCTCGTCGCCGAGCGGAAGTCCTTCTTCGGCCGCAAGGATGAGATCTCGCAGCGACTGCTCGATATGGAGAAGGAGTCGATGCGTGTACAGAATAAGAAGGAGAAGCTCGACGATAAGATCGACAAGCTCACGAGCTACATGTTCGATGAGTACGGGCTCACCTTCGATGAAGCGAAGAAGCGCTATTCCGAGGAGTATAAGAATACCTCGGAGGTGCGTTCCCTCGTATCGAAGCTGAAGAATCAGCTGAAAGCGCTCGGTCCGGTCAATGTCGACGCGATCGAGCAGTATAAGGAGGTCAGTGAGCGTTACGAGTTCCTGAATAATCAGTACCTCGACCTCACGGAGTCCGCGAAGTCCCTCGGCAAGGTCATCGAGGAGCTCGACCAGGGCATGCGGAAGCAGTTCAACGAGAACTTCCAGCGTATCCAGGTGGAGTTCGACAAGACCTTCAAGATCCTCTTCGGTGGCGGACAGGGCCGTCTGGAGCTCGACACTTCGGATCCGGATGTGCTGACGACCTCGATTTCGATCATCGCCGAGCCGCCCGGAAAGAAGCTGCAGAACATGATGCAGCTGTCGGGTGGTGAGAAGGCGCTGACGGCGATCGCGCTGCTGTTTGCGATTCAGTGTCTGAAGCCGTCGCCGTTCTGTCTCCTCGACGAGATCGAGGCCGCGCTCGACGACTCGAACGTGTCGCGTTTCGCCGAGTATCTGCATAATCTGAACCAGACGCAGTTCATCGTCATCACGCACCGTCGTGGTACCATGGAGAACGCGGATCGACTGTTCGGAATCACCATGCAGGAGAAGGGTGTGTCGACGCTCGTATCCGTGGATCTCGTTGCGGATCAGCTGGATGCTTGATTTTATATAAGGAGTTTTATGGCAAATTTTTTCTCGAGATTAATTAACAATATTTTTCAGTCGAATGAGGTCGCGGATGAGGCGTTCTACGAGGATCTGGAAGATGCGATGATCATGTCGGATGTGGGTGTGACCACGACGCTGAAGATCATCGATGCGGTGAAGTCGGAGGCGAAGCGTCAGGGTGTAAATACGACGCGTGAGGTGAAGAAGATTCTCAGGGATTATCTGTATGAGCTGATGCGTGTGGATGAGTCCTACTATGATTTCGAGCGGCAGAAGAGTATCATTTCGGTCATCGGTGTCAATGGTGTGGGGAAGACGACGTCGATCGGTAAGATGGCGTACTTTTTCCAGCGTCAGGGAAAGCGGGTGATTCTGGCGGCGGCGGATACCTTCCGTGCGGGTGCGATCGAGCAGCTGAAGGAGTGGGGGAAGCGGATCGATACGGATGTCATCGCGCAGAAGGAGGGTTCTGATCCAGCGGCGGTGGTGTTTGATGCGCTGCAGTCCTTCAAGTCGAAGAACGCGGATCTGCTGATCATCGATACGGCGGGTCGTCTTCATAATAAGAAGAATCTGATGCAAGAGCTCGGTAAGATCAACCGTATCATCGACAAGGAGTTCGCGGAGGGCTTCCGCGAGACGCTGGTCGTGCTGGATGCGACGACGGGTCAGAATGCGATGTCGCAGGCGGAGATCTTCAAGGATGCCTGCCAGGTAACGGGGATCATCCTTACGAAGATGGATGGCACCGCGAAGGGCGGTATCGCCCTCGCGATCCAGTCGGAGCTCGGTATCCCGGTGAAGTACATCGGCACCGGCGAGAAGGCTACCGACCTTCGCCGCTTCGACGCAAAGGAATATGTCGACTCCATTTTTGCAGATTAATAGTAATAGTTCAGCCGGAGTGACTTCTTCATCCCCCCGGCTTATTTTTACGAGACGCTTATGGCGAGCGTCTCTTTTTGTTTGCCCACCCAATCGACATTCTTTATCTATTTACTTATCGGACCCGCCCCATGCAAACAAAAATCGACGCCCATACATTCTGACCGGGGTGAAATTGGATAAAACCTGGTGATTGGAGTTTTAGAAAGGCGGCATGTGTATCACTGGCATGACAGTTTCCGAAGTTTTCACAAAAACCGTTTATAGAATTCCTGCGCCATTAGTTTTTATGATCTTTGTTACAAACAAGCAATTTTCGGCCCGAGCGCCATTAGATGATTTTCGCAAAGAGAGTCTTTCAAATAGCGATGCCATTATATTTTCTGAAGTTTGTAACAAACGGTGCATTTTCAAGATGCATGCCATTAAGTGACTTTTACAAATCTTGAATTTCAGGGAGCTGTGCCATTAGATTATTTCACAGATTAAGAAATATCAGACTCTGTGACATTAAGTATGCGGCGTCGATACTGGCTCAGCTGGTGGTTTGCAGAAGAAAAGGAGAGAAAAGATAAAGTCACTGACTCGGAAATAAGCGGTTTTGCGTCAAAAATCGAGATTTCACTCGGATTTTACTGGGCGATAGTGACAGGACTTAATGTCATAGACGCGCCAGGAGAGGAAAATGTGAAAAAGCCTAATGGCATACGATTCAGATATAGCAAATTTGCGAAAAAGACGATGCCAGCCTTCATCAACATGCCGACACTAATAAATTCCAAGCAAACAGCGGATATACATGAAGATATTTTCAGTACCTAGCATGCCTAAACGATGTCATATGGAATTTGCGAGTGCAGGCACGTTGGGTTGAAAAATCCGCCATCATGCCTATGGCGAGGGAACTCTGAAATTTTAACTGCAGGCATGGTAAGCGCTTTAAAACGTCATCGTGCCTACGGAAAAAGCCCTAATCTGGGGTAAACCGTAGGCACGATGACCTGGATTTGAAGGCACCGTGCCTATAAAATCAATCGTGATAGTAGGCACGATCTTTAATTTTCGGCTCAATCATGCCTACGATCGTCCTTTGGCTTCCGATTAGCCAGAAGTTTGAGTGCTCCTCATGAGCGGGGCTGGGGCCAAAACGTACAGCTATTCGTGAATCCTATGGGGGTGGGCGAATGAGGAGCAGCCTCAAACTTCCCAAGGGTGTCTGAACTGTTACAAAGATGCTGGATTGAAAAATATGCTGTCAACAAAAATAGTTGACAGCATATTTTTATGTGCTATACTAGCAAAGGTTTGAGGGTGATTATGGATGAATTTGTAGTGCGCGGCAACCTTTTCGAGCTGTATGGCGGGTTGCTGAATGAGAATCAGCGGAAGGTATATGAGTACCATGTCATGGACGACATGAGCTTCACCGAGATCGGTGAGGAGCTGGGCGTCACACGGCAGGCGGCGCAGGAGCTGTTCCGTCGCGCGGATAAGAAGCTGCAGAGCATAGAGGAAACCCTCGGCCTTCAGCATAAGCTGGTGAGCATTCGTGAGAAGGCGGAGCGAATCTTCGATCTAAGCGGGGATGACGCGATCCGGGCCCTCGCGGGTGAGATCATAGATGGCGTCTGAGACTGCGTAAAGGCCAGAAGCATTGGCCGAACGAGGGACGGACGCAGATGTACAGAGACGTTTGAAAATGCAGGAGAGTATATGGCGTTTGAAAATCTGACAGATCGATTAAGTAATGTATTTTCAAATCTGGGTCGCAAGGGTAAGCTGACCGAGGACGATGTCAATCAGGCGCTCCGCGAGGTGCGTATGGCACTGCTTGAGGCCGACGTCAACTTCAAGCTGGTGAAGGATTTCATCGCGAAGGTGAAGGAAAAGGCCATCGGCGAGGAGGTGCTGAACAGCCTCACACCGGCGCAGACCGTCGTCAAGATCGTCAACGACGAACTCACCGAGATGATGGGTTCGGAGACCACCGAGATCACCCTTCGTCCGGCGAGCGAGATTTCCGTCATCATGATGGTGGGTCTCCAGGGTGCCGGTAAGACGACGACAGCGGCGAAGCTGGCGGGAAAGTTCAAGTCGGCGGGCCGCACACCGGTCCTCGTGGCCTGCGATATCTATCGTCCGGCGGCGATCGATCAGCTGCGTGTCAATGCAGAGAAGGTGAAGGTTCCGTTCTTCTCCCTGGGCGATAAGATCAGCCCGGTTGAGATCGCACGGAGAGCCATCGAGGAAGCGAAGGCCCAGCACTATAACGTGGTCATCCTCGATACGGCGGGTCGTCTTCAGATCGATGAGAAGCTCATGGATGAGCTCCAGAACATCAAAAAGGCGGTCGATGTACAGTGGACGGTCCTCACGGTCGATGCGATGACCGGTCAGGAAGCGGTCAATGTCGCCGAGACCTTCACAGAGAAGGTGGGCATCGATGGTGTGATCCTCACGAAGTGTGATGGTGATACCCGCGGTGGTGCGGCGCTTTCCATCAAGGCGATGACCGGAAAGCCGATCCTGTACTTAGGTATGGGTGAGAAGCTCGATGATCTCGAGCAGTTCTATCCGGATCGTATGGCGGGCCGTATCCTCGGTATGGGCGATGTACTGTCGCTCATCGAGAAGGCACAGAAGAACATCGATGAGGATAAGACGAAGGAGACCATGGGAAAGATTACCCGTGGCAAGTTCGACTACAACGACTTCATGGATCAGATGGATCAGATGAAGAAGCTCGGCGGCTTCGGCGGTATCATGAAGCTGCTGCCTGGTATGTCGGGACTCGGGGACATCGATACAGACGATGCCGAGAAAAAGATGAATCAGGTGAAGTCGATCATCCAGTCCATGACACCGAAGGAGCGGGCAAATCCGGATCTCATCAATCCGTCCCGTAAGCGCCGGATCGCGAAGGGTGCGGGTGTCGATATCGCAGAGGTGAATCGCCTCGTGAAGCAGTTCGAGCAGATGCGGAAGATGATGAAGCAGTTCGGCGGTGCGATGCGCAGTAAGCATGGTCGCGACGGTTTCGGAAACCTCGGCGGACTCGGGAATCTCGGCGGCATGGGCCGTGGCCGGTTTCCGTTCTGATAAAAGCCTGCCGGACGTTCGTACGTAGCACGGAAGGCAGCCGCAACGTCCCCGGGAGGGTACGTGCACAGAGGCCGATGACATTGGCCTCCCGATAAGTAACAGGATTCAACAGCACTGCTGTTAATCATATATATGTACATTTATTTTTAAAACAGGAGAAAAAGACATGTTAAAGATCAGATTAAGAAGAATGGGACAGATTCACGCACCGTTTTACAGAGTTATCGTAGCAGATTCCAGATCCCCGAGAAACGGCCGTTTCATCGAGGAGATCGGTACCTACAATCCATGCGTAGAGCCGTCTGAGATCAAGATCGACGCTGAGAAGGCGAAGCAGTGGATCGCGAACGGTGCACAGCCGACCGAGACCGTTGCAAAGCTCCTCAAGAAGGCTGGTATCTGCTGATTATTTAGCCGAGAGGAGACCTCATGAAGGAATTACTCGAAACGATTGCCAGAGCGCTGGTGCAGAATCCGGACGACGTCAAGGTCGTCGAGGATGATAAGGACGGCGAGATCGTGCTCACCCTCTCTGTAAATGAGCAGGATATGGGAAAGGTCATCGGTCGTTCCGGTCGCATCGCCAAGGCGATTCGCTCAGTGATGTCTGCCGCTGCCAGCAAGGCTGACGTTAAGGTTTCCGTAGACATCCGCTGAGACCATCCGATTACGGATCATAAGGATTAATATGCAGGAAAAACTGAGAGTTGGTACAGTCGTTACCACCCATGGCCTCAAGGGTGAGGTGAAGGTTTATCCTACGACAGAGGATCCAGACAGATTTTTCGATTTAGATAAAGTCTGGCTGGATCTTTCCGGTTCCATGGAAAACCTGCGCGAGCTCCATGTCGAGCGCGTGCGCTTCTCGAAAAACCTGGCCATCGTAAAATTCGAGGGCATCGACACGATCGATGATGTCCTCCCGTTCCGCCACGGCGAGCTGTATGTGGATCGCGCCGATGCGATCCCGCTCGAGGAAGGCGAGTATTTCGTCGGCGATCTGATCGGCATCGACGTCCTCGACGACGTGTCCGGCGAGTGCCTCGGCACCGTGAAGGACATCCTCGAGACCGGCGCAAATAACGTGCTGATCGTGAAGAATCAGAAGAAGGATCTCATGATCCCGTATGTACGCGGCCAGTTCATCACGGACGTACAGCCGGAGCAGGGATTTCTGAAAGTGCATCTGATTCCGGGCATCCTCGATCTCTGATACCCGAACCAGGCTATGCCAATGTTTCCGACGGACAGCAGATGGCTGTCCGCTGCAGAATCGGCTTCATCCATCCATGCGGCTGGTTTTCGGCGGACAGAACATCCCTGTCCGTCGATGATTTCTTATCCCCAGAAAGGCGGACGAATGAAAAACTACTATGTGATGACCCTCTTTCCGGAGATGATCGAAAACGTCGTCCGCGAGAGCATCAGCGGTCGTGCGATCAAGGCAGGACTTATGAATGTCGAGGCCTTCAATATCCGCGACTATACGAAGGACGCGCATAACCACGTCGACGACTATCCGTATGGCGGCGGTGCCGGCATGCTCATGCAGGTGCAGCCGATCGTCGACTGCTATCAGCATATCGTCGATCAGATCGGCCATCGCCCGGCCCGCGTGCTCTTCATGTCGCCGCAGGGACGCACCTTCGATCAGAGGATGGCCGAGGAGCTCGCAGCGGAAGAGGATATCCTGTTCCTCTGTGGACACTATGAGGGCATCGACGAACGCGCCCTCGAGATTCTCGACGTCGAGCACGTCTCGATCGGCGATTATATCCTGACCGGCGGTGAGCTGCCGGCGCTCAGTATGATTGATTCCATCTCGCGCCTCGTCCACGGCGTCCTGAATAAGGATGCCTCCCATGAGATCGAGAGCTTCTCCGACGGGCTTCTCGAGTACCCGCAGTACACGCGCCCGGAGGTCTACGAGGACCGCCGCGTCCCAGCGATTCTTCTCTCCGGAGATCATAAGAAGGTCGACGAGTGGCGCCACCAGATGAGCCTCGAGCGCACGAAGGAACGCCGCCCGGATCTGTATGAGGCGTATGTCGCCTCGCATGCGGAGGAGTTCGCACCGAAGAAGCCGAAGCGCCGCCGGAAACGTGCTGAATAGTAGCTGACTACTTCTGGAAAAAGTATTGCCTTTTGTGTGATGAATGGTAAAATTATTTGTATAAGTTGATCAAGCGAAACGGACGGAAGGAGTAAACGTATGGCTACACAGAACATGGGTATGGATATTCTCGCGAAGGTAAATGGAATTCGCGCTGCAAACGGATTGAAACCACTTCGGTACGATACGAATCTGGATGCGCCTGCACTCGTAAGAGCGACCGAAGCTTCTACATTTTTTTCTCACACAAGACCAAACGGAACCGAATGGTACACTGTAAATGAGAACCTTATGTATGGTGAGAATCTGGCGGAGGGCTACCACACTGCAGATGAAGTTGTCAATGCATGGATGGCATCTCCTGAGCATAAGGCCAATATCTTAAAGCCGGATTTTACCACGATGGGCATCGGAATCGTAAATAAGAACGGAAAGAACTACTGGGCTCAGATTTTTGGCATGGCCTGAATGCCAGCATGCCTGCGTGGCGAAGAGCACAGCGTATAAAGTACTGAAAATCCCATGATGGAGCCTCTGTCATGGGATTTTCAATGCGTTCAAAAGACTCGTCCGGAAGGTAAAAACCGCTTGCAATTCTTCCGTATCTATGGTAAATTGTCAAGGTTGTGACTAAGAGAGATATTCCGCTGACGGTTCCATCTGCTTGGAATAGGTGATTCGGCTCGGACCGAACGAGAAACTCCGTGAATGAATGTCGAATAGTACTAGGAGGTACACAATGTCTAATAACGAGATTATCAAGAACATCGAGCAGGGTCAGCTCAAGGCTGAGGTTCCGGTTTTCAACACTGGTGACACCGTTCGCGTTTACAACAAGATCAAAGAGGGTAACCGTGAGAGAACTCAGATCTTCGAGGGTACTGTTTTGAAGATCCAGGGTGGTTCCAACAGAACTACTTTCACCGTTCGTAAGTCTTCCAACGGCGTAGGCGTAGAGAAGACCTGGCCGCTTCACAGCCCGATGGTTGAGAAGGTTGAGGTCGTTAGAAGAGGTAAGGTAAGAAGAGCGAAGCTCACATACCTTAGAGAGCGTACTGGTAAGGCTGCCAAGGTTAAGGCACTGTAATCAGAAGCGATGAAACATTGGGGGCGTTCCGTTTTACGGGATGCCCCTTTTCGATAATTTAAGTTACGTATATAATTTCAGTTATGAAATGGTTTTGGGAAAGGGGTCTGACCCCATACGGGGCCAGACCCCCTGGCCTCCCGGCAGGTTATGATCTAGCTTCCCGGCAGGTTATGATCTGGCTTCTTGGCTTCCATACGCCGAGCGTCAGACCCCCTGACCTCCCTTTATTCTGTGAGGTGAAGAATGCGAGAGAAGAGTCCGATTCAGAAGTTTGTCGGCACGGTCACGAACCTGATCGTCGTGATCGCGCTTGCGTGGTTTCTGGTACACAGCTTCCTGACAACTGAAGAGATTTCCGGTCACAGCATGGAACCGGCGATCTCCGCGAGCGACCTCGTCCTGGTCGATCGGCTCAGCTATACGTTCATGAAGCCGAAGCGCATGGATGTCGTCATCTTCCAGCGGAGCGATGCGACACAGAACGTGAAGCGCGTCATCGGACTGCCGGGTGAGACGGTCGTGATCCAGAACGGCCGCATCTACATCGACGGCACCCTGCTCGAGAGTGATCAGATCTCCGACATCTCCCTCGGCGGCATCGCAGAGAAGCCGGTCGAGCTGATGGACGACGAGTACTTCCTGATCGGAGACAATGCAGACTCCTCCGAGGACAGCCGCTTCATCACTGTCGGCAACGTCAAACGCTCGCAGATCCTCGGACGCATCTGGTTTCGGCTGCTGCCGTTTAAAAAAATCGGCCTCATCCGATGATACAAGCAGCTCCACTCGCAGAAACCATCCATTCGACTCCGGCTGCTGCCGCTTAAAAAAATCGGACTCATCAGATGATTCAACCGGCTCCACTCGCAGAAACCGTCCATTCGACTCCGGCTGCTGCCGCTTAAAGAGACAGGTCTCATCAAGTGCTGCAGACACGCAAACTCAGGCAATGATGAATATATAGAAGTATAAAAGATAGGTGAATTATGACGATTCAATGGTATCCAGGCCATATGGCCAAAGCAAAACGAAACATCCGTGAGGACCTGAAGCTGGTCGATCTCGTCATCGAGGTCATCGACGCACGCTGTCCGGAGTCCTCCCGTAATCCGGACGTCGACAGCTTCGCGAAGGATAAGGCCCGCATCCTCCTCATCAATAAGGCGGATCTCGCGGATCGTCGTGAGACGAAGCGCTTCGCGGATTACTTCGCTTCCCGCGGCTACTATACACTCGAAATCGATGCGCGGAGCAAGGGCAGCTTAAAGAAGCTGAACCCGCTCATCGATGAAGCGACGAAGACGCTCGTCGAGAAGAACCTGAAGCGCGGCATCAAGACCCCGGTCATCCGTGCGATGGTCCTCGGCGTGCCGAACGTCGGCAAGTCCACCTTCATCAATTCCTATGTCGGGAAATCCATGGCGAAGACCGGAAACAAGCCGGGCGTCACTCGTGGTAATCAGTGGATCAATGTCAATAAGAAGCTGCAACTGCTCGACACCCCGGGTATCACCTGGCCGAAGTTCGAGCGCGAGATCGTGGGACTCAATCTGGCCCTCATCGGCTCCATCAACGACCAGATTCTCAACATTGACGAGCTCGTATTCTACCTCATCAAGTACCTCGTGCGCTATTACCCGGAGGCACTGATCACACGCTACGGCAGCTCCCTCGAAGGCCTCGAGGAAGCGATCCAGGTCTTCGACGAGATCGGACGCCGCCGCGGCTGCATCATGAAGGGCGGCAACATCGACTACACGAAAACCGCGAAGATCATCCTCGACGACTTCCGAAGCGGCCGCCTCGGTGCCATCACCCTCGAGCACGTCCCGACCACGGCCTGCCAGGAGGTCTCAGACACCCCTGAAGAAACTGAATAAGCGAAAGGCAAAGGGGTCTGACCCACGGCAAGTACAGCTTACCGAGAGGCAAAGGGGTCTGACCCCGTATGGGGTCAGACCCCTTTCCGTTCACCATTTCACAACGATGCATTAAATCATCAGTAAAGGAGCAGTATGGCGAGAGAACTGAAGGGCGAGCGTCTGGAGAAGGAGCTCGCGCGCTTAGCAGCGATGCACGAATATGAAAACGCACATGCCGATGTCCGCTTCATCGCCGGCATCGACGAAGCCGGCAGAGGTCCGCTGGCAGGCCCGGTCGTGGCGGCCTGCTGCATCCTCCCGAAAGATGCCGTGATTCTCTATCTCAACGATTCGAAAAAAGTGACCGCGCTTCGCCGCGAAGCGATGCTGCCGGAAATCAAAGAAAAGGCCATCGCCTACGGCATCGGCATCGTCGAGGAGAAACGCATCGATGAGATCAACATCCTCCAGGCAGATTACGAGGCGATGCGCATCGCCCTTCAGCAGACGAGCGCGATGCTCCGGGCGAAAGGTCTCGCCGATGCACCGGGTCTGCTGCTGAACGACGCCGTCACGATCCCGGGCGTTGACATCCCGCAGGAATCGATCATCAAGGGCGACGCAAAGTCCGTCTCCATCGCCGCCGCCAGCATCCTCGCGAAAGTCACGAGGGATCATCTCATGGAGGAGTACGACGCACTGTATCCGGAGTACGGCTTCGCCCGTAATAAAGGCTACGGGACGAAGGAGCACATCGAAGCCCTGAAGCGCCTCGGCCCATGCCCGATCCACCGCCGCACCTTCATCGGACACTTCGTCTGACCCCTGAAACGAAAGGTGCATCATGTACTTCAAAGAACTCCCCAAAATATTCACTGAGAAAATCGAGGATCCGAAACCAAGTCAGAAGCGCTCCGACGCGCGTCGCGGCAACCACGCAGATGGTGTCCGCGGGGAGGACATGGCCGCGGCGTACCTCGAGGCGGCGGGCTATCGGATACTCGAACGGAACTGGCGCTTTCACCGGAACGAGATCGACATCATCGCGATGGAAGACGACACCCTCGTCTTCATCGAAGTGAAGAAACGCCAGGACAGCGCCCACGGCTACGGCTGCGAAGCCGTCGACCATGCAAAGCAGCAACGCATCCGACGCGTCGCAGAAGCGTATCTCGTCCACACGAAACGATCTCAGACCGAAACGAAGTGTCGCTTCGACGTCGTCTCGATCGACGATGACAAGATACTACTGTTTAAAAACGCATTTTAGTATGTTATACTCATGATAAGTTTGTGCATTTTATGGAGGCAGGCATGTTAGCAAAAGATTGTAAACGTAAAGTTATCCTGACGGGCGATCGTCCGACCGGAAAGCTTCATTTAGGACATTATGTAGGATCTCTCCAGCGGAGAGTACAGCTTCAGAACTCCGGCCAGTTCGACGAGATCAACATCCTCGTCGCCGACGACCAGGCGCTCACCGATAACTGGGATAACCCGAAGAAAGTCCGTGATAACATCATCGAGGTCACCCTCGATTATCTCTCCGCAGGTATCGACCCGGATAAGTCCTTTATCTGCATTCAGTCCGGTATCCCGGCGCTCCACGCGCTGACGTTCTACTATATGAACCTCGTGACGACCCAGCGTCTCTCGAGAAACCCGACCGTTAAGTCCGAGATGCTCATGCGTGGCTTTAACGGCAGCGAGTCGGAGGATGACAATGTTGCCGGCCTTCCAGCCGGATTCTTCACCTATCCGGTATCGCAGACCGCCGATATCACGGCGTTCAAGGCGACCACCGTACCCGCCGGTGAAGACCAGATGCCGATGATCGAGCAGGCCCGTGAGATCGCCCATCGTTTCAACACGATCTACAAGTGCGATGTCCTCGTCGAGCCGGATATCCTGATCCCGGAGAACGCCGCACAGCGTCGTCTCCCGGGCATCGATGGCAAGGCGAAGATGTCGAAGTCCCTCGGCAACGGTATCTTCCTGTCGGACGACGCCGCGACCGTAAAGAAGAAGGTTATGAGCATGTACACGGATCCGACCCATATTAACGTCGCCGATCCTGGTCATGTGGAGGGCAACATGGTCTTCACCTACCTCGATGCCTTCCTGCGTGATGACAGCCAGTTCGCGGACTATCTCCCGGATTATAAGAACCTCGAGGAGATGAAGGAGCACTACCAGCGTGGTGGTCTCGGCGATATGAAGTGCAAGAAGTTCCTTCTGAAGGTCATGGAGGATATGCTTCAGCCGATCCGTGAGAACCGTGCGAAGTGGGAGACGAACATCAACGACGTCTATGACATCCTGAAGGCCGGTACCGATCATGCGGTACAGGTGACGAACCAGACCCTTCACGAGTGCCGCGAAGCGATGCAGATCAACTACTTCGACGATAAGGATGCGATGGTGAAGAGCTGGGAGTCCTGGCTGAACGAGAGCCATACGAAGAACTGATGGGCACCTGGAAGTCCCGCGGGCTCCGCGGCTCACAGCTGGAGGAGCTCATCAACCGGACGAACGAGGCCTACCTCGAGAAGAAGCTGGCGGTCGTGCAGAAGATTCCGACGCCGATCACACCGATCAACATGAACGAGGACCATACGCAGATCACACTGGCCTACTTCGATCAGAAGTCCACGGTCGACTACATTGGCCTCGTACAGGGCATCCCGGTCTGCTTCGACGCGAAGGAATGCGCCACGAATTTCTGGCCGCTGCAGAATCTGCATCCGCACCAGGTCCGCTTCATGCAGGCCTTCGAGGAGCAGGGCGGCATCAGCTTCATCATACTTTCATTTACAGCCCGGAAGGAAATGTACTACATTCCCTTCCGGGATATTCAGTATTTCTGGAACCGTATGCAGAACGGCGGTAAGAAATCCTTTAATATCCAGGAGATCGATCTGAACTACCGGATCCGGTCTCACAAAGATATGTTTGTGCATTATCTGGAGCCGCTGCAGCGGGATCTCGACGAGCGGGACCGCGCCGGATCGGCAGAAGAGGATGGAGCAGACATACCGTGATCGAAGCCGCATGTGCGGATCGGATATGTTCGAACGGACACCCTGGGATGATGGATGCCGCTCGACACAAAGAACGTTCGATAGACGAAGGAGTTTAGAGCTATGAACATTATTGTGGTTGGCTGTGGTAAGGTGGGATATTCTCTCGCCAGTCAGCTGAACAAGGAGAACCATAACGTAACGATCATCGATAACAACGAGAAGGTTCTCCGACATGCGGTGGATTCACTGGATGTCATGGGTATCAACGGAAACGGCGCGATGCTGGCGATCCAGCAGGAGGCCGGTGTCAAGAATGCAGATGTCCTCATCGCCGCAACCGACTCCGATGAAATCAACATGCTGTGCTGCCTGATCGCGAAGAAGGAAGGTAACTGTAACACCATCGCGCGTATCCGTAATCCGGAGTACAAGGATGAGATCAACTACCTTCGGGATGAGCTGAACCTCGCGATGGTCATCAACCCGGAGATGGCGGCGGCGAAGGAGGTCGAGCGTCTGCTTCGCTTCCCGTCGGTCATGAAGATCGACAGCTTCTCCCGGGGCAAGATCGACCTGATCCGCGTCAAGGTGCCGGAGAACAGCAACATCGTCGGCATCCGCATGTATGACATCCCGCGTATTCTGAAGGTCAACGTCCTGATCTGCTCGATCGAGCGTGGCGACCAGGTCATCATCCCGAGTGGTAACGACGCCATCATGAACGGCGATGTCATCAGCTATATCGCAAGTGCGGATCAGTCCAACGAATTCGTGAAGCAGCTGGGCGTCGATTATAAGCCGATCCGCAGCTGCATGATCGTCGGTGGCGGCAGGGTCACCTACTACATCGCGAAGTACATGCACGACTCCCATATGAAGTGCAAGCTGAAGGTCATCGACTACGACCGTGATCGCTGCGAGTTCCTCGCCGGCGAGTTCCCGGATGCGACCATCATCAACGGAGACGGTACCGACCAGGATCTCCTGATCCGCGAGGGCATCGAGAAGACCGACGCCTTCTGTTCCCTGACCGGCTTCGATGAGGAGAACATCATGCTGTCCCTCTATGCCGGCAAGCTGTCCGACGCGCGTCTCATCACGAAGATCAACCGTATCGCCTTCGAGAACGTCACCTCCGAGATGAACCTCGGCTCCGTCATCTACCCGAAGCAGATCGTCGCCGACCACATCGTACAGTATGTGCGTGCGCTGAAGAACTCCGAGGGCTCGAACGTCGAGACCCTATATAAGATCGGCGATGGAAGAGCAGAGGCCCTCGAGTTCAAGGTGGGCAATGATCCCGCCCTCTGCAATCATACCTTCGCGGATCTGACATTTAAGAAGAACGTCCTGATCGCGGCCATCGTCCGTGAAAACCAGATCATCACGCCGCGCGGCGCTGACTTCATGCTGCCGGGCGACAGTGTCATCGTGATCACCACGAACACCGGTTTCAACGATCTCAAGGATATTCTCGCATAAGAAGTGTTGGGGATATGAACTTCAGTATGAAGTATATCGGTTTCAACGATCTCAAAGATATTCTCGCATAAGGAGCGTTCGGGAAATGAACTTTAGTATGATTATTTACGTGCTCGGATGGGTGCTGAAGCTCGAAGCCGGCATCATGATCCTGCCGATCATCTGTGCACTGATCTATCAGGAATTCTGGGCCGTACAGGCCCTGGCGGTTTCCGCCGTGCTGGCGCTCGTGATCGGCACCCTGGTTACGATAAAGGGACCGAAGCGTACCGACTATTATGCGCGTGAGGGCTTCGTCATCTGTGCACTGAGCTGGATCGTGATGTCCCTGATCGGCGCGCTGCCGTTTTATCTGACCGGCACGATTCCGTCCTATATCGATGCGGTCTTCGAGATCGTATCCGGCTTTACGACGACCGGTGCCTCGATTCTCAGTGAGGTCGAGCACCTCGGCAAGGGCCTCCTTTTCTGGCGTTCCTTCAGCCACTGGGTCGGCGGCATGGGCGTTCTCGTCCTGGTGCTAACGATCCTTCCGCTCGGCGGCGGCTACAACATGATGATCATGAAGGCCGAGTCCCCGGGACCGGATGTCAGCAAGATCGTGCCGCGTGTCGCAGATACCGCGAAGGCACTGTATAAGATTTATGCAGCATTAACCCTCCTCTGGATCGTCCTGTTCCTCCTGAGCGGCATGAGCATCTATGACTCGATCTGTATCGCCTTCGGCAGCGCCGGCACGGGTGGATTCGCCGTCCGTAACTCCGGTATGGCCGACTACAGTATGCTGAGCCAGTTCCTGATCGCCGTGTCGATGATCATGTTCGGTGTGAACTTCAATGTCTACTACCTGATGCAGAAGCGGAAGTTCCACGATGCGTTTCAGTGCGAGGAAGCGCGTGTCTACCTCGGCATCGTCGTCTTCAGTACCTTTTTCTTCGCGTTCAACATCGTGAAGATGTACGGCGGTGACTTCCTCTATGCACTGCATCACAGCTTCTTCACGGTCGGCGCGATCATCACGACCACCGGTTACTCGACCCTCGATTTCGCGACCTGGCCGCAGGCGAGCCAGATGCTCCTTCTGTTCCTGATGTTTACCGGTGCCTGCGCAGGCTCCACCGGCGGTGGCTTCAAGATTTCCAGACTCATCATCATGGTGAAGGAGATCGGAAAGGAGCTGCTCGTCCTGGTACACCCGGAGGCCGTCAAGCACATCCGCCTCGAGCATAAGAGCCTCGAGCACAGCGTCGTGCGTTCCGTCAACTGTTACCTCATCATGTACGTGGTGATCTTCATGGTCTCCGTGTTCCTGATCGCATGGGCAGATGATTTCGACTTCACGACGAATTTCTCCGCCGTAGCAGCGACCTTCAACAACATCGGCCCGGGCCTCGCCGCGGTCGGACCGACCTGCAACTTCGGCGCCTATTCGGACTTCAGTAAGATCGTCCTGACCTTCGATATGCTCGCCGGAAGACTGGAGATCCTCCCGATGCTGCTTTTATTCCTGCCGAGAACCTGGCGGAAGTCGAACTGATGGTTCGTGATACGTTATATTTTGAAAGAAGGATGCACCACGCATCCTTCTTTTTTTCGCGAGACCGCTCGTAAATGGGGTCTAACCCCGTTAAATTAATATTTATTATCATAATGACGCATTTGCGTGCATTTACTGATATAGGCACTTCGCTTTGTGCTTTTTTATGTTTGATTTTCAAACTTCAAAGTGGCACAAAAAATGGATTGTTTCTACTGCTCGTGTTTACAATCTTATTCATCAATTTCCATTTTCCAAAGTATTACATCAGAACAGGCTCAATGGAACCGGCGCTTCATGTCGGGGCAGTTGTATTCTGTTGAGGTAAAATTGAGGTTTACTTTGTATTGTATAGACATAAGATGAAAAAAAGTCAGGTGATGTGCGATGGGAAAACGTAAGATATGTAAAATTGTTTTTGTTATACTGTCAATTTTTTTATGTGTGGCTTTTTATGAATTATTTGGAATCTGTATTGCATATAAAAAACAGCCGGAAGTGTCTAATACCATCAAAAAAGAAACACAAAATGATTCGTGGAACGAACGTAGCGAGAATATGGAACGAGCAGTGATCATAGAAAAAAATCCAGAAGCACTTTTACAAAGAGTGCGTTTGATCCGAAATGCAAAAGAAGACATTATTCTTTCTACTTTTGCATTTCAATCAGATGAAAGTGGAAAATTGATCTTAGGAGCACTGCATGATGCAGCAGACAGAGGTGTGCATGTTCGTCTGTTAGTAGATGGAATGGAGAGCTGGGTTG
>ERZ1034980.669-NODE-669-length-23280-cov-4.902304_pt1 | contig 23280 bp, 18 predicted proteins | sample MGYA00520622_ERZ1034980 | MGnify/ENA primary metagenome ERZ1034980 (study PRJEB33766, sample SAMN09781791) | gut metagenome | biome: gut microbiome | host: Homo sapiens | place: Madagascar | study: EMG produced TPA metagenomics assembly of the PRJNA485056 data set...
ATCTTCAACCTGCTCGCCGGCCGCGACCTCATGCGTGCCGAGGGCATGGAGCCGCAGGTCGCCCTCACGATGCCGCTGCTCGTGGGCACCGATGGCGTGAAGAAGATGTCCAAGAGCTACAAGAACTACATCGGCCTTACCGACGAGCCTGCCGATATGTTTGGCAAGGTCATGTCCATCGCCGACGAGATTGTCCCGATGTACTACCGTCTCTGCTCGACCAAGACCATCGAGGAGATCGAGGCCATCGACGCCGCGTTCGCCGACGGCTCCGCCGATCCCTACAAGCTCAAGCGTGAGCTCGGCGTTAACATCGTCGACCTCTACCATGGCGCGGGTGCTGGCCAGAAGGCGCTCGAGGCTTTCGACGCCCAGTTCAAGAAGGGTGAGGTTCCCGAGAACGTGCCGGAGTTCCCCGCCTCTGTCGTCGAGGTGAACGATGAGGGCCTGGTCTACCTCGGCAAGCTTCTCGTTGACCTGGGGATTGCCAGCAGCGCCGGCGAGGCTCGTCGTCTCGTTGACGGCGGTGGCGTCAAGGTGAATGGCGAGGCTCTCGCGCCGAAGTGCTACAACGTCGACCCCACGCCGTTCGTGGCGGGCGCCGTTGTCCAGTCCGGCAAGAGGCGCTGGGCCAGGCTCGCCTAACGCGCCAGCGACCGGGTTTGTCTGATGCGCCAGCGGGCGGGCTCGTCTAGCATGCCCGCGGGTTTGTTCCTCCAGCTCCGTCTGCGGGCTGAGCTCAACCGCACTTTGCCCCTGGTGCGTTCGATGGCGAGCATCAATCTGCTTTGTTTCATGTGACGTGAGGCCTCGGCCCCGTTCGCGTTCGCGAGCGGGGCCGAGGCCTTCTATGACAATAAGTAATTCCCTACAGATTGCTTCGTCCTTCTCAGAATGGCTTGTCAGCATCGTCGCAGGTAAAGCTTTTGCAGTGTCATTGTTTGACACGCTTTGGCGCGTTTTTGCGAAAACGTGTTGGATTCATGTCAGGTTTCGGTTTGAGTGCGCGGGACTTTCTTGGCCTCGATCTTCGCGGACGTATGCGAGCCTGATAGCGTTGTGCCATGGCTATCTGCATCTGCGACATATCGGCACTCGAACTCCTTCGCTCGCGAGGCAAACTCGCCCCGGAGCTCCTAGGCATGTGCCGCGCTTCAACGCTTCAGGGCTGCGGAATTCCAGGAATGCTTGAGCTCGAAGACGCTCTTGCGACGTTTGGAGGGGTGTCGCGTCCTTGCCATTTGATGATTCTGGCAGATAAGGCACGCAGCAAGCCGTGGGCTATCAGACACGAATGGAGGACTGACCCTCCTTCCAGGTCCCTTATTCGATTGTCGAAAGACGTTTTGGTGGAATCACCGGAACTCATGTTCTTCGACCTTGCCTCATCGCAGGATCTTGACGTTGTGGACCTTGCGCTGGTGGGTCTTGAACTGTGCGGAACGTATCTTCTCGACAATGGCCAGAGCGGTTGGGACGGCTTCGTTAATATCGATACGCCGATGACTTCGAGGCGGTCGATTGGGCGAATTGCTAACCGCTTGAAGTGGAGGCCTGGCCTGGGGAAGGCGCGAGAAGCCATGGGGCTTGTTGTCGATGGCTGCCATTCCCCAATGGAGAGCGTGCTTCTTGCCCTGCTGACGTTTCCGCGTCGCCTGGGAGGTCTTGGCTTGTCTGGTGCGAGGGCGAACTATCGCATCGCTACCCCGTCGGGAGATCGTTTTGCCGACATTGCGTTTCCGGAGCTTAAGATTGTATTTGAATACAAAGGACGTAGGTATCATCTGCCTGAGCGGGCGGGACGTGATGATAGGAGGCAGAACTCACTGGTCGGGCTCGGGTGGACGGTTATCAACGTCTGGTACGAAGACCTTGTTGATCCGCAATTGTTCGCGCGTCTGGAGTCGGTGGCATTAAAGGCGGCAGGGAAGCGCGACAGGATTCGCTCGGATAGTTTTCGCGGCCGACAGCAATGCCTTCGAGCTCGATTGATTCCGCGTTTGAGGAAGTGGGCATCGATAGCTTGACGAGAATTTCCGGAGATGAAAAGGCGGTCGCCTATCCACGTGGTTCGTCTCGGTTATGGGTGCATGGTACGGCCGTTTCGCGATGATGCCTGCCATAAATGGCAGGCGGTATTTTGACCAGATGGTCAAAATACCCATCTTGGCGTACGCGATATCGAATTGGCGAACTACTAAAGAGCACCCTTGATGGAGTTTGGCAAAACAGCGTTGCCGTAAGTGAGCAAAATGGGCGCGATTTGCCCACTTAATGAGACTGTGTCTCATTAATAATTAAGCGAAGGCCCTTAATGGCGTGTCGCGCGTACGCCAAGATGGTGTTTTTGACCATCGCCGACGAAAAACGTCTCCGAGCGCTCTTGGGATACCGGAATGAGGGGCGCTTGTTGACATGTGCTCCTGCTGTCTGACTGTTATTCTAAAAAGTTGGAAACGAAAGGCGGCTTGCGCCGCGTGCGATTGGGGATTCGATGACGATGGAGCTATTGGCTCCGGCGGGTGGCCCGGAACCGTTCCGTGCGGCGCTGGCTGCTGGTGCTGATGCGATCTACTGCGGCGTCGGCAATGATTTCAATGCTCGCCGTAACGCTCATAACTTTGATTTCGATGCTTTTGAGGCTGCGTGTCGCGAGGCGCACCTTGCGGGTACGCGCGTTTACGTGACCATTAACGTCGTCGTTCGCGATGAGGAGATGCCACGCGCTCTCGCCCTCGTGCGCGAGGCATCCGCGCGTGGCGCTGATGCCTTCATCATTCAGGACTGGGGCCTATTCGACCAGATTCACAAGACCTGGCCCGAGCTTGAGCTGCATGTGTCCACGCAGGCGAACGTCCATGATGCGCGCGGCGTTGCCTGGGCTCGCGAACAGGGCGCACATCGTGTGACCTTGTCCCGCGAGCTCTCTCTTGCCGAGATCTCTCGCATCGCGGAGGAGGGCGTCGAGCTGGAGGTATTCGGCCACGGAGCCCTTTGCTTCTGCTACTCCGGCGTGTGCCTCATGTCGAGCATGGCCGGAGGTCGCAGCGCCAATCGCGGTCTGTGCGCCCAGCCCTGCAGGCTACTCTATCGCCTTGTCGATGAGGCTGGAAATGACATCGCCGCTCCGGGGCGCACACGTCCCCTCTGCCCGAAGGATGCCTGCACCGCTGGCGATGTCGCTGCGCTTATGAAGGCCGGCGTCGGTTCGCTAAAGGTCGAGGGTCGCATGAAGGCGCCTGATTACGTCTGGAGCGTTATCGGGGCCTATCGCGAGCAGATCGATTCTGTGTTGGCGGGAACACCCGCGTCGGCCGAGCTTGGCGGCACACCCGTCCCCGCCCATGTCGCGCGTCGTCTCAAGCGCGCTTTCAACCGCGATTTCACCGATGCCTACCTGCGCGGATCCGCTGATGACGAGATGATGAGCTACGAGCGCTCGAACAACCGCGGCCAGCTCGTTGGCGAGGTCCTCTCGAACTCGGGCGGCCAGCTCCAGCGCAGGGACGGAAGGGGCAACCTCCACCGCGATCCGCGCCAGGACAAGAAGAGCGCTCGCTGTACCGTTGTCGTGCGCGTCGACGAGCCCGTTGGTGCTGGCGACCTGCTTGAGCTTCGTCCGGATAATGACCCCGATGCCTTTCTCACGGCGACCGTTCCCAGCGATGTTCCCGCGGGCGGTACGGTCGAGTGTCGAGTGGCGCGCCCGATGCCGGTGGGCTGCCCGGCCAGGGTCATCCGCAGCAAGGCAGCGCACGATGGTAGTTCGGCGGACCTTTCTCGCGAGGTCGCTCGCAAACGCGCGGTCGACGTGCGCGTTGTCGCGCGGCTAGGAGAGCCCCTTTCCGTTGAGCTCACCTGCGCGAATGGTCCCGCGTTGCCCGATGGCTCACTTCCGCAGGCTGTGGCTTCGGGCCCGGTTGTCGAGGCCGCGCGCACGAAGGCGCTGACGAGCGAGGACCTGGCTGAGCATGTCGGGCGCATGGGCGCCTCGGCCTTTGAGCCGCGTTCGATCGAGGTCGAACTTGACGAGGGCTGCGGCATGGGCTTCTCCGTCGTGCACAAGGTCCGCGCCGCCGCTTGCGAGGCGCTGGAGGAAGCCATTCTCGCGCCGTATGCCGATTGTGCCCGTGCGCTCGCACCCGTCTCCGCGATGGCTGCCGTTGCCATCACGCCTGCCGCTGCCTCCAGTGCGGAAGACACTGCCTCCGCTGTCGCGACGCCAACTCCGGAAGTCTGCGTCATTGCGCCGTCGCCCGAGGTGGCCCGTGTTGCCACTGCAGCCGGCGCTACGCGCGTGTACGTCGCGTCCGACGAGCTTGGCGAGCCTGGAAGCCCTGCGCCCGTCTGGCCTGTCGGCAGCGTCCCTATCCTCGACGAGGTCTGCCGCGACCCAGAGCATGCCCGCATCGACCCGTGGATAACGGCCGGCGCTTCCGTTGCCGTGGGTAACGTCTCCGAGCTCGCGCTTGCTGCGAGCTGCGGCGCGAAGGCGGAGATTCGTGGTTGCATCCCCATTCACAACGCCTTCGCCCTCGATAAGCTCGAGCGTGCCGGTGCGGCCGGGGTCTGGCTTTCGCCGGAGCTTACGCTCGCGGAGATCCAGTCTCTCGCCCCGCGCGCCAACGTGCCCGTGGGCGTCGTCGTCTCGGGCCGCCCTTGTGTTATGACGAGCGAACATTGCGTTCTGAAGGCGGCGAATCGCTGCATCCACGATTGCGCGCGGTGTGCGCTACGCCGGCGCATGATCTCGCTTCGCGATCGCGATGGCCGTCTCCTGCCCGTCAGAACGGATCTCAATGGCCGCTCGCGCATCTATGACGCGGTGCCCCTCGACCTGACGCCGCAGGTAGGTGAGCTCATCGAGGCGGGCGTGACGCGCTTCGCGGTCGACGCGACGCTTCTCAACGAGGCGGAGACCAGGGCTGCCGTTGAGCGCCTCGTCAACGCGCTCGCCGCCGTTCGAGAGGGTCGCAAGCCCGCCTCGCGCGAGCGCCACGCCTCAAGTGGGCATCTGTTCTGGGGCATCGGATAGGCGCGAGTCGGGTAGCATCCAAGAGTGATTTGAGAACACGCCCGCCTTGCGGGGGAGAGGATAGACATGGCTGACAACGAGAACACCACGGAAAGCGCGTCGGAGATGGACAAGACGGCCAAGATCGACCACCGTCTGCTCGAGGACGTCCTTGATGCGATTCGACCGAGCTTCCAGGCGGATGGCGGCGACATCGAGCTTATCGGTGTCGATGACGAGACCGGTGTCGTTACCATCGAAATGACGGGTGCCTGCGCCGCCTGCATGTTCGCTTCGACGGACATCTCCGAGGGCATCGACACCATCATCAAGGAGCACGTCCCCGGCGTCACCGCGGTACGCCCCGTAATGTACTAGCGCTTGATCGGGCGGCGCGTGCCCGCGGCTCAACCGGGTCGCGCTCGCGCCTGCTCGCCTCGCGCGAACGGCAAGGAGGAGACATGGCGATTGACAAGGACCTTCTGGAGGTCGTGCTCGATGCGGTGCGTCCGAGCCTTCAGGCGGACGGTGGCGACTGCGCCCTCGTTGGCGTCGATGACGAGACCGGCGTCGTCACCATTGAGATGACGGGTGCTTGTGCGGGCTGCTCGCTCTCCGAGGTCACGATCTCTCAGGGTATCGAGCGCGTGCTCAAGGACAACGTCCCCGGTGTCACCGGTGTGAGGGCGGTGATGTAGGTGGTCCTCTCAGACCGCGACATTAAGGCCGAGATGATCGCCGGCCGTATCGTCATCGAGCCGCTCGACATGGAGGATGTCCAGCCGGCTTCGGTAGACGTGCGTCTTGGCTCGAGCTTCAGGGTCTTCCGCAATTCCACGCACGCCTACATCGACCCGACGCTGCCCCAGCCGGACCTCACCGAGGAGGTTGTGGTCCCCGAGGGCGGGCAGTTCGTGCTGCATCCTGGGCAGTTCGTGCTTGGCACGACGCTCGAGCGCATCGCCGTGCCCGACGACATCCTCGGCAAACTCGAGGGCAAATCGACGCTGGGCCGCCTCGGCCTCATGATTCACTCAACCGCTGGCTATGTCGATCCGGGTTGGGATGGAGAGATCACGCTTGAGCTCTCCAACGTCGCCACGTTGCCCATCGTGCTTCATCCGGGCATGCGCATCGGGCAGATGTCTTTCGAGCGCATGTCGAGCCCGGCCGAGCGTCCGTATGGCTCTGCCGGTCTCGGGAGCCACTACCAGGGTCAGCGCGGCGCTGCTGCCGCCCATACGCTCACGCGCTAATGACGGCCTCTGGTGTGCCGTCAGGGGATCGAGCCCTGGGCCGCCCTCATATGTTCACGCGCTAGAGACGGCCGTACCGACCCGCGCTGAGGCGCGTTCCTGATGGTGCCTTGTGCGTCGCGTCTGGTGCGCCGCGTCTGTGTGCGCCGCATCCGCGTGTGCCCCGCCTGTTGCGCCGCGTCTGCGTGCGCCCTGTTGGCCCGGCGCTCAAATATCGTTTCGAGGAGTTACATGCTCAACGAGCTTTACCACAGCCTCAATCCCGTTGCGATTTCGATTGGGCCCCTCCACATTTACTGGTACGCGCTTGCCTACCTTGCGGGCTTTGTCCTGACGGGCATAGTGATCTACCGCGTCTCGCGTCGTTGGGGCCTGGATATCACCGGGGACGAGGTTGCGAATATCATCGTTGCGATGGCGTGGGGCATCATCATAGGCGCCCGCCTGTTCTACGTGCTCTTCTACGGCGACGGCTACTACTTCGCCAACCCGCTGAAGATCTTCGCCCTGAACGAGGGCGGCATGAGCTTCCACGGCGGCCTCGTGGGCGCCATCGTTGGCGGCTCGCTCATGTGCCGCTCCTGCCACCTCTCCATCCCGACAGTCTGCGACCTCGGCGTTATCGGCGCGCCTTTGGGCCTGTTCTTCGGTCGTTGCGCCAACTTCGTGAACGGCGAGCTTTGGGGCAAGCCCACGGATCTCCCGTGGGGCGTAGTCTTCGAGACGGGCGGCAACGTCGCGCGCCATCCCAGCCAGCTGTACGAGGCCATTCTCGAGGGTCTCGTCATCTTCTGCGTGCTGTGGATGATGAGCCGACGCAGGCCCGCTCGCCCGCAGGGCACCTTCATGGGGACGTTCCTCGTGCTCTACGGCGTTTTCCGCTTCCTTATCGAGTTCGTCCGCGTGCCTGACGCACAGCTTGGCTACCTGCTTGGGCCAATCACGATGGGTCAGCTGCTGAGCCTGCCGCTCGTGTTGCTGGGCATCGTCGTGCTTGCGTGGGCGGCGCGTGCCAAGCGCCCACAGATTGGGCACGTGGGGTAGGGGCGTCCGCATCCGCGCTCGATTTTTGTGACGTAATCAAGCCAATCAAAGATATGTCCGCAGATGACGTATGCGACACTGCAAAAGTGATAAAGTTCACTAGTTGTGCGCATGTGCCTTAGACCGTGTGCACGCTAGCTTGCAGTATGGGCGCTGGCCAGAGGGACCGGCGCTGTGTACAAGAAGGAGACGTGAATGTCCGGACACTCTAAGTGGGCAACCACCAAGCATCGTAAGGGCGCGCAGGACGCCAAGCGCTCCGCGCTGTTCTCGAAGCTCTCCCGCAACATCACCGTTGCGGCCAAGCTCGGCGGCGACCCGCTCCCGGAGAACAACGCCTCCCTGGCTGCTGCCGTGGCTAAGGCCCGCATGTCCTCCATGCCGAAGGACCGCATCAAGGCCGCCATCGACAAGGCCTTTGGCGCTGGCGCTGACGCCGCGGTCTACTCTGAGGTCACCTACGAGGGCTATGGCCCCGCTGGTGTTGCCGTCTACGTTGACTGCCTGACTGACAACAAGAACCGCACTGCCGCTGACGTCCGTTCCGCCTTCACGCACTCCGGCGGCTCCCTGGGCACCACCGGCTCCGTTGCCTTCCAGTTCGAGCGCAAGGGCTCCATCGCTGTCGACAAGATCATCAAGTCCGATGACAAGAAGGTCGCCGACAAGGAGAACGCCGTCGACGAGGACGAGTTCATGATGGCCGTCGCCGAGGCTGGCGGAGACGATTACGAGGATGCCGGCGAGGAGTGGGTCGTCTGGACCGCCTATGACAAGATGCAGGATGTCCAGAAGGCCCTCGAGGCCCAGGGCATCGAGGTCAAGGGCTCCGAGCTGACCATGGTCCCCACCACCCCGACGACCGTCACCGTCGCTGACGCCAAGAAGGTTCAGCGCCTCGTTGACCGCCTCGAGGAGCTCGAGGACGTCCAGAACGTCTACCACACCATGGACGTGACCGACGAGATCGCCGCCGCCCTGGAGGAGGACGAGTAGACCTCGCCCAAGCGGTTCTAATCCCAGCCCGACATGTATCGTGTCAGAGGTTCGGGGTATTCTAGAGCAAGACGCGCCCTGGTCGGGAGGCCGGGGCGCTTTTTGTTAGAAAGGGTGCTCATGGGTGGCTTCAAGCGCATCGTTCTCTTCCTGTTCTCGCTGGTGGGGCTCTTTGCCCTCGCTATGCTCGCCCTGCCTGCGTTTGGCATTGGCGAGGCGGAAATCTCCGCGTTTCTGTCGTATGACGCGGCCTATGTGGCGTTTGAGGTCTGTCTTGGCATGACGGCGGCGTGGCTCGTCTTCAACCTGCTGCGCTCGATTTTCTCGCGTCGCCCCAAGGCCGCCATCTCCGTCATGAATATCGAAGGCGGCGCCATCACGGTGACTCGTAACGCCGTTGCCTCGCAGGCGGGCCACATCGTGGAGGCCCTTGGCCTCGGCATCGCCAAGGATGTGGAGGTCCGCGCCTCAAAGCACGGCGTCGTCACCGTTGACGTACATGTGATGCCGTATGAGTCCGTCGATATCACGAGCGAAGCGCCGGTGCTCCACGAGGCGCTCGTCACCGGGCTCTCCGCCATGTGCGGCGAATGCCTGGGGGATATCAACGTTGAGTTCCTCGAGCCGCAGCGCGGTACGTCCCTCGTCGTTCCCGTTGAGGAGGATGACGAGGGCGAGGGCGCTTCCGAGCACCAGTCCGCCGCGGCCGCGTCTGCGGCTGCACCTGCAGAGTCCACGGGTGATATCACGATTCCCATGAGCGTCGAGAAGGAGGCGTAAGACATGTCCGAGAAGCTCACTTGTCGCATCGAGCCAGCGGATGCGCCTGCTTCCGTCTCGTCAGGTAAGGCGCCAACCAATGGTTCGTCTGCAGACGACGCCGCGGGCGCCCAGACCTCTGCCGCGCAGCCCTCGGGCGATGTGGCGCGGCCAGCGAGTGGCACCGAGCCCGCGGCGCAGCCGGCGAGTGGCCCCGAGCCCGCGGCGCAGCCCGGAGTTCTCGCGCGCGCTTCGCGCTGGCTTGACGAGACGTTCCCCAATAGTCGCAATGCGGTTCTTGGCGGCGTGACCGGTCTTGTCGTAGCGCTTCTCCTCTTTACGATTGGCGTCCTGAAGACCCTGGTCATCGCCATCCTCGTGGTTGTCGGCATCGCCTGCGGCCAGTACCTTGACGGCGAACCCAAAATCGTTCGCTTTATCCAGAACCTGATGAAGAAGCGCTAGGGCGCCCGCTAAGGGTCACGCCCGTGATTGCCGGGAAATCCCGGTGGATAGGAGCCAACATGAGCACGAAGCCCACCATCGCGCAGGAGCCTGAGGTCGAGGCCCCGCTCACCGAGGAAACCGTCGAGGAGACGACCGAGACTCCCGCTGAGGAGGCCAGCACTACGTCGCTTGCTGCCTCCGAGGAGGGTGACCTTACCTTCTCCGATGCCGATGAGGACCTTGATTCCGAAGACTCGCTCACCTTCTCCAACGGTGTCATCGAGAAGATCGTCGCCATTGCCGTGCGTGACGTCCCGGGCGTCCTTGGCATGAAGGGCGGCTTCATCAATCGCGTCCAGGAGACCTTTGGCGCGGCGGATCCCACGAAGGGTGTCTCCGTCGAGGTCATGCCGGACAGCTCTGTCCGCGTGAACATCTCCGTGCTCATCGAATATGGTGCGTTCGCCCCGCAGGTCTTCGAGGACGTCAAGAAGGTCGTCGTCAAGCAGGTCGTCGGGATGACGGGCCTTGAGGTTGGCGGCGTCAACCTGCGCATCGAGGACGTTCTCACTCCCGAGGAGTACGAGAACATGCAGGGCGGCAGCCACGACGAGGAAGAGGCGGAGTAGGCAGTGGGTCTCAGAGCCTCTCTCGCGCAGGGCCTCGGCCGCGCCTGCGCCGGCGCACTGCACATGGCGGGCCGTTCCGCCTCGCAGCTGCCTGGCCGCATCGCGCTCGCCATCGATCCTGCCTCAATCTCACACTCCGCCAAAAAGCTCGCGCAGGGTGCCATCGTCGTGTGCGGCACCAACGGCAAGACGACCACGAACAACGTGCTCGCGAGTGCTGTCGAGGCAAGTGGCGCCCGCGTTCTGTGCAACCGCGTTGGCGCCAACATGGCTCCTGGCGTCGCGGCGGCCCTCCTTTCCGGCCGCTCTGCCGACTGGGCCATCATGGAGGCGGATGAGCTCTCCACGATCAACATCCTGCCCGAGCTCCGCCCGCGCTACCTCGTGCTCCTGAACCTCTTCCGCGATCAGCTCGACCGCGCCGGCGAGATCGAGCGCGTCCAGGACGTCATCGTCTCCGCGCTCTCTGCCTCGCCTGAGACCACGCTTGTGGCCTGCGGTGACGACCCCCTCGTTATGGGCGTCGCGCGTCGCGCGCGTGAGGCTGGCACCAAGGTGCTGGCGTTTGGCATCGGCGAGGACCTCCACCTGCCGGCGGACCGCGTGCCCGAGGCGCGCTTCTGCCAGGTTTGTGGCACGGAGCTCGCCTATGACTACCGCGCCTACGCCCAGCTGGGCGCCTTCCGTTGCCCCAAGGGAGACTTCTGCCGTCCCGAGCTTGACTGGCGCGCCACTGGCGTCAAGGTTGGTCGCGTGGGCGTCTCCTTCGACGTGAGCGGTGCGGGTCTTGATAAGCCCGTGCGTGTGAGTGCGAGCTTCGGCGGCGTATACATGGTCTATAACCTGCTCGCCGCCTTTGTGGGCGCGACTCTTGCCGGCACCACGCCCGAGCAGTTCCAGGCCGCTCTTGACGCATATCATCCGGAGAACGGTCGCCTCCAACACTTCCGCGTCGACGGGCGCGATGTGATTCTCAACCTGGCGAAGAACCCCACGGGTTTCAACCAGAACATATCGCTCATGCTAGCGGATGACCGCAAGAAGACGGCCTTCTTCGTCATCAACGACAATCCCAACGATGGTAAGGACATCTCCTGGATCTGGGATGTCGACTTCGAGCGTCTCGCTGTGGGGAGTCCCCGCGAGTGTGGCGGCGTCGTCGAGCCTGATGCCCTCACCGTTGTTGCTGGCGGCCACCGTGCGGATGACGTTCGCGTTCGCCTCAAGTACGCGGGGATCTCGGCGCCTATCGCGCTGACCGTGCGCGAGGCGCTCGATGCCGTGGCAGACCTGCCGCTGGATCGCCCCCTGTATGTCCTGACGAACTACTCGGCCCTGTGGCCGGCGAAGGCGGAGCTCGAGCAGATGGGGGAGCGACTGTGAGCGAAAAATCCCTGCGTATCGCGCATCTCTATCCTGAGCTCCTGAACCTCTACGGCGACGGCGGCAATATCCTCGTGCTGCGCAAGCGCCTCGAGTGGCGTGGCATTCGCTGCGAGGTGGAGGAGGTCCACATCGACGACCGTCCGAGCTTCTCGGACGTGGACATCGTCTTCATCGGTGGTGGCTCGGACCGTGAACAGAGGATTGTCTGCGAGCATCTTTTGGCGGAGCGCGAGGAGCTCGTCTCCTTTGTCGAAGACGGCGGTGCCCTTGGTGCCGTCTGCGGCGGCTACCAGCTTCTTGGCCATTCCTACCTCATGGGTGACGAGGAAGTCGAGGGGCTGTCGCTCGTCGACCTCTACACGGACCGCGGCGCGCCGCGCCTCATCGGCAACATTGCCATCGAGAGTCGCATCGTGGACCGTCCCATCGTCGGGTACGAGAACCATGGCGGTCGCACGCATCTGGGTGCCGGTGTTGAGCCTCTGGGCCGTGTGATTCATGGTCATGGCAATGACGGAAAGACTGGGTACGAGGGGTGCCTCTACAAGAACGTCGTGGGTACCTACATCCATGGCCCGCTGCTGCCCAAGAACCCCGGCGTGGCGGATTATCTCATCTCGCGCGCGCTCGAGCGCAAATACGGCGACGGCACCCTTGAGCCGCTCGACGATACTGCGGAGCTCGCCGCGAACGAGACGATGTACCAGCGCCTCATCTCCGGCGAGGAGAAGGAGTAACGCCGTTCGCGCGAGCCTTGGAAAACGTCGAAGCGCCGCATGTCTTGCTGGCATGCGGCGCTTCGTTTGTTGTTGGGCCTGTGTTCGCGCGTGACTTTGCGTAAGCTCGGGCTCGCTGCACCTGCGCCGTCCAGGCTTGCCTTACTCCGCGAGGAAGTCGACCGCGTACTGGGCGGCGAGCATGGAGCCACGCACCAGGACGGACTCGTCGGGGTCATAGAAGCAGCTGTGCTGTGGCCAGACCTTGCCGTTGGGATCTGCCGTGCCGCTGCCGAGAAACGCGAATGCGCCCGGAACCCTCTTCAGGTACTCGGAGAAATCCTCGCCGGGCATGGAGCCCTGGTAGCGAACGAGCGCGTCTTCGCCAAGCACCTCGCGGGTCGCGCGCATGGCACGCTCGCTCGCGGCGGCCTCATTCACGACGGTGGAGTGGGCGTTCTCGTAGGTGAGCTTTGCCGTGCAGCCAAACGCCGCAGCGACGTCGTTTGCCATGCGCTCCATGAGGTCGGGAATCAGCTCGTGGGCATCCTCGTGGAAAGTGCGGACGGTTCCCTCCATCCAAGAGCTGCCGGCCATGACATTGCGTGCCGTGCCGCCATGGAACTGTCCCACCGTCACCACGGCGGGCTCGAAGGGGCTCATGTTGCGGCTTACGATCGCCTGCAGGCTCTCCACGATGGCGGCTCCGGCGAGCACCGCGTCGGCGCCCTGGTTGGGCATGGCGCCGTGGGCGCTACGGCCGGTGATGTCGATGCGCCACCAGTCGGTCGCCGCCATGCGGGGGCCGGCTTCTACGGAGACTTTGCCTGCGGGAACATCGCTCCAGATGTGCATGCCAAAGACTCCGTCGATGCCTTCGAGGACGCCGGCTGAAATCATGGTCTTGGAGCCGTCGCCGCCCTCCTCGGCTGGTTGGAAGACAAGACGAACTTCACCTTTGAGCTCGTCGGTCATGCCGGCGAGGAGACGGGCGGCGCCCAGGAGCATCGCGATGTGGCAGTCGTGGCCACAGGCGTGCATGAACCCGTCGTTTTCTGACGAGAAGGACTCGCCGGTCCTCTCCGCCACGGGGAGGCCGTCGATATCGGCGCGGAGCATGATGCGTCGGCGCGGGGAGTCGGCTGCGCCATAGGCGCTCTGGGCGGTGCCGCGGATGGTCGCTACGACGCCGGTTGCCGTTGGGCGCTCGTAGGGGATACCCAGGGCTTCGAGGTCTGCGCAGATTTGCTCGGTGGTGGCAATCTCGTGATAGGCAATCTCGGGATGGGCGTGGTACCAGCGACGACGGTCGATGACATAGTCGCTCGTTTCCGCCTGCTTCGCGATGATCATGCTTGCGGCGCGTTCCTCGCGCTCGATATCCGCCCCTTGTATCATGTGCATCTCCCCGTCGCTCAGGTCTAATCACCAATCGAGGGTAACACGCTCGCGCTTGCAGAGCTCCGCATGCGTCAAGATGGAACGCGATGATAATGAGGGAGCGCTTCTATGGCAGCTCGGGCACGCGCGATTGGGGACGCTTCTTCGGCGGACAGAGTGCGTGTGATAGGGGCGCCTCTTCGGCGGTCCGGGACCGCGCGATGGACAGGTGTATGGTTGCGATCGCTCTGCGCTCCTGAGAGCGTGTGCGGCTCGAACGAGATGCGAGCGAGAGGGGACGTGAGAGGGGAAATGGCGAAGAACGAGCTTACGCGCAGGGAGATTCTCGGTGTGCTCGGCCTTGCGGGGGCGTCGGTCGCACTTTCTAGCTGCGGCCTTGGCCAAGACCCTGAGAGTGTCGCGACGCCGGGTACGGTGGTGTCCGTGACACCGGTGCCCGTAACAACGGCGCCCGCGATGTCGGATTCTTCAGTCGCGGAGCGAATCCTCGGAACCATGACGCTCGAGCAGAAGGTGGCCCAGCTCTTCTTCGTGACGCCCGAGCAGCTTACGGGCACGGATTGCGTGACCGAAGCCGGCGAGGCTATGGAGGCCGCCCTCGCCACCCTGCCCGTAGGCGGCGTCATATGCTTCTCGCAAAACATCGAGACGCCGGGACAGCTTCGCGAGATGCTTGCGAACATAGGACGTTTCTCGAAGGAAGTGGCCGCTGGTATCCCCGTGTTTCTCGGCGTGGACGAGGAGGGCGGGCCGCTTGTGTCCCGCGTTGCGAACTCACCAGCCTTCGACGTCGCGACCTTCCCCCATATGGCAACCATCGGATCCACGGGAGATGTGACCCAGGCCGAGCGAGTGGGCGCGGACATAGGTTCCTACCTGCATGAAATTGGCTTTAACATCGATTTCGCGCCGGTTGCGGACGTGCTTACCAACCCCGAGAACACGGCTATCGGCCCGCGTTCCTTCGGCACGGATCCGCACTTGGTCGCAGACATGGTTGTCGCCGAGACAACCGCGATGCTCGCGGCCGGCGTCCTCCCTTGCGTCAAACACTTTCCCGGTCATGGCGATACGAACGCCGATTCTCACACGGGCGAGGCGGTGTCGACGCGTACTCGCGAAGATCTCGATTCATGCGAGTTCGATCCGTTTCGCCGTGCCATCGCCGCCAGCGTGCCCCTCGTCATGGTGGGTCATATCAAGACGCCCAACGTCGCGGCGGACGATCTTCCGGCATCCCTCTCTCGCGTGATGATAGGGGAGACCTTGCGCCGTGAGCTGGGATTTAACGGCATCATCATCTCGGACTCATTCCAGATGGGGGCTGTGACTGAGCGCTTTTCGTCGGCGGAGGCGGCCGTCAGGTTCCTCGAGGCTGGGGGAGACATGATTCTCATGCCGGAGGACCTCGATGCTGCTTACCAGGGCGTTCTCGATGCGGTCGCGAGTGGCATCCTTTCTCGGGAGCGCATTGACGAGTCATGCCTGCGCGTGCTGGGGGCCAAATCCGTGCTCTAACCGTATCTACGCGTGCCGGGGCAGGGTCATGCTCCAGCCGCACCCGCGCGCCGGGGGGAGGGTCACGCTCCAGCCGTGCCTGCGCACGCCGGGGGAGGGTCACGCTCCAGCCGCACCCACGCTGATAGCCAAAGCTGCGCTGGTCGCCTAGGTGCAAATCCTACCAAAATGCTAGGTTGTACCTGGGCATTCGCACGCCTATTCTCAGGGGCATGCAAACAGCGCCAAACCGAGGGAGTTACATATGAGCGAGCAGCCCACCAATAACAGCGCCGCCAAGACCGTCGGGACCGTGTGCGTGCAGGGTGGCTATCGCCCTGGCGACGCCGAACCGCGTCAGGTGCCGATCTGGCAGTCCACCACCTGGAAGTACGACACGTCCGAGCACATGGGCAAGCTCTTCGACCTTGAGGAGTCCGGCTACTTCTACAGCCGCCTCCAGAACCCCACCTGCGACCTCGTCGCGGCGAAGATCGCCGAGCTCGAGGGCGGCACGGCGGCAATGCTGACGAGCTCCGGTATGGCGGCGAATTTCCTCGCCATCTTCAACCTGGCTGCCGCTGGCGATCACGTGGTGGCGAGCTCCGCCATCTACGGCGGCACCTACAACCTTCTCGCCCACACCATGGGTCGCATGGGCCTCACCTGCACCTTTGTGGCGCCTGACTGCACGGATGAGGAGCTCGAGGCGGCCTTCCGACCCAACACCAAGCTCGTCTTTGGCGAGACCATCGCCAACCCGGCGCTCGCCGTGCTCGACATCGAGCGCTTCGCCGCCGCGGCGCACGCACATGGCGTGCCCCTGATCGTCGACAACACCTTCCCAACGCCGGTGATGTGCCGCCCGTTCGAGTGGGGCGCGGATATCGTGACCCACTCCACCACCAAGTACATGGATGGTCACGCGGCATATCTCGGCGGCGTCATTGTCGACCATGGCCAGTTTGACTGGATGGCGCACGCTGACAAGTTCCCGGGCCTTACCACGCCGGACGAGAGCTATCACGGCGTCACGTACGCGGAGAAGTTTGGTATGGGCGGGGCCTTCATCACCAAGGCGACCGCGCAGCTCATGCGCGACCTTGGCCCCATGCAGAACCCGCAGGCGGCCTTCTTCCTCAACAGCTCGCTCGAGAGCCTGCACGTACGCATGCCGCGCCACTGCGAGAACGGCATGGCCGTGGCCAAGTACCTCGCGAACCACCCCAAGGTGCGCTTCGTGAGCTATCCCGGCCTCGAGGGCGACAAGTACTATGACCTCGCTCAGAAGTACATGCCCAATGGCACGTGCGGTGTCGTGAGTTTTGGCTTTAACGGCGGTCGTGCGGCGGCGGAGACCTTTATGAAGAGCCTCGAGATGTGCCAGATCGCCACGCACGTGGCCGATGCCCGTACCTGCTGCCTGCATCCGGCGAACGCTACGCATCGCCAGATGAACGACGAGGAGCTCCTCGCCTGTGGCATCTCCGCCGATATGGTGCGTCTCTCCTGCGGCCTCGAGGACACGGCTGATCTGATTGCCGACCTGGATCAGGCTCTCGCCAAGTGCTAACGCGCTAGTGGCTCGGCCACATTGCTCCGGTGCGCCCCGTCGCGAACAGTCGCGGCGGGGCGTTTTTCCGCCGCGCGTGCGGAAGCTATTTGGTTTGGGCGCTGACTCCCCAAGGTTTGGCACCCCATTCCGGGCGTCCTGAGTAACACGCCGGCAACTTGTGGGTGTCGAAGCTGCGCTATCATGTCTTCTTGCGCGAGTTACCACGCTGTCTACGCGGCGCTCGCCGTCTGATGGCAGGCCGTCCGTACCGACACGGGATGGCCCAGACGAGAGGAATCATATGTACGACACCAGCACCACCCCCGCCGTCGAGGAGCAGGCAGCCAGCGCCTTCGCCGCCGAGACGGGCGCCATGCACGAGCACTCCATGCACACCCACACCGCCGGCGAGCTTCGTCGTGAGGACATCGGCCGCGAGGTCACGCTCACGGGTTGGGTGTGGCGTCGCCGCGATCACGGTGGCCTCATCTTCGTTGACCTCCGCGATCGCTCTGGCATGACCCAGTGCACCTTCGACCCCGAGCACTCCGGCGGCACCGCTTTCCACGCTGCCGAGACCATCCGCCCCGAGTGGCCCATCTGCGTCCACGGCGTCGTTCGCGGCCGTGACGAGGAGACCATCAACCCCAAGCTCCCCACCGGCGAGATCGAGGTTCGCGTCGACACCATCGAGATCCTCAACCGCTCTAAGACGCCGCCGTTCCAGATTGAGGATGGCATTGACACCGCCGAGGACACGCGCCTGCGCTACCGCTACCTCGACATCCGCAGGCCCGAGATGATGGCCAACCTCAAGCTGCGTTCCGATTTCACCTTCGCCATCCGCGAGGCGCTTCACAACCGCGCCTTCATGGAGGTCGAGACGCCGAGCCTCTTCAAGTCCACGCCCGAGGGCGCGCGCGACTTCCTGGTGCCCTGTCGCATCCAGCCGGGTCGCCTCTATGCCCTGCCTCAGTCCCCGCAGCTCCTCAAGCAGCTGCTTATGGTTGGTGGCGTCGAGCGCTACTATCAGGTCGCCAAGTGCTTCCGTGACGAGGACCTCCGCGCCGACCGCCAGCCTGAGTTCACTCAGGTCGACATCGAGATGAGCTTCGTCGACCAGGATGACGTCATGAACGCTCTCGAGGACGTCCTCCACGACGCCTTCGCCAAGATGGGCGTCGACATGCCCACGCCGCTGCGTCGCATGGACTACTGGGATGCCATGGATACCTACGGCATCGACAAGCCGGACACTCGCTATGGCATGCACCTCGTTGATGTCACGGATATCTTTACCGAGTCCAAGTTCAAGGTCTTCTCCTCCGCTGCGAACACCGAGGGCTCCGTCGTCAAGTGCATCAACGCCAAGGGTGCTGGCACCTGGCCACGCGCCCAGATCGACAAGCTCGAGGGCGTGGCAAAGACCTTTGGCGCCAAGGGTCTCGCCTGGATCGCCTTCCGCGAGGATGGCTCCATCAACAGCCCCATCGTCAAGTTCTTCTCCGATGAGGAGATGGCTGCCCTTCGCGAGCGCGCTGATGTCGAGCCCGGCGACCTCGTGATGTTCGCCGCCGGCCCGCGTCTCGCTTCCTGCGAGATTCTCGGCGGCATGCGCTGCCACATGGCTGATGCCCTCAACGTCAAGCGCGAGGGCCATGACTTTCTCTGGGTCGTCAACTTCCCGCTGTTCCACTGGGACGAGGAGCGTAAGGCCTATGCGGCGGAGCACCAGCCCTTCACCCTCCCGACCGAGTCTGACGTCGAGAAGATCAAGGCTGACCCGCTGGCGGCTGGCAGCTTCACGTATGACTTCGTCATGGACGGCTATGAGGCCGGTGGCGGCGGCATGCGTATCCACGACGCGGAGATGCAGCTTCAGATGCTCGAGCTCCTCGGCTTTACGGAGGAGCGCGCCCGCGAGCAGTTCGGCTTCGTCATGGACGCCCTCGAGTTTGGTGCGCCTCCCATGGGCGGCTTCGCCCTCGGCCTCGACCGCGTGTGCATGCTGCTCACCGGCTCCGATTCGATTCGCGAGGTCATGGCGTTCCCGAAGACCTCGAGTGGCTCTGACCTCATGAGCGACGCTCCCAGCGAGGTTTCTTCCAAGCAGCTCAAGGAAGTTGGCCTCCGCCTGATGTAGTCCGCTGGTGCCTCATCGTCGCCGAGCTTCATTACTACCTCGGGATGACAACTCGAACATGCGAAGGGCCCCGTCACCAAGTGGCGGGGCCCTTCTCTGTGCTTGACGTCACCGGGCGATGAGAGTTGAGGGTACGGCTATGAACCAAGCGATCTGGTTGTCTGCTCCTGTTTCTGACCTGGCTCGAGGCCTATCGCCGCAGATAGTGCAGCCTTATGTTCGCGAGCTACTTCGTATCGCGGATGGCGCGCTTGCGGTAGCTCTTAAGCGTTTCGGAGAGCTCGGCGTGAATCGAGAGGTACTCGGTCACTAGCAGCACGAGGAGGATGCACATAACGATGAGGTATCCGAGAACCGCGCCGGGAAGGCCTGTGAAGCCAATGAGCAGCGGCGGTACGAACAGCGAGAATCCGAGCGTCAACAGGTAGACGCGCGTGACGGCCTTCTGGCGACGTAGCACCGTGATGATCTGGTAGAGGAAGTCGATCGCGGCACAGACGCCTCCCGTCGCGATCATGACGTAGCACAGGCCGCGGAACTGCTCGAAGTCGACGCCGTACATGAAGCTCATGATGGGGATGCCGGCGGTTGCCATGAAGACGCCGACGCCACCCGTGAGCGCGACGATCAGCAGGAGCACGGCGAGAACGATGATGTCGAAGCGGCCGCGGCGCTCGGGATCCGCCCAAATCTCCGCAAGACGCATGAGCTGCGGCTTATAGACGAAGCCAATCACCATGATGATCATGTGCGCGGGCGAGAAGAGCGCGTTGAAGTAGAGCTGGTTGTCGTACGACAGCACACCTTCCATGGCGAACTTAGGCATGTTGTCGATGAGGTTATAGAGGAACAGCGCTACGAACAATGGGAAGCACTGAACGAAGAGATCCTTCACGCTCGTCAGGCGGAGCTTCTCGCTCTTGGGCGTTTCGAAGAACGTAAGCGGAAGCGTGAGCAGGACGAACGATGCGACGGCGGCGACGCCCATGGCGATGCCGGCGGCAGAGATGCTCCTCGTGATGAAGATCAGCACGCAGTAGGCGACGATGGCGGCGGCCGAACGGACCGCCTGCGAGATGCCGGCGAGGTAGAGCTTGTCCATCTGCTGGAGACGGCCCTCATAGACATCCGCGAGGCCATCGACGGCGCGATAGACGAACATGCCCATGCAGAGGCCGAACATCTCCGGATCATAGCCGCGGATCTGGCAGTAGAGCACGCCGATGAGCAGCATCGCGGCGACGGTGACGACACGGCAGGCCTGGTAGTCCGCGAAGGAGTGGTTCTCTGAGATGTCAGACGCCTGGTAGGTGCGGACGCCGAAGTTGGCGATGAAGAGGAGCAGCGTGCCCGTGACGAAAGCCATCGAGAAGCGACCGCCTTGCTCGACGTTCAAGAGCTGCGTCGTGACGACGGAGAGGACGGGGAAGACCACGCCCCAGGCGCCAAGGCCCACGGAGTTCCAAATGTAGTCCTGCGTGGTGTTGTGGGCGGCATACTGCTCGGTCTGGCTCGAGAGGGAGCCGGAGTACACGGCACCGATGAGGCGGTTCCACCAACCGCCAACGATCATGCCGAGGCGGCTAGGCTTGCGAGGACGCTTGGGACGCTGAGCGCGGTTGCCACGACCACCACGAGCGCGCATCCTGCTGCGTCCGCGGCCTGCCTCCTCGTCCACCATCTCGTCATTGCCGGCGTCAGAGGAGAAACGGGCGCCCCTCGGACGAACGGCAACCTCGCTGCTATTGCGCAGCCTTCGTCCGCGCGTTGCGTTTCGCTCGGATCCCGACCTATTAGCTAGCGGATTGATCATGTGTGCCCTTCGTCGTGTGAATTGTGGTTCATTCTACCCAAGCCCCGAAACGACGATCACACCTTTGCCATGGCTTAACAATGCTGCTACGAGTGCTCGCCGGGCGCTGGCGACATCGGTAGCATGTGCTCACGCCCCTGCGCAGCCGAGTTGTTGTCCTGCGCGCATTTGCCTCAAATCCGCAGCGTTGTCCCGTGCTCATCCGCCCTAAATCCGCCGCGTTATCCCGTCGCTACTCCGCGGATTTGAGCGCTCCGACCATGTCGATGCGGTCGATCGAAGGCCTCGTGATGAGACAGACGATGACGGCGAACACGAGCGATAGCGTGCAGGAGATGATGACGCCCGCGGGTGCGACCTCGACGGCAAAGTACATGGAAGGCATGTTGAGGACATAGGTGAGCGACTGCGACAGCGCAAGACCAAGCGGAACGCCGAGAACCGTGCCGATAAACGTGAGGATGAGCATCTCCTTGTTGATGTAGGTGCGCACCTCGCCACAACGGAAGCCGAGGACCTTGATCGTCGCGAGCTCACGCTCGCGCTCGGACACGTTGGTGGTCGAGAGCGTGAATAGCACGACAAAGGAAAGACCTGCGGCAAGCACGATGAGCAGGGCAGTCACGCAGCGGATGAGGATGAAGACGTCCGAGAAGTCGCGCACGCCCTGGCGGATGTTGGTGACGTTAAGGTAGCGCGTGTCATTGGCGAGCTCGTTGCAGAAGTCGATCTTCTCGTCATCCGTTCCGAGTAGGTTGGCGATGAGGGCGTTGGCCTCGAGCTTCTCGCCAAAGAGCTTCTCATAGGTGGACTGTGTCATGTAGACGGCGTTGCCGAGGTAGCTCATGACGATGTCAGACGCCTTCACGTCCGCCTGGTTGAGCTTGGTGTCCTTGAGCGTAATCTCGTCTCCAGCGCCAAAGCCGAGGACGTTGGCGGTGCTTTTGGTGAAGAGCACACCGCCATCGCGCGTGGCGTCGTCGAGGGAGACGCCGGTGCCATCCTCGGTGTGCAGGTCGATGAAGCCGTCGAGAGAGAAGCCGTCGGGTACGACGATGAGCTGGGCGGTGTCCTGGCTGCCGTTGCGCTCGACGGTGACGTTATCGGTGTAGACGCAGGTGTATGTGGCAACCTCGGGTGCCCGAGTGAGCTCGCGTGCCACTGCCTCGAGGTCATCCGCCTGGGTGACGGCAAGTAGGTCATAGGAGTAGACGCCGGTGCGGTCGTCGGCGCCGTACTGGTTGGCGGAGAGGCCCTCGACGGTGTCGTTGATGGCGAAGCCGGCAATCATGAGTGCACAGCAGCCAGCAACGCCAAAGACCGTCATCGCGAGGCGGCCCTTATAGCGGAAGAGGTTGCGGGCCGTGACCTTGTTGAGGAAACCGAGATGGTTCCAGATGATGGGCATACGCTCGAGAAGGATGCGCTTGCCTGCCTTGGGCGCACGCGGACGCATGAGCTGGGCGGGCTGCTCCGTGAGCTCACGGCTTACGGTGAGCGCCGTAGTGGCACCGATGCCGAGAACGAAGATGCCCATGGCAAGCGCACAGAGCGCTGGCGAGAACGAGAGCTCGAAGGCGGGCAGCGTATACATGAGCGCGAAGAACTTGAAGAGGAACAGCGGCAGCGCGACGAAGCCGAGAATGGCGCCGACGATGCCGCCTGCGAGGGCGGCGCCTGCGGTATAGAGGACGTATTTGGCCATGATGCTGCCGTGACGGTAGCCAAGTGCCTTATAGAGACCGATGAGTCCGCGTTCCTCCTCAACCATGCGCATGGCGGTCGTGAGGGCGACGAGAATGGCGACCACAAGGAAGATGATCGGGAAGACGAAGCCCAGCGTCTCGATGCAGCTGGCGTCCGTGTCGATGGAGGAGAAGCACGAGATGGAGCCTCGGTCCTGGACATACCAGGTGGCATGCCTTATGTCTTCGACCTTGGCACGGGCGTCGGCGATCTTCTGGAGGGCCTCAGCCTTCTGGCGCTCGAACTCGGCGCGGTTTTCCTCGAGCTCGGCCATGCCCTCGTCAACCTCGCTTTGGGCGTCGTCGAGCTTTGCCTCGCCGGCGGCAAGTTGGGCATCAAGCTCGGCGCGGGAGGAGTCGAGCTCGGCCTGGCCCTGATCGAGCTGTGCGCGGCTCTCGGCGATGCTGCGGTCGACCTCGGCCACGGCGGCGTCTTCCGCCTGCTGCCTTGCGGCGGCCATGCTGGCCTCGAGCTGGGTGATAGTGGGTTCGAGCGCTTCGGGTGTGAGGTTCTGGAGGGCAAGCGCTGCGGTGATGGCGGTGATGCCGTCGTTCACGGTGCCAAGCTGGGCCTCGACCTGGGTGAGCTGCGCCTCAGCCTCCGCGAGCTGCGTGTCGAGCTCGGTGATCTTGCCCTCGACCTCGGCGAGCTGGGCCTTGAGGTCATCTGTGGGAAGGCCCAGCGCCTCGAGCTGGGCGATGCTCTGCTCGAGCGTGTCCCTTGCGGTTTCGAGCTCGGCCTTGCCTTGCTTGAGCTGGTCTATGGCAGCTTCAAGCTGGCCCTGCGTTTCCTCGAGCTGCGCTTTTGCGTTGACGAGCGCGTCGTAGTTCTGCTTGGTCTGGACGAGGGCGTCGCGCGTGGAGACGAGCTGCTTGTAC
>ERZ1034980.670-NODE-670-length-23267-cov-27.117698_pt1 | contig 23267 bp, 31 predicted proteins | sample MGYA00520622_ERZ1034980 | MGnify/ENA primary metagenome ERZ1034980 (study PRJEB33766, sample SAMN09781791) | gut metagenome | biome: gut microbiome | host: Homo sapiens | place: Madagascar | study: EMG produced TPA metagenomics assembly of the PRJNA485056 data...
AAATTTATTATCCCAAACAAAAATAATAATAATTTACATTTGCTGTGTTCCATTGGTAATCGTAGGAAGCACTATTGTACCAAGATATTGTTGTGTTAATAAAAGAAACCTGAGTGATTGATTGTGCATTACCTTCTTTTGACAACTAAGTACATAATTTATAATCCCGCATATTCCCCAAAAAGCAAACTGGGGTAAATCTGGCTCCAGCCGTTCTACTTACAGTTATAATTTCTTTAAAAGTCCGGGCATTTAGTATTTTATCATAAAATAGAAAAAGCAACTAAGGGATAAAGTTGAACGTTTAAACGTTCAGTTTTCCTCTTAAAATCTTTGTTTTGGGATACGAAAATAATAATGGGTGTTTTTGGTTAACAACTACACCCTCTTCGGCTGCTAATGGTCGGACAGCTAATGCCACGGTATTTATAGATTTACTTACAACTGATTATACTTTTTGTGAAATGTTAGGTAAAAATTATGCTCATAGACAGCAAGCAAAAATTACATCTGATAAAAAAACAATATCTTGGTTTGATTCAGAATCACAAGTATGGCAATATAATATATCACCAAAGACTTATTTATATTTTGGTCTTGGTTAAAATGCAATCCAATAATAAGTAGCATTATTATAATTAAACTGATATCTTGCATCTGTTGCTTCTGAATACCAAAAAAAAGTATTATTTGTATATTTAATATAAGAGCTGTAACGATTTATATTTGTCCCAAAACCAAAATTATAAAAAGAGGTATAATTTAAAGTTACTGTTCTCAGGTCTATTCCGTAAATATTGTAGTTTCCATTGTTACCCCATGTTGAACTTTCAAAATCCAGTTCCGGCCCATTCTTTATAGCTGTTATAACAAGATAACTTGGAGAAAATGTGAACGTTTAAACGTTCATAACTTAACCCATGTCTACTATAAATATAAAAATCAATTCTTTGCGGACAGAATATGACTTTTTAAGACCATGTACAGATACAAGTTTAATTTCTCTTGATAATTCTACTTTATCCTCTTAGCTTAATAATCAAACCACTCTTGAAAGAGCTTTGGATTATTTAAGTCGAATATACGCCTATTGGTGGAAAAGAGAAATTAGAATTCCTGTTTTCGGTGAAAAATTAGAATCAATTAAATCCTCTTAGTATGAATCCACTCCAATTAAAATTGAAGAAAATGTTGATGTTAGCAAAACCAAATCTTTTGTTTGGTAGGGTTCCAATACAATAAAAATTGATTCTAATACAGGAGAAATTTCTTTGGATTCCCCAATATCTTACACCGTTGAATATGGTTTTAGTGGGAGCGGGGTGGGGGGAGAAAGAGAGAAATACGTAAAATTTGACAATAAATTTTACACTGCTGATGAATGTACATCATCTATAATAACAAGAATCGAAGGTAATAGTGCTCATAGTGCGACCGTAAACTATTGTGTTTACAGTTATAAACATTCTGGTTATTATCCCTCTATTAAAGAAATAACTTCTCAACAGGTTTCATATACTTCTACTTGGGATTACATATTTTCCTTTGAAAGAAATGCTTATCCAGATTCTCGGACTACTGGGCAATATACTTACACTTATCTTGGTATTCCTTTTGAAAACGCAAGAGGTGGGTTAACCTAATCCACAATAAATATAAGTTGTATTATTTTGATTCCATGTCGTACCGCCAACAGGAGTCCACCCTACAGAATATTTATCCCAAGTCAATTCTGGTCTGTCATTATAGTTATTTGAATAAAATCCTTTCTATAAAGATTTAATCCAAATGGCTGGAAAGTATAAACCCATACTGTAGCCATTGCTATCTTCTGCATACCTTATATTTTCTTTATTTTCGATTATTACCAGCTAAACCTCAAAAGCGAACCTTATTTCGAAACATTTTAAAAAGCACCACCATAAAAATGGTGATGCTTTCAAAAGTGTTTTGATTAAAATTATAAAAAGATAGAAATAAAACTACATTTTTATCATAAACTGTTCAGATGGTCGGTATTATTTACTTTAATAGTGAGCTCTTTGTTGTCATCTAAGGGTTCGTTTTCTGCAACGTTTATTACAATAGATTTTTTGTTGCTGTTAAAGGGCCTATTTATGCCTCGTGCAGCACAGAAACGCTTCATGGTAGAGCGGTCAACTTTATAAAGTCTTGCTACTTCTGCATAGGTATTATCCTGAGCAATAAGAGAGCGAATGACATCTTCATGGGGAGACAATTTAGTGTTCTGACCAAGAGAGCCTTTGGGTCTGCCAAGTTGGATACCATTCTTCTTCTTGACTTCGAGAGCTTCTTTAGTGCGCTGAGAGATAAGATTTCGTTCAATTTCAGCAGACAAGCCGAACGCAAAAGCCAAAACTTTAGTCTGAATGTCATCATGAAGCACAAAATTGTCTTTGATAGTCATGATAGTGACGCCCTTATCCATACAGATAGAAAGGATGTCCATAATCATATAGAGACTTCTACCTAAACGAGAGATTTCGGAGCAAATAATAGCATCTCCGAACTTAACCTCCTTAAGAAGTTCTCCTAATTTACGTTTATCTGGAGCCTTAGTACCAGATACAGTTTCTTCAATCCAGCCATTAATCTGAATACCATGTTGTTTTGCGAACTTAGTAATTTCGTAACGCTGATTTTCAACTGTTTGCTTGTCAGTAGAGACTCGAATGTAACCATAATTCATAATCATTTCTCCTTAATAAAAGTTTCATTTTATTTGGGTGTTTCTCTCGCTGGGCTTGACCTCACTATAGCAAATTGCACAAATTTTGTCAAGCGATTATTACTTTGTTTACACAATGTTCACAAAAATGATTTCTGTCTCTATGTATGCTGTTAGTGATTATCATTTTATCTGGATTCTATTGTTATTAAAAATGATAGTCGTTATAGAACATACATAATTTGAATTTATAGGAGATTTGCACAATGATTTTTAAGATTGTGGGAAATTTTGATGAAGTCGATTTTGAAAAAATGCTCGATAAACTAACTTCTATTTTTGAATTTATTTATTGTGATGAAAGTTTATTCGTGGCATTACGAAAATGGTCTGACCGTGAGTTAATAGATAAAACTTTAAAGGCTGCTTTGAAACCAGCTAAATTTTTCGTTGTAAAAGAAATAAATGAATATAATTTGGGAAAAGAAAATCCTAATATTATAAAATGGTGTAGAGATGTTTTTGTTGATTTGGATAAACAACGTTTCGAAGTTGAACAACAAGAAAGATTGAAATGCACCATGTCCGCTTTAGATGTTTGTGAACGTATTTTAGCTTCTCGTAAAGAAGAAGCTTTAAAAAATAATAGAGAGGAGGAAAAGAATGGCAGAACAAAAACGCAGAGGAAGACCCAAGAAACAAATTGAAGAACCCATTGTTAAAAACGAAGAAAAGAAAATGGTCACTATGACCGAATCTTCTGATGTCGAACAGCAAAAATATCGTGATATTCAAATTTCCGAACAAATGGTTCAGCAACGTTGGGCTTCTGTTTTTAAAGAATATGCTGACACAGGTTATTCTAATATCGTTTCCGCTTGGAATTAGGCTTGGTCACAGCTTAACAATCCTTTTGTACAAAATTACAGAATTAAACAAGCTAACTCTAAACCTCGTAAAGTCCAACAGGAAGAGTTGCAACTGGCTTTAGCTAATCCTGAAAATTCAGAATTAACTTTGCAAAGCCTCAGTATGTATTTGTATTATACTAACTATGTGTATAATATTCTTGTTAAACTTAATAGAGATACTCCTCTTTATAAATGGTATGTAACTCCCATTGACGCAAGTGAAGATGACACTAAAACCGATGCTTTTAAAAAGGAAAGTAAGAAAGTTGACCAAATTATAAAGAAGTTTAAGCCAAGCTTGACTTTGCGAACTGTTACTACTCAGGTTAGCTTGGAAGGAAAAAGTAGTTATCTTCCTCGTATTAGTTATGATAAGGATACAGTTAACTTCTTTGTTTTACAAAAACTTAACCCGGATATGGTGAAACTTACAAGCTTTGGAAGTAAACAACAATTTGGGGCAAGTTTTAATATGGTAATTTTCCTTCAGCCAGCTTACGATGTTTCTCAATATCCTAAATTTATTCAGGATGCTTGGGAAGAGATGTTGGCAACAGGTGTCGTTACCATGGATAAAAAAGGAAAAGTAAAGTTTAATCCTCGTGCTAAACTTCCTGCTGGTCACATTCTTGAAAATAAGAATGGGAACTATATGTACTGGGTTCCGCTCCCTCAAGATTTGTGTTACACTTTCTATTTTGATGGTAGCCATGCTAATATGTTCCCAGATTTTTTGGGATTGTTTGACGATTTGTCTGATTTGGATAACTATAAATGGTTACAAGCCAGTTTGTTAAGTAAGGGTGTTAACAGTATTTTAACCGCTGAAATCCCCTTGGTTAAGGATGCTAAAGCTGGATAGGACTCTACCGCAGTTTCAGTAGATACCGCTATGGGATTCCAAGATTTATTTGCTCAAAATGTGTCTGGAAATATTATGCCTTTCTTCGCTCCACTTCAAGAATTTGAACTTCATACTTTGGAGAATCAGCCAGAAGCTATGGATATTATCTATGACCGCACAAGAGATTTGGTTGCTACTTCTGGTAACGCCGCTCTTATGAGTATTACAGATAAACCTTCTATTGCTTCTGTTAAAGCTCAACAAATGATTCAAGCTGCAAGAGTTGATTATCTTACAAGACAATATGAAAACTTCTTGAATGAAATGCTTGAAAATAACTTCGGCTTGAAATATAAGTGGGAAGTCCATCTTTGGGGTGATATTTTTAATATTCGTGAGGATATTAAAATATTAAGAGAACAAGTAGTTTCTGGCTTGGAAGGGTTTCTTCCTAAACTTCTTTCTGCTAACGATATGTCTATCGAGGATTATGTGGCTTCACAAAATTATTTGAAGGCTTATGATATAAAAGTTATTAAAGTTAATGATACAGAAATGACAGAAAAAGCTCAAAAACAGGCTTTAACTGTCGCTAAAACTAAAACCACTACCACTACAACTAAATCTTCTTCTGAATCCGACATTAAAAATTCAGTTGGCAGACCTAAATTGAGTGATAGCGAAATCGAGAACGATAATACTGCTGCTTCTGCTGATGCGGGAACTAATGTTTCAGATATTAAGGAGTTCTCAAATTCTTTCCATCAAGAAAGTCTTGATGTTTAATATATTTACTATAAAGGGTTTAAAGGTATGAAAATTTTTAAAACTATTAGCGCTTATTTTGGTAAGAATAAGAAAAAACCGTGTAAGTGTAATCACAACCCTTATGATGTAAATAGCACTCTGCAAGAGGTCAATCGTAAATTTATGACCTCTCCAGACCAAAAATTTTTTATTTGCAAAGAGTGCCATCAAGGGTTGAAGTTCATTAAGAACGAGGATGGAGACTTTATTGAAGAATCCGTCCCCAGTTGACTGATTCTCAATTTAAAGCTATCCCCTTTCATCATAAAGTAAAGGAGGTAGAGAATTTGGACTCAAGTATAGTTATTGCTATTATTTCTTTTGTTGGAACCTGTATTGGTTCCATCGGAGGAATTTTAGCGACGGCTAAGTTAACTAATTATCGACTTAGCCAACTGGAACAAAAAGTCAACGCTCATAATAATTTGATTACTCGTACTTACGAGCTTGAGAAGAATATGGGTATAGCTTTTGAACAAATTAAAGAAGAAAAAGCAGACATCGAAGAAATTAAAAGAGATATAGGTAATTTATCTAAATAATAAGTAAGGTGAAACTATGGTTAAAAATAATTTTGATGAAAATGTTAGAGACTCTTTGAATGGTCTCTTAACCCTTTTCTTCCAATCTAACTCTGCTTGCGATAATATGGCTTATGCCCTCGATTGCGAGTTGGATTGCCATTCTGCTTCCGATATTTTTCATAAAAAATTCGCTCATTTATTCCCCGGTGATAAAATGGCAGATAAGTTAAGCGAAATTATGGTTAACGAGGGGGTTAGACCTATTCGTGGAGCTTTGTCTCAGGATTCTTCTGATTATGAAAACATTGTTGTTTTATTTGAGGATGCTTACAATACTATGAATAATGTTAAACAAGGACTTCTTAATACAATCGAATTCCTTGATTATAACAAGGATTGTAAAGTGTTTGTAATTGAACTTGAAGAAATGGCTCGTTACGCAAGCGTTCTCCTGCATCAATGCGATATTTGGAGGTCTAAGGCTAAGGATTACTACGAAGCTGGGAGAACATATAAATTCGATATTGATTTTGAGGAGTTTACTTTTATTTGATGAATAATAAAACAAATCAAAATACAGAGGGATTTGTGTATTTTATAACTAATGGATTTAATATTAAAATTGGTTATACTAATAATGTTAAACGTAGGCTTAAACAATTAAATACTGGCTCAGACCAATAGTTGTTTTTGCTTGGGTATATAAATGGAACGAAAGAAACTGAAGCAAATTTACATCGTTCCTTTATTAAATATAAATTAAGACAAAATGGAGAATGGTTTGAACCATCTTCCGAATTGTTAGATTACATCAATACAAACAATCTTATCCCTAATACTTTCGTTGAGAAAAATGAACTTTGGGATAACAGAGTTATGGCTTTTTCTACTACTTAACCAGACTCTTACTGAAATTCCTGTGAATGGACTCCCGTTGAGGAAACGAACAATGCGGGTTGATGTTCTATCAATAAAGAAAGGAGGAAGATATTATTGAAAGAAAATAAAGTTCTTAAATTTGAACTTTCTCCTCAAAATTTGCGTATTAAGAATGTGCTGAGAAATGACTTTGTTGCTATTGATGTTTATGCTATTTCAGACATTTATCCGAATAGAAACAATAGTCATTTTACTCCAAACTCTTTGAGGGACGCTCTCCCATCTTTTTATAATAAACCAGCTTTGGGAGCTTTTAATGTAGGTAAAAATGACTTTAAGGCTCATGAAATGGAATTGAGATGGGATAATGAGTTGCAACAAGATTATTTCGATTTTACTAATGGTAGATGCGAAGTGCCTCTTGGCGTTATTAGAAACGAAGACCTTGTTGAAGTGGTTGAGTTGAATGGACAAACTTGGGTTCATTTTACTTGCGTCTTGTGGGCAAAATATTGTTATCGTCAGGTCAAAAGACTTCTTAAGGATAAAAGAAAGAAAATTTCTGTAGAGGTCGAAGTTATTGAAAGCCATGAAGATGAAAATGGTGTCGAAATTATTGATAAATTTACCTTTGACGGTTTCTCCTTGCTTGGTGAAGATGTGACTGAGGCCATTCCTAATGCCCATTTAACGATTCTTGATAAAGTTAATGACGCTTTTTATCAAAAACAAGAGAAATGTTTGTCTTTCGCTTATAAGGGATTGGACAATAATAGTTTTGATTTTGCTTTAGATGAAAACGATATTAAAAATAATAAAGACTCTTTCGCTGATAATGATTCTGGTGAAATTGTCGATAATGAAAAAGTAGATGAAATTACAATGGAACATGGAGAGGAGGAGTCTCAAGAAATGACTTACGAGGAAAAAATGGCTCTTCTTAACAGTGCTCTTGGCGAAAATACATGGGCTTCTGATTTGGATGAAACTCATGTTTATTGCTTTAATCAAGAGGAAAAGGTTGCTTATAAGGTTCCTTATTCTTTTGTTGAAGATGCTGAAGGCCATGTAAACGCTAATGTTAACATGGACGAGGCTGTAAAAGTTGTTCGTTCTTGGAAGGAGTTTTCTGAAGAAAACGCTAATGATACCAAGGATGAAGATAACAAGGAAACCGAGTCTGTTGAGGAGAACAAGGAAGAGTGCTCCACTGATACTCAGGAGACTGAAGCCTGTGAAGATAAAAAGGAAGAGTCCGCTGAGAATAAAGAAGAGTGCTCCGAAGAAAATAAGAAGTGTGAGTCTGATGATGTAGATGATTGCGGTGAGTGCGAAAATGAATCTACTGAAACTGAATGTAAATTTGACGAACACAAAGAAGTCCCTGAAAACGATGGCGAGAAGAAGGTCGAGTCTGCTGAAGGTTGCGAAACTTGCGCCGAGGAAGACGATAACGATTCTGACGAAGAGCCTGAAGACGAGGACAATAAAGAAACTGAATCCACTGAGGAAAACAAAGAGGACGAGTGCAATATGAGTGCGGAAGAAAACGCAGAAAATAAGGAAGAAATGGCTTCTGATGCTACTGTCGTTACTCCCGATGCTCACGTTACTATTGATGGTAGTGAAAAGGGTGAAAAGGAAAACTCTATTGCTGATATTAAAACTGATATTATGAAAGAACATGATGATGGTAGCCTTAAGGGTAGTGGCGTTTATGCTGTTGGTGAGGAAAATCTTACCGCCGATGAACTTTACGCTAAATTTAACGACCTTCAGGCTAAATATGATGCTCTTTTTGCTCAGTTTACGGCAAAGCAGAACGATGAACTCTATGCTTTCGCTTGCTCTTTGATTGATGCAGAAGAGGATTTGACTGTTGAAAATAATTCCGCTATTAAAGCTACTTTCTCTGAGAGTTGCAAGAATGGCGCTTATTCTTCTAACGAAGACGTTCAGAGTGCTGTTGAACACAGCCTTGCTGACGCTTTGTATGCTCAGAGAAAAATGAGCAAAGCTAAAAAGGCAGAGACTTTCTCTGTTTCTATTAACAAGTCTCAGAACAATGGTGTTGTTGAGGAGACTTTAACTAACGCTCAGGAATTGAAAAACTTAGTTCAACGACTGAGAAGGATTTAATATAGGAGGAAAATTCTACTATGAAACTTTTTGAAAAGATTTTGATGGCAAGTGAAGATGTTAAGTCCTATCTTGTCTCCGGTAAGTGCGAGAATGAACTGTTTGACGGTGCTGTTGTCAAGGTTGGCGATTTGGTTGACCATGATGTTTACAAGGGCTTGAAGGACATGAATACTCGTACTATCGAGGCTGGCTACGAGGCTGGCAAGCGTTACGGTATTGTTGATTATGTTGGCGTGTCCGAGAGCGATGTCGTTGGTGTGAATTACAAGGGCCTTAGCATTAAGGTTGCTGGTCTGCCTGTTCCTGCTGGCGCTCTGACTCGTGTGCGTGTTCCTCAGATTGGTGACGAGTTCTTCCTTGGTGACGAGAACTTTACTGCCGCTCCTACTGCTGGTAGCGTGTATGTTCCCGATACTGACGGTCGTTTTAAGGCTGGTGCTGAGGGCGCTGGTTTTGCTGTTAAGGTTGAGTATGAGACCAATAAGATTATGGGTCAGGTCAATGACAGCAAGAAGTATTTCTGCACCGTTCTGTCTATCTAATAGAAGATTCTATAACCTAAAAGGAGGATATATATAATTATGAAACAGATTTTTAGTTATAACAAGTTCAACGAAGACGTTGCAGATGGTCTCGTTGAATCTTTGGTTACTTTGTCCGAGAAAGCTCTTGAGGGTAAGGCTAATACTGCCGAATATCAGGATGCTAATAATGAGTTCTCTGCTAAGTTCATGCAGTATTGCGTTGAGCAGGGTGGCATGACTTGGACTGGTATGGAAATGATTAAGAGCCCCATGGTGTATAAGAAGACTGGTTTCCTTGAGACCTTCGATACCATCATGGCTGGTGCTATTACCCCTGTTGTTCCTACTGTTGCTGCTATGGGTTATGAGCAACTGTACGATGTTGTTCAGGTTGGTTTTGGAGTAGCGTAATGGCAGTCTCCGCATATCGAGTAATCGGTATGTAGCGCATTAATGTTTATATTGATGCCCATATCGCATCAATTGCTGGCAATCCCTAAAGCCGATTAAACTACAGCATAAGAATGAAATAAGTCTAAGTGCGAATGTTACGAAAGTAGAAAAAATTAATCGGATGATATATGGTTAAATCCTAAGTATCATGTGTATGAAATGGGTCTTCAGCAGCATATATCCGAATAGGATACTGTTCAAAGACTATCTCCCTTGAGGAGAGTAGAATCAAGTGATTCGAAACGAGCGACTCCTTATAATTACTATTGACAAATATTAAATAGTATGTTAAAATATAAGGATGATGATATAGTCTGAGCTCATATGAAAATATGAGAACCTTGACAGCACAAGGTTGATAAGAATTAACGATTCTTATTTAACAGTTTTTTAATTTACTTAGAAATAAAAGGTGAATAAATGGATTATTTAGAATTGGAAGAACGTTTTCCTGAAATTGAGAAAATGTATTTAGAAAATGGTTTAACCCCATCTCAAATAGGAGAGCAATTTAATAGTAAAAGATATTAGATTAATTATATTTTAAAGAAACATGGAATTCAGAAATCTATTTCGGAGTCTAAAAGAAAATATACTTTAAATGAAAGTTATTTTGATGAAATAGACACTCCTAATAAGGCTTATATTTTAGGATTTCTTTATGCTGATGGATATAATAATAGAATTAATAATTCTGTTGTGTTATCTTTGTCGAAAGAAGATAGAGAAATTTTAGAAAAAATAAGCGAAGAAGTTGGAAGCAATAAACCATTGTTTGAATCTGACTATGTTAATAAAAACGATGGGACTGAAAGACATATGTTAATTTTAACTATGGCTTCTAAACATATGTGTGAAGCTTTAGAAAAATGGGGTTTAATACAAAATAAAACTTTTACTATTGCTTTTCCAGATTTTTTAAGAGAAGATTTAATTCCTCATTTTGTAAGAGGGTATTTTGATGGAGATGGATGTGCTTGTAGTACCTCTGATAAAGGTAGGCCAAGGTTTCAAATAACACTCATGTCCTCAATCCAATTTTGTAATGGGTTGATAGATTATTTAGAAACTCAAAATATACATTTTCATATAAATCAACCACTACGGAAAAGTGAAAAGAACAAAATTGTTCGTTCTGGAAATAATAAAGAATTACCTAAATTTATTAATCTTATTTATAAGGATGCTGACTTATATTTAGAAAGAAAAAAGAATAAGTGCGATACTTATTTAAATCAAAAACAAGTAAATTAAAAACACACTAATAACGCTAAATACACTGTGGATAGCAACGAGCTGTTTATCGTTTCCAGCCTTGCTGAAGGCATTGCTCGTGGCGGTGTTCAGACTGCTTCTAACACTGAGTACACTGTGACCGCCAAGCGTGAACAGGTTGCTCTGTATGTTGACTGGTATCATGTTGCTTCTAACAAACTCGATTGGGGTAAGCTGATTGCTAAGATTGGTGCTTCTTTTGCTGCTTACATTCAGGCTCGTCTGGTTAAGGTTATGGCTGACGTTATTACCAATAACAATAATGTTACTACTGCTAACAAGGATGGTATTGCTGGTTATATCGCTAATGGTCTGACCGATGAAAACTGGCTGAAGACCGCTCGTAACATTAAGCTTGCTAACGGCGGTGCTGATGTTTACGCTCTTGGTACTTCTATTGCTCTGGCTTCTGTCCTTCCCGACAACACTAAGGGCTTCCGTTATGATGAGAATTCTGCCATTGTTAAGACTGGTTTCTTGCCTGATTACAAGAATGTTCCTATGATTGAACTGGGCAACGCTCTTGTTCCTAATACCATCAACGGCACTCCTGAAGTGGTTCTGCCCGATGATATTATCTATATGCTGCCTCTGGGCATGAATAAGCCTATTAAGGTTGTTTTTGAAGGTCAAACTGTGTCTGTTGAGAAGGACGCTATGTTTGCCGCTGACCATGCCTATGGCTTCGTTGTTGATATGCGTATGGGTATGGACGCTGTGGTTGGCTCCAAGTTTGGTGCTATCCAGTTGACCTAATTCATAAATTAACTAATTAATTAGTAATTTATAGTTAAGTTTATAGAAAGAAATATAAGATGATTTTTCTTAATTAATATTTCTAAAGTTTAAAAGGTTTAAAAGGAGACATTTAAAATGGCTGTAAACAGAAATAAGAAAGTAACTGAGGAAGTAGTAGCTCAAACTGAGGCTCCTTCCACTGAAGCTAATAATGCAAGCGATATGACTGCACAGTTCATGGAAATGCTTGCCTCTATGAAAGAGACTATTAGTTCTCTTAAGAGTGAGCTTGATGAACAGAAAAAGAAAAACGAAGAATTAGAAAAGAAATATGAAGCACAGGAAGTTACTCCCGTTATGGAAGTAACTCCTGTTGTTTCTTCTACTCTTCCAGATACGACTGAAAGGTTGTTGGAAATTCTTGGTAATAAGAAAAGCGATAAAGAGGTTGTTATTGTGCATAACAGAGAGCTTCTTGGAGGTCTTGCAACATCAATTCGCTTAACTGGAGCCGCTATTGATTTTCATACTTTAGGAGAAGAGAGAGTGCTTAATTGGCAGCAATTTGAAGAATGTGTTTCTAAATATCGCAAATGGTTTGATAAAGAAATTATTCTTATTGGTGCTGGGTACGAAGATGTTGCAGAGCGTTATAATATTCCTTGCGTTAAACGTGGAAATTATAATTATGTTACTAAGAAAGACCTTGCTGAAATTTACAAAAAGTCCGAACGTCAGCTTGAGGATTATATAAATACTCTTACTGAGGAAGACAAAGACTTTGTTTGTTCTTATTGGCTTGGTAAGTGTTACGAAAAAGATTCTCGTTATATGGATAGAGCTAAGATTGAGTTGCTTAATCGTATCTCTAATAAGCATATTTTCGACAATTATATCGCAACAATGAATTTTGGTTACTTTAATAAATAAATACAAGGAAGGGGATTAAACAATGGGTTTTTTATTTAGTGATGTTTATACAAAAGCAATAGCATTGTTCGATGACCCTCGAATCACGAAAGCATATGAAACAGATAGGGTACAATTCTCAAAGATTATGTATACCTATATGCAAAATGCAATTGGAATGTTTAATAATCCCCTTAGCGTATCTTTACGCTTGTCCGAATATAATGAGCCAAAAGGAACTATGTAGATTTTTCAAGGAGATGGGAAAAATAACGAGTTCCTTTTGGATGAAGAATTTGAAATACTTTTGAATTCAGAATATTGTTATATGGAACGGGATATTATGGTACAGGGGTCTGTAAATAAAAATAAACATACGGTAATTTTCCCGGATGTTTTACCTGAAGGTAAAGAATACGCAGTAGAACAATATTATGTAGGAGAGTTTACTGATGATTTTTCTAATTTGACACTCAATAATATTGGGAATAAATAGATTGTAGAATATATAAAAAATATTCTTGCAAGATTATTGGTAAAGGCATGGGGTGAAGAAGAGAGAAATATGCTTCTTGATTTGAGAAACCTCATGCAAGATAGCGATTTTAAGATTATGTCTAATGATAAAATCCTAAAAAGCAAAAATGAATGGGTAAATCAACTCGATACTGAAATTTGTAATCAAACAAGCAAGCTATCTTGGCAGATTCGTTTTGCAAATGGTTCTCGAAAGATAGGAAGGGGGTAAAATGGAAGCTTTTAACGAAACTTACAATGAGACATTTAAAGTTACTTTATCCTCCAATGAAAAGGTTGTTTGTTTGGAGGAAATTATTTCTCGTTTGAAGAAGATTCTGTATGTGTACGACAAGTCACAAGAACCAAATTCAAATTATAATTACAAAGTATTTTGTGGTGGAGTTGCGTTATATGTTTCTTCAAGCAACACTCTTTTTGATGGTGAATTGGTAAATATTGTGATTAATATTAATAGTATTTTAACTAATCGACTTGATAAAGGGCAAATTAAGAAACTTGTTTTTGAATCCATTAATTTTGCTAACTATCTCCTAAAAAAATATCAAGATTAAAAGCAAGCCTTATAAGGAGATAGTTATATGGCAATTATTGATACAACTAATGTAACAAATAGTTCTATGTTATTGAAATCTCGTTTAAACAAAAATATGTCAAAAGATAATCATTATATTAACGACCTTTAGGCAAAACGAGATTAGGATTGGGAATTTAGATATAATGTAGTCGGTATTGAAGAGGAAAGAAAAAAACAAATTGGGTATACAGATTTGTTACCCAATTATACTCCTCTTGATGTTGTTATACGTTCTGTCAAAGGAGAAAACGGAAAGGATTTGCGGACGGATTGGGCTCAACTTTCTTTTAGGAATTTGAAAGATGAATCTCCATTGGGTCGAAGATACCGTTTTAGTTTGAAATTCCCTGATATGTCTCTCATGTCTGAGGAAGACAAATATTACGATACAAGTGTATGGATTAATATAAATACATCTCCCATTAATCCGGGGAACTCTTGCGTTGTTAGACGTTGCAATGCTTCCATAGCTGTTTTAGGGTCTCCGACAGGAAAATCTGATAATATTACAGAAGTAAGATATGAACCTGTTATTGTGGATAGTGAGTTGAAATATATGCAACTTTATTATAACCAAACATTGGTAGTTCCACAAGCAGAATTGTATCTTACGGCTCAAATGAATTATTTTTCAAACTGCATAAAAATCAATGATAGAATTATTCTTGGCTCCATTGATGCGAATGAAAAGTTAAATAATTCTTTATATAAAGTAAAAGCGATTATAAAATGTGCTTCTACAAAAACATTTGTGCGTCAACGGGAAAGTGGAATAAAAGATATACCGCTTATTGTTTTGGCTTTGGATAAAGATGCGGTAGCAGACGAAGATAACTTTGAAAAAAGGATTCCAAAAAATGCTCCTGTTTATCTTGTTCCAGAAAAAGAAAACAATGAAAGTAATGAATATCAAATTATTCTTGACCCACAAGATACGAAAATAATCCTTGGCGATAGCCGAGAATGTAAGACTTATTTAAGCCTTAAAGGAAACAGGATAGATACTGAATTTGAGTATTAGATTGTTTTAAATGGTATTAAAGAGGAAAACTGGAAAAACTATTATATTTTCACAAAACTTAGCGAAAACTCTTTTGTTATTAAGAATCTAAAAACGTGCAATAGAGGAACATTGGATGTAACAGCTTCTTGTAAAGACCCAAATGATTCTAATATTACACTTAGCGAAGTATTTAGATTTAAACTGGGAGGATTTTACTAATGATTGATAATAGTTTTGCTCCATCTGCTTATAATAGATTTATTCATTTAGATGAACTTGAAGATAGAATTATTTATTATCTTATTTCACCGAATAAAAAGACGCAAGCAGAATTAGAATAGACGCATATTATTTGGAAATTGCTTTATTATAATGATTGTGACGCATTAAACAAGGAACTTCCAACTTATCAATAGATAGTGTCTTTGATAAGTAAAGGAGATGGGTCTCAGACCGATAAACGTATTTTTAGAAGTCCTCATTTTGAAGACGCTTGGACTGCTGAAAATACTATTCTTAAAGTGTATATTGATAGGATTATTCCTGTTGATAGATACAAAGCTGTAGTTAATATAGGTGTTGATGTTATCACTCATAACAAGTGTGTTGATATAAATGCTCCAGACGAAGAGAATTCTTATCCTGTTGACAATGTTAATGGGGTAGATGTAAGAATTACCATGAAAAGTAGAATTACTACTTTAGTGAAGGCTATTTTGTTTTTACTTAATGGCGCTCAAGTTTAGGGTATTGGGACTATAGAATTTACTCAGACTATGAGTAGATTTCAATATGGTCAGCACGGAGTTTGGAACAACAGAAACTTTGAAGGAATTAAACTTACAATGGGCTGTTTAATGAGTGGTGTTTCTTAAGGGGTGGTGTTGAATGGTTATTTCAAAGGAGCTCCAAGAAAAAATTACCGTATATGAACAAGCGTATTTTGGTTTAGATGAACCTGTTCCTTTTGTAAATGGGTTAAAGATTTACCCTGTAATGACGAAAGATTATTATAATTTTTATAGCAATTTGTCTTGTTTAACCATGGATAAGACTGTTAAAAAGGTCAAGTCTGAGGATGAATTGGGACGAGTTGTTTATAAAGACGTATCTAATCCAGAAGGAATTAGTATGTCTAACATGGCTTATTTGATAAGCTGTATGGAGAATCAAGAATATGGACAAGCTATAACTGCACAGGTTATTAGTATATTAGAGCTCGTTCTCCATGAAAAGAATGGTTTGTTTTGTCCAGAGTGTCGGCATAAAATTGAGCAAAAAGAAATTACAACTAAATTTATTCAACTTCAACAGTCTTTTACGGAAGATATGGATGAACAGGATAAAAAAATAGAGAATTTAAAATTTTTGCAAAATATTAGTGTGTGTCCTAATTGTCAGAGTAAAATGAGAGAAGTGTTTAGTATTGTTAATACCTCCCCCAAAAAGTTAAGTATTTATAATACTGAATTAACTCCCAAGCAATTTGACGAACTGGTAGCTGTAGTAACTCATTAGAATATCTTGGATTATGATGGCGACAAATACATTGACCCCAACTTAAAAAAAGATATGGAATTAAAACAGCGTTTAGAAAACAAGAACTATTCTTCTCCAAGTCTGGAAAAGATGTTGGTTTGTATTTCGATTAGTTCTCCGTATACAATGGAAGAATTAAAAGAAAAGATAACTTTAAGGAAACTCTCTTTGATGTTAAAGACAATAGACGCTAAGAATTATTATTATGCTTAGATACAAGCTTCGATGTCGGGATTTGTTGAATTTAAGAAAGAACCAACTCACTGGATATTTGGAGAAAACAAAAAGGATATGTCGAAAGAAATCATGTCCATGAACGATTTGCAACAGAAGTTTGCAAGTATTACTTAATATATTACTAATATTGGAGGAAACTTAAATGGTTCATAAACAATATTAGATTACTTTATACAAGGCTTTTGTAAAAAGTCATAATATGCCTAATAAGGCTATAAAACAAGGAGGATAATATTATGGTATTAGCGTACACGGATTCAGAATCTCCGTGTAATAAGTACCCGTATAGAGAAATCTGTATGTAAAAGCTACTCTCTTGAATTGCTGGAAACCCCTAAAGATATTTGTGCTACAACGGAAAGATGAAATATGCTTAAACGTGAAAGCGGTGAAAACAGAAAAAAAACAAATATATGGTACAAGGTTAAATCCTAAATACTGTTATTAATGGGCAATCAGCAGCCGAACTTTGAATAAAAGTGGGTTCAACGACTATCCCATGTGGGAGTACACTGTAAGCTACTGACAGTGGAAGTAAGAGACATCCTTTTGGATGATGATATAGTCTCAACTTTATGGAAACATAAAGGCGAAAGCTAACAGACGTGGCGCTCTGTTAAAAGAATTTTGTTATTGCTGGCGTGGGCAATGCTACCCTGTTCGATGGTGAACGTTTGGTAGCTTCTGCTAACACTCTGATTGATTCTGGTATTACTATCGGATTGAGCTTTGAGGATATTCGTGCTGGTCAGGGCAATAAGCTCTATGGTCGTTATGCCCATACTTCCACTTTTGACCTGAAGCTGACCGATGCAATGTTTAACCTTGAGTATCTTGCCATGAACACTGGTTCTGACATTTCTCTGGGTGGCGATGTTATGGTTGACGAAGAGCTGACCTCTACCGCTAAGAAGATTAAGCTTCCTCAAACTGCCGTTGCTATTTCTGGTAGCAAGGTTTATGCTTATGCTAAGAAGTCTGGAACTGATAACGTGTATGATAAGTATGCTGTTTCTGAAACCAATGAGATTGAGGTTCCTGTTGATGGTACTTATTGCATTCGTTATATGTACACCAATGACCTCGCTTCTAAGATGATTGTTAAGGCTAATTTCATTCCTAAGACCTTGACTCTGATTCTTGAGGCCAATCTGTATAGCGGTGGCTCTTGCGACATCGAGACTTCTACTTTGGCTGGCAAGGTTACTATCAAGGTGCCTCGTTTCATGCTGAATGGTTCTCAGGAGCTTTCTCTGACTGCTTCTGGTGTTGCTAATACTGCTATCGAGGGTACTGCTTTGGCTTCTGGCTGTGTTGGTTGCTCTGGTGATGGTGTGTATGCTGAAATTATTCAGGTTATGGCTAATCGTACTGTTGAGAATGGTTTCACTGGTATTGTTGTCGAGGATTCTGTGCGTAATGCTTCTAAGGGTGATAAGCTTGAGCTTAACGTTTATGCTTGCCCTGTTGATGCTGCTCCTATTAAGTTGAACAACGACCAGTTCACTGTTGCCACTGGTACTGGTTATACTTATGCTAATGGTATTGTTACTATTGCTGAAGACGCCACTGGTACTGTGACTGTAGAAGTGACCGCAAAGGCTCCTCTGGATTCTCTGCCCACCGCTTCTTTGAACGTTACCATTCGGTAATTATGCTTTGTCGAAATGCTGAATTTAACGAATTTGGCAGATTGATATGTAAGATAAAAAAAGCTGGGAAGGAGACTTCCCAGCTTTGTCCTTACGCAAAGTATTGTCATCAGAAAATGAAATGGGAAAATAGTCCTTCGATGGATAAATGTTCAAAAAAGGATTATATCTTAGAAGAATCTGCTGAAGGAATTAAAGAATAAAAGAAGGAAAGTAACCTTTTGTGTTGCTTTCCTTTTTTGAACGAGACAGGTAAATAAAACTAAAATTTTATTTGCTTATTTTAACAAAATCTTAATATAGAATACGAGAAGCAAAATTCATAAAAGTTATTGACATTTTGCTTTTGGTGTGGTATATTACAGTCAGAATAATAGTAGATACAAATATACAGGTGTAGTACAAGTAGAGTATACTGAAAAGAGATTGAGGTGTAAATCCTCAGACCTGTTTAATTTTTATTTTAGCGAAAGCTATATTTTTAGGAGATTTTTTATATGAACGATTTGATTTCTACTTTTTTTGACGATGACTTTTTTGGGTTTGGTTTGCCCACCAGAATTAGATATTCTACAGAAAAAACTAAGGATATGATGCCAGCTTATTGGAAGCGTTGGACAAAAAAGGATTCTGATGACAAAGAAGAGTTCTTGGGTTACAAGTGTTTGGTTCGTACAGTGGGTGTAGCAAGTGAAGATGTAAATGTTACGCTTGAAAATGACCGTATCGTTGTAGATGGTAAGACCAAAGTAGAAGATTATACTTATTCTCAGCACGTTGAGCTTCCTATTTCTAAGGATGTTGTTTCAAATGTAAAGAGCGTAGAGTATAAGAGTAAGGATGGTATGACTTACATTTATTTGAAGGTTCGTACCCCAGAATATAAAAAGATTGATGTTAAGAGAATTGAAGAGTAATTATTATTTTAAATTCATTTTAACCTCTCAATAAATTTTCATTAAATGTATATTTCTCGCAAAGAGGGTTTGAGATACAACTCTCTTTACGAGTTCCTATACGGATATAGGAGGAGTTATTTTGAGTAAGAGCAAAGATAAGATTAGGGTAAGTTTTAAAAGTTCTGGGGCGGCAGAAGATGTTACTGGTTCCTGTACTGTGATTACATGGGGAAAACCAGAACGAACTATCCTTGTCGATTGCGGCTTGATTCAAGGTAATCAAAGTTTATTGAAAGAATATCAGGCTAACAACGCAAGATTTTCTTTCAAAGAGAAAAATGTTGATTATGTCTTTATAAGTCACTCACATAGCGACCACACCGGAAGGCTTTCTTTGCTAACCAAACGTGGTTTTAATGGAAAAATTGTTGTTCCTGAAGGTAATAAAGATATAATTAGGGAACTGTCTCTTGATAGTGCAAAGATTATGCTAAGAGATGCAGAAGATTTGTTTAGGAGATTTAAAAAAGATTATCCTCCTATTTATGAAGAATCTGATGTTAAAAATATGGTGACTCTTATTAAAGAGTATCCATTTAACGAAAAAATTAAATTGGATGATGAAGTAACTTTTGAGTTTATCCCATCAGGGCATATAGTTGGTGCGGCACAATTAATTCTTTATATTAAGAATGGAAATATAACACGAAAAATTGCTTTTACAGGAGATTTAGGAAATCTTAGGACTGAAAGTTATTATGCGAATAAATTTGAACCGATTCAAAACGCTAATCTTTTAATTGGTGAATGTACTTATGCTAATAGAGAACGTAGTGTTAAGGCAAAAGATAGAGAAAAAGATTTAGAAAAGATTCAAGCCTTTGTTCGAGATGTTTGTGTTGATGGTAATGGAAGGATTCTTTTTCCATCTTTTTCATTGATGCGAAGCCAAGTTATGATTACAATTCTTTATGATTTGTTTAAAAACGACCCGGAATTTAACATTCCAATTTATGTGGGGTCTCCGTTAACTTGTAAAATTAATAAAATTTTTGATAATGTTTTAACTGGGAAGCAACTTGAAAAATGGCAAGAGGTCTGCACATGGGATAAATTAATTTTTACAAGTAGTTTTGAAGATATTGAAGCAGCGTTAAGTAAAAATTCTCCCATGTTATTTGTACTTTCCAGTGGAATGTTATCAGGTGGTTTTTCTCCTGCGGTAGCTGAAAAATTACTTCCCTCTTCAAAAGATGGAATTGCTTTTGTTGGCTATTCTGTTGAGGGGACTTTGGCTTGGAAAATTAAGCAAAAGAAAACTAAAACAATTTCTATTAATGGGAAACAAATTCACAGCAGATGTAAGGTAATTAACCTGAACAGTTTTTCAAGCCATATGCAAAGGGATGAACTTTGTGATTATTATTCTGGTGGATTTGGAACTGGTATGTATGGCAAAATTGTTCTCCAGCATGGAAATATGAAGGATAGGCTTGGTCTTGCATCTGATTTGCAGGAACTTATTAGTAAGAGAAATCGTACTGATAAGGTAATTATTGCTAACAAATCCACAGAAATTTTGTTGTAATTTGATTTTAAATTCTTACGTCTTATTATATTGATTAGTGTCTAAAAACTCTGTGAGAGCTTAGACCTGATGCGAGAATTTTGTCTATGATGTCGGCTCAAAGGTGCTGACCGACCTACATACTTTCATGAGAGGTTTCAAGTAGAAGAGAAAGGCGTTTCAAGATGTCGGCATAAATCTTATCACCTTATATACCATGTTGTATATTTAGGCCAGCTACGAGGCATAGTCTTGCAGCTTTCTGATAAGATGGGACAGGGATAGCTACCTTTTGTTCTGATTCTTGTAGGAACAATTACCATCTTTTAATTAGTAAATAAGGCTTTTAAAGCTTTAACATAGAAAAAATAATAATTTAAAAGGTTAAAAAGGTATTTAATATGAATGATACTAATACAAAAAATGCAGGATTGGCAGATTTGGTTGAGCTTGTTGATATTGAACCAGAGGGCAATCTTTAGCTCCCTACTCCCTCACTCTTGCAGTATTATCTTGATAGAAAAGAGCGAGTAATCTGGATTGATAAGGACATTGACGATGATTTATTTAATGAAATTCGTCAAGTAATTCAATACAATCGTGAAGATGAAAAAAATAAGATTCCTGTTGAAAAGCGTAAGGTTATCCGTATTTTATTGCAATCTTACGGGGGCACTTTGGATTCCTGTTTCGCTTTGCTTGATATTATGAAGATTTCTAAAACGCCGATTTACACTTACAATTTAAACGCTTGTATGTCGGCAGCAGCTTTAATTTATCTTAATGGTCATAAACGTTTTGCGATGCCTAAATCAACGGTTCTGATTCATGCTGGTCAGGGCGGAAGCGTAGGTGGCTATGACGCTGTTGTTGCTCAAACTGAGAATTATAAGCGTTTAATGGATATGCTTAAAGAAAATGTTCTTGAACATACTAAGATTGAAAAGACGTTTTTGAATAAGCAGATGAAAAAAGAATGGTACATTTATATTGATGACCAGATTAAGTATGGTATTACTGACGAGGTTATCACTGATATTTGTCAAATTCTTGGATGATTTATATTAAATAAAAGGAAAATAAAAAAGATGGCTTTAAATGATTATACAGTCTCAAATGATTATTTGAGAGAAATGCGTTAGGTCAGGTCTAAAATTTTAGAAGGCGATGCAACTTGGTCTGATGCACAAGATATTAGAGCTAAGTATGGGTTGCCAACTGTAACGACAGATAGTATTCGTAGAAGCTTTGGAGCGTATGATGAATTTGCTTCAAAGGGATGGGTTACTGAGCCCAAAGAAATTTTTAAGGCTCAGAAAGAAACGGTTTGTTTAAATGCGGATGGTTCTAAGACCTCTGAAAAAATTGTTGCTCTGAGTAAAGATGAAATTAACGATAAAGAATCTTTACTTAAGGCTCATGGATATGACCCTGTTTATTATGAACTTGTAAACGCAAAGAGTTCAATTTGGCAACAGGGGGATGGTAAAGGTGGCACAAGAAACCTTTATTCATCTAAGATTACTGTAAAGCCTACCGAAACTGGTTTGGATTTAGAAGATATTAAGAGACATTTTGAAGAATTTAAGACTCCTTATCGTGATTTAATGCACGTTTCTAAAGACAGACCTTTTGGTAAGAATATTGTTCAATTAAATTTAGTGGATATTCATTTCGGTAGAATTGCTGAAGATTATGAAACTGGCAATATTTATAATATGGATATTGCAAGAAACAATATGCTTAAAGTAGCAAATGATTTTGTTGCTGAAACTAATTTTGACGAAACTGAATATATTGTAATGCAGATTGGTCAGGATTATTTCAATAGTAGTTTTACTGGTTATACAACAAGTCAATCTCATATGCAAGATAACGCAACTACTTTTAACACTATTTTCAAGAGAGGTACAGAAGCTTTAATTGAAACAATTGAAGTTGTTGCAAGCGGAGCAAGAATTCCTGTGAGAGTTGTATTTGTCTCTGGGAACCATAGTAGATTTGAAGAAAGCGCAATGGCTATGGTGCTTGAAGCTTATTATCGCAATAGTGAGATTGTAACTGTTGATGCTTCTCCTTATCCAAGGAAGTATATTACTTATGGAAACACTTGTATTGGTATGACTCATGGCAGCGATGAAAAGGATAGATTGCAAGGTCTAATGCAAGTTGAGAATCCTACTGGATGGGCTGATTCGAAGTATCGTTATTGGATGTGTGGACATTTGCATCATAATGATTGGGCTTTGAGAGAGAATTTTGGTGTATCTATTTTTACATTGTCTGCTATGACTAAAATGGATAATTGGACTGTCAAGAGTGGATATACAATGGCAAACTCTGGATGCACTGTATTTGTTTTTGATTATGAAAAAGGACTAAAAGATATTAAGTTCTTTTATGTATAACTAAACATTTTAGAGGATTTTATGGAGAACCAAGAGAACAAGAGAACAGATAAGCGTTCTTTTGATTAGAATAAAGATAAAAATTTTAATAAAAATTCCAATAATTCTGGTAAAAACTTTAATAAGAAGTTTGATAACAGTAAAAATAAAAAT
>ERZ1034980.671-NODE-671-length-23266-cov-4.512990_pt1 | contig 23266 bp, 21 predicted proteins | sample MGYA00520622_ERZ1034980 | MGnify/ENA primary metagenome ERZ1034980 (study PRJEB33766, sample SAMN09781791) | gut metagenome | biome: gut microbiome | host: Homo sapiens | place: Madagascar | study: EMG produced TPA metagenomics assembly of the PRJNA485056 data set...
ATCGAAGAAAGACACGCCAAAGGGCTCCAAAGCCGCCCTTTGGATTCTGGCTTTTTATACGGGGGCTTAGGAGGGGAGACGTGCGGACTTTTCTACGAATTCGCATTGGTGCAATTTACGCGATTTAGGCCCGCCCGTGGCGTGCTTCGCACTGCTTCCACGGACTCGATTGTACTGCACGCACTGCGGCGAAAACGTTGGCATTTAGAGAATAACCGGCCTAATTTGTAGTCGGCAGTTGGGTGGTTGCGTCAGTTTTTGATTTTCCACCGTCATTGCGAGCCAGTGCGCACACTGGTGTGGCAATCCGTATTCCCCTCGGTACAATGTTAGTTGACCAACTGCCTACAAAAGATTGCCATACCCCAAGGGCACTTCCTTCGGGCGCGTCGCACGAGTGCTCCTCGCAATGACCCGGTTGGTTGCGGAAATGCCGTCCATTCATCCGCACTTGTAGGGGCGATTATTAATCGCCCGAGGGCATGAACGTGCGGGTGGCAGTCCGTTGGCTGCGTCAGTCTCTCCCATTTAACCGCACCCATTTTCAATCCGTCGCTTGCGACACCTCAATCTCTTATCTATTATCTATTCCATATTCTCTCTTATCTAAATCCCCTCCCCACACATCGAAAGGAGCCTCCACATATCATGAACATGAACCCAATTCTCCGCACCAAGGCCGCCCTGACGGCCCTCCTCTGGAGCCTCACCTCCCTCCTCGGCTGGAAAGCCAGCCTGACCCTGGTCTGGGTCATCGCCATGGCCCTGGACTACCTGAGCGGCACCTTTGCGGCCATGAAAAACCGCGCCTGGTGCAGCGAAACCGCCCGTCAGGGCCTGTGGCACAAGGCCGGGATGATTCTGGTGGTGCTGGTTGCGGCCCTCACCGACGGGGTGATCTACCTGGTGGGCCAGCGGCTGGGCATGGGCGTCTCCTACTCCGGCCTGGTGTTCCCCCTGACCCTTAGCTGGTATATCCTGACAGAAGCCGGGTCGATTCTGGAAAACTGCGTAAAGCTGGGGGTCAAAATCCCGTCCTGGCTCACAAAAATCCTGAAAATCAGCCTGAAATCCATCGACGCCGCGGGGTCGCCCGGGGCAGACGAACAGGAGGAATCCCATTGAGCATGCTCGGCATCGACGTTTCGGAGCACAACGGCGCCCTGGACTGGGCGAAGATCAAGGCCGCGGGAGTGGAATTCGCCATCGTCCGGTCGGGCTATGGCACCTCCCATGTGGACAATTTTCTCGCCAAAAACATCCGTGGGGCGCGAGAACAGGGGCTCCCCGTGGGCATCTATCATTTCAGCTACGCCCTGGACCCCGCGGGAGCCAAAAAAGAGGCGGAATTTGTGCTCTCCATTTTGAAGCCTTTTTGGGGAGAAATTTTTCTCCCCATTTTCTTCGATTTTGAGTATGATTCTGTCTCCTATGCCAAAAAACAGGGGGTGACGCTGGGGAAGGAGAGCTTCAATGCCCACGCGGTGGCCTTCTGCGAGACCATCCGCGCCGCCGGTTACACCCCGGGGGTCTACTATAACCTCGACTACGCCCGGAATTACGTGGATCGGGCCCGGCTGGGCGGCTACGTCCAGTGGTTCGCCCAGTATGCATCCTCCCCCAGCCGCAGCGATTGGGCCATCTGGCAGTATTCCAGCTCCCATACCATCCCCGGCGTCTCCGGCAAATTCGACGCAAACCTCCTGGGAGATGAGAGCCTGCTTGGAAATTCTACAAAGAAATATGCCATCGGTTGGCATCAGGACAAAACCGGCTGGTGGTACGCGGACACCGCCTCCACCTATTACCGGTCCCGCTGGGCCAAAATCAAGGGAAAGTGGTATTATTTTGACGAGGAGGGCTACATGGAATCCAATACATGGAAATCATCCGGCGGCGACAGCTACTACCTGGGCGCGGACGGGGCGATGATGACCGGGCAGATGATCGGCCTGGGATCGGATGGAAGGCTGGGGCCGGTGGAGCCGTTCTGCCATCTGCTCTCCGACGTCCCCAGCGGCTACCGGAAGGAGCTGGATGCGCTGATTTCCCAGGGCGTTTTGAAGGGGAAGTCCGGGGAAGGGGAGGGGCTGGTGCTGGATTTGCCCCTGAGCGCCATCCGGGTGATGATCGTGGCGGCACGGGGGAAAAAGTAGCGGTATTGCCCTTGTAGAAAAGACCTGAAATCTTCGGATTTTGGGTCTTTTTCTGCGTTTCCGCCCGCCCATCCTCCGCTCCCTTTCCACGCTATTCCAGAAAAAACCTTGAAGAATGGGCAAAAAAGTGATACAATAAAATATAAGTGCCGTGACCCAGGTGCGGGAAAATGAATGGCAAAATCATGATATCCTGCACATATCTGGAAGCGACAGAGAAAAAGGACGAGGACATACCAATGTATCGAAACTACATCAAGCGGGCCCTGGATATCCTGCTTTCGCTGGCGGGCCTGATTTTGGCATCCTGGCTGTTTCTAATCATCCTCCTTGCCATCGAGATCGACGATCCCGGGCCGGTTTTTTTCAGCCAGAAGCGGGTGGGAAACCACAAACAATACTTCCGGCTCTATAAATTCCGCAGCATGAAAACCGCCACGCCCCACGATATGCCCACCCACCTGCTGGAGAATCCGGAGCAGTACATTACCCGGGTGGGAAAGTTCCTGCGAAAAACCTCTCTGGACGAGATTCCCCAGCTGTGGAACATTTTAAGAGGGGACATGAGCGTCATCGGCCCCCGTCCGGCGCTTTGGAATCAGTATGACCTGATCGAAGAACGCGACCAATACGGTGCCAACGACATCCGCCCCGGTCTGTCCGGCTGGGCGCAGATTTGCGGCCGGGATGAGCTGGAGATTGCGGACAAGGCGCGGCTGGACGGGGAATATGTGCAGAAATGCTCCTTCCGGTTCGATTGCCGCTGCTTTTTCGGCACGGCCATTTCCGCCCTGCGGGGAGACGGCGTGGTAGAGGGCGGCACCGGAGAAATCCATCGGATGGAGCAGAGAAAATGAAGATACTCATTGCAACCAATCATTCCTATATGCTCTACCGGTTCCGCCGGGAGCTGGTGGAGGCGCTGATGCAGGCGCATGAGGTGATCCTCAGTATGCCCTTTGTGGGCCATGAGGAGGAGTTTCAGGCCATGGGGCTGCGCTGTATCCGGACGGATTTGGATCGGAGAAGCATCAATCCCGTGAAGGATCTGCACCTCATCGGGGAATACCGGAACATTCTCGGGGAGGTCAAGCCGGATCTGGTGATGACCTATTCCATCAAGCCCAACGTCTATTTGGGCGGCCTGTGCAAAAAGCGGAACATTCCCTATGTGACCAACGTTCAGGGCCTGGGCACCGCATTCGAAAAGCCGGTGCTGTCCGCCCTGGTGTCCGGGATGTACCGAAGCGCCCTGCGGCGGGCCAGGACGGTGTTCTTTGAAAACCAGGAGAACGCGGATTTTTTCCGGGAGAAGAAGATCGTTTCGCCCCGGCAGATTACGGTGCTCCCCGGCGCAGGCATCAATCTGGAGGAATATCCGGAGGTGCCCATGGCAGAGGACGGCGTATGCCGCTTCCTGTTCCTGGGGCGGATTATGAAGGAAAAGGGCGTGGACGAGTTCTTCGCCGCCGCGAAAACGCTGAAGGCCGAGCTGGGCGATCGGGTTTCCTTTGACATGGTGGGCTTTTATGAGGACGCCTATAAGGAGCTGGTGGATCAGCTGGTGGCGGAGGGCGTTGTGACGTTCCACGGCTTCCGGACCGAGGTTCACCCCTATTATGCATCGGCAAGCTGCATCGTGCTCCCATCGTACCACGAGGGAATGTCCAACGTCCTTCTGGAGGGAGCGGCAACGGGTCGCGCCCTGATTACCAGCGACATCCCCGGCTGCCGGGAGGCGGTGGAGGACGGCGTCAGCGGCTATCTCTGCCCGGCAAGGGATGCAGATCGGCTGACCCAGGCCATGCGGACGTTTGCGGAGCAGTCCTTCCGGCAGCAGTCGGACATGGGCCACCGGGGACGGAAGCTGGTGGAGCAGCGCTTTGACAAGAAGCAGGTGGTCGCACGGACGGTGGCGGCAATGATGCAGGATACAGTGAGGAGCATGCCATGACCCTGACAAACTTCTGGTGGCTGCTGATTTGGATGTTTACCGGCGGACTGTTGATCGCGGTGCTGAGCATCTATCGCCAGAGCATGGCCGGCATTCGCCATGACATGGCGCGGTCTGGTCTGCCGGTGCTTTCGGCACTGCTGATCGTGCTGCCCTTTATCATCTGGGGCGGCTTCCGGACGGACTATTTTGGCGATACCGGCGCTTACCGCAGAACCTTTCAGGCCATTCCGGAGGGGTTCGGGGAGCTTGGCGCCTATATGGAGACCATCACCAAGGACAGGGGCTTTTATTTTCTGGGGGCGGTGTGGAAGAACCTTGTTGGAAGCAATGATGTGGTGTATTTCCTGGCGTTTTCCCTGCTCCAGGTGGGGATCCTTGCATGGCTGTACCGAAAGTATTCGCCGGACTATTGGCTGAGCATCTTCCTGTTCGTTGCCTCCACGGACTACCTCTCCTGGGTGTTCAACGGGATGCGGCAGTTCACCGCGGTGGTGATCGTCCTGCTGGCCACGCCTTTTTTCCTGAAAAGACGATATATTCCCGCGATTTTACTGATCCTTTTGGCGTCGACCATGCACCAGTCGGCGCTCCTGATGATCCCGTTCCTGTTTGTGGCCCAGGGAAAGGCCTGGAGTAAGCGCACCATGGTGTTCCTGGTGGCGGTGCTTGCGGCGATGGCGTTCATCGACCGGTTTACGGACATCCTGGATCGGATGATGCGGGAGACCCAGTATTCCAATGTGGTGTCCGACTGGATCTCCTGGAACGACGACGGCACCAACCCCATCCGCGTGCTGGTGTACGCCATGCCCACGCTGCTGTCGCTGGTGGGGCTTAGGTATATTCGCCAGGCGGAGGATCCGCTGGTGGATCTGTGTACCAATATGTCCATCGTCTCCACGGGGCTTTATATGCTGAGCATGATGACCAGCGGCATTTTTATGGGGCGGCTGCCGATTTATGCGTCGCTGTATAACTATATTCTGCTGCCTTGGGAGCTGAGGCATATGTTTGCGGAGAAGTCTTATGGGCTGCTGCGGGCGGCTGTGGTGTTGGCCTATTGCGGGTTTTTCTTTTATCAGACGCATGTGGCGTGGGGGATTCTGTAAGCAGACTATTTGGAGGCGGTATTGTGGCTGAAAATCCGGTTGTGTCGATAATTGTGCCGGTATATAAGACGGAACTATATCTTGAGCAGTGCATTGAGAGCATCCTGAATCAGACATATTCAAATCTCGAAGTAATTCTGGTGGATGATGGAAGCCCAGATCGGTGCCCGGAGATTTGTGATAGCCTTTCCAATACAGATACACGTATCTATGTAATACATAAAAAGAACGAGGGGGCTGCGCTTGCTCGTAAAACCGGTTTGGAAGTATCCAATGGCGATTATGTGTTATTTTTGGATTGTGATGATTGGCTAGAGCCTAATACGGTATCTGCTTGCGTTCATACTGCGGTGCAAGACCATGCAGATTGTGTTATGTTTGGATATATTCGCGAATATCCGCGAATAAGTATACAGAATCCTCTGTTTGCAGAGAATTATACTTACGATATAGAACGGTCTGAAAAAAGTGTACATCGGCGCGTTATTGGTCCTGTAGGTGCTGAACTCTGTCAACCACAAAAGCTTGATGTTGTGTCAACTTTATGGGGAAAGCTCTACCGTCGATCTGCTGCAATGCGCGGGAGAATTGTCAGCGAACGAGTTGTTGGCACCTCAGAGGACACAATTTTCAATTTATATGCGCTGGATGGCTGCAAAATCAGCTATATCAACAAGTGCTTTTATCACTATAGAAAGACGAATACGCAGTCGATTACAACACAGCATAAGCCTGATCTTGCTGAAAAATGGGACGTGATGTACGGCATCATGCGGGAGTATATAGACGGCTCCGGTCGGGCGAACGAGTATCATACGCCTTTTCTGAACCGTGTTGCCTGCGGCATGATCGGTCTTGGCCTGAATGAAATCGGCAGCTCGGAAAGCATATGGAAAAAGTCACGGCGTCTTCGTGCGATATTGGATAAGCCGTTATATAAGGAGGCGTTCGCACAGTTGGATACCTCATACTGCGGTGCAAAATGGAAGCTGTTTTTCCTGCTCTGCAAAAAGCGCTGGACATTTTTACTGGCAGTATTGCTGCAAATCATGAATTATCTGCGGTCGCGGATGGCTGCATAAGGAAGTGTACTATGGCAAAGGTTTCGATTATCATGGGCATCTATAACTGCGCGGCAACGCTGCCGGAGGCCATCGACTCTATTCTTGCGCAGACCTTTCCGGATTGGCAGCTGATCCTGTGCGATGATGGATCCAAGGATCAGACTTATGCGGTAGCGGAACGTTATCAGAAGGAAAATCCGGATCAGATTGTCCTGTTAAAAAATGAACGCAATATGGGACTGAATCATACGCTGAACCGTTGCCTACAGGTGGCTAGTGGCGAGTATGTGGCGCGAATGGACGGAGATGATGTTTCCCTTCCAACTCGCCTGGAAAAGGAAACTGCGTTTCTGGACGCGCATCCTGAATATGCCATTGTTAGTACGCCGATGATCTTTTTCGACGAAAGCGGCGATTGGGGGCGGAGCTATACCATTGAAAAGCCGACAAAACACGACTTTATCAAGCATAGTCCGGTCCATTGTCATGCACCTTGTATGATCCGCCGAGCGGCATATCTGGCGGTAGGGGGCTATACAGAAGATCGTAGAATGCTGCGTTTTGAGGATGTGAACCTTTGGTATAAGCTCTATGCCGAGGGGTATACCGGCTATAATCTGGACGAGCCGCTTTATAAAATGCGGGATGACCACGCGGCAGCAACCCGCAGGGGACTGAAATCTCGTATGAACGGCGTGTATGTCACCTATATTGGCTTTAAGCTGTTTCAGTTTCCATGGTACATGTATGGATATGTCGCTGTTGATTTCCTAAAGCATTTTATTAAGGGAATCATGCCGGAAAAGCTGTATGTTTTTTTTCATAAAAAGATTATGAATTGAGGACACAATGAAGAAGAAAATTCTAATTTTCTCCCAAGCCATGGAGCTTGGCGGCGTGGAGCGCAGTCTATTAGGGCTGCTGGATTCCGTCGACTACGACCGCTATGACGTTGACCTGTTCCTGATGCGCCACAGCGGGGAGCTGATGCCGTATCTGAATCCCAGGGCAAACCTTCTGCCGGAGATTCCGCAGTACGCATCATTGGCGGTGCCAATGGTGTCGCTGATCGGGAGCGGCCAGTTCGGTGTGCTGTTCGGCCGGCTCAGAGGAAAGAACGCCGCAAGATGCTTCGATCAGCGAAATCCAAGCGAGAAGCCGTCCATTACGGCGCTGACCTACAGCCACAAATATACGCTTTCTTCCATGCCGCAGATTTCGGACAAGACCTATGACCTCTCGATCAGCTTTCTGACGCCCCACTACTTTGCGCGGGAGCGGGTCAAGGCAAAGAAGTACGCCGCCTGGATTCATACGGACTATACGGCGCTGTCCTTTGAGCGTTCGGCGGAGCGTTCGATGTGGAGCGGGTATGATGCGATTTGCGGCGTGTCGGAGTTTGTGTCCCAGGGGTTCCGAAGAACGTTTTCGGAACTGGCAGGGAAGGTGCAGACGATCGAAAATATCTTGCCGAAAGAGCTGATTCTTGAACAGACCGAAGAGCCCCAGAACGATATTCCATCAGAAGAAAGCATTTCCCTCCTCTCCATAGGCCGCTTCTGCGACGCCAAGAATTTCGACAACATCCCGGACATTTGCCGCCGCCTGGTGAAGGACGGCCTTGACGTCAAATGGTATCTCATCGGCTACGGCGGCGACGAACCGCGGATCCGGCAGAAGATCGCTGAAGCGGGCATGCAGGAGCGCGTCATCATCCTGGGCAAGAAGGACAACCCCTACCCCTATCTGCGCGCCTGCGACCTGTATGTGCAGCCCTCCCGGTATGAGGGCAAGGCCGTCACCGTCCGGGAGGCACAGCTGCTGGGGAAGCCCGTTGTGATTACGAACTACGCCACCTCCGGCAGCCAGCTGGAGGACGGCGTGGACGGCGTGATCGTGCCCATGGACAATGCGGGCTGTGCCGCCGGAATTGCAGCGTTGCTTCGTGATCCTGCACGGATGCAGCGGCTTTCGGAAAACTGTAAAAAGCGAGATTATACAAACAGCGCGGAAGTCGAAAAAATCTATGCGCTGATGGAGTGAATGATGGACATTACGAAAAGTGACTCAAAAATGCTGAAGGGCGTAGCAATCCTCGCTATGCTGATGCTGCATCTCTTCTGTCGGAGAGATAACTTACCCTACACCCCGCTACTATGGATTGGAAGTACACCGCTGATTTATTACTTTGGCTTGTTCGGAGATATCTGCGTGGCGGTGTACTGTTTCGTAAGCGGCTATGCCCATTACATGCAGTCCTCCGAAACAGAGCTGCGGCATCGCTGGAAGCATCTCCTTCGTTTTTTGATCCCATTTTGGGTGATTGCGGCAGTATTCTCGGTGATTGGCATATTCACAGGCGATTCTGTGATTCCCGGCAGTGCAAAGGAATTTCTGCTGAATTGCCTGACTATTAAGAACAGCTATAACGGCGCTTGGTGGTATGCGAACACTTACATACTATTGGTCGCTTTGCAGCCGCTTTCACGCAAATTTGTGGAAAGGTGTCCGGCGTGGGCCGTGCTTCTTGCGTCCTTCGCATTTTACACCGTTGGTTATGGTATTCGGTTCTGGGGATGGGGCAGCTGCCGCTCTACGGTGCTTTCCTGGATCATCACGCACATAGGACTGCTGGGTACGTCCTATTTCCCGTATATTATTGGCATGTTGTTCTGCAAAAAGCAGGTGGTTGCTGCCCTGCGGCAGCGATTGGCTTCTGTTAAGGCCAGCAAGATTTATATATTCGCCGGGGTCACTTTTGCTGGCATGATCGTAGTGCATGGGCTGATACCGCCGCTCTTTGTCGCATTTATTACTGCGACTGTGACGATCATTCTGCTCTGCATTTGCCATCTTCCTGTGTGGCTGACAAATCTCCTTTGCTATTTCGGTGAGCATTCCACGAACATCTGGCTTGTTCATATGTTCTTCTATGCTGTTTTGTTTGAAAATTTTGTTTTTTACGTTATGTATCCGATTCCTATTTTTGTTCTGCTGTTAGCGCTATCACTTGCGTCGTCTTATGTGATCAGGTGGCTGAGCAGACCAATTTTGAAGCTTGTGAGGTGAACTCCATGATCCCAAAGATCATCCATTACTGCTGGTTTGGCCGCGGCGAAAAGCCGGAGCTGGCAAAAAAGTGCATCGCCAGTTGGCAGAAATTCTGCCCGGATTTTGAGATCCGCGAGTGGAACGAGGACAACTGCGGCGATCTGGCGATTCCGTTTATGGCGGAGGCCTACGCCGCGAAGAAGTATGCGTTTGTGTCGGATGTGATGCGCCTTGTGGTGCTGGAGCAGTACGGCGGCGTGTACTTTGACACCGATGTGGAGGTGCTGCGGGATATTTCGCCGCTGCTGGAGGATGAGGGCTTCATTGGGTTTGAGAACGACCAGTTTGTCAACAGCGGGCAGGTTTTGGCGGCAATTCCCCACCATCCGGTGATTGGGGCCATGATTGCGGAATACAAGACGCTGCATTTTTTGAATCCGGATGGCAGCATCAACGCAGTGGGCTGCCCGCACCTGAACAGCGACGTGATGGAACGCTTTGGCCTTGTCCGCAATGGGCAGGAGCAGCTGGTTGCCGGGATTCATGTCTATCCGGAAGACTATTTTAATCCCATGGACAGCACAACCGGCAAGCTGACAAAAACGGAGCATACATACTCAATCCATTGGTACTCCATGAGCTGGATGGGAAAAAGTACACAAATAAGGGTGAAAATCGGACGTGTTGTCCGCAGAGCATGGAAAGCAATTCGAGGTTAAGGAGAGCGCATATGCCAATCATTAGCATCATTGTCCCGGTATACAATGCAGAGCAATACCTCCCGAAGTGTGTGGACAGCATTCTGCACCAGAATCTCAGCGATATTGAGCTGATCCTGGTGGACGATGGCGCTCAGGATCAAAGCCCGGCGCTTTGCGATGCATATGCATCCCAAGACAAGAGAGTCTGGGTGGTGCACCAGGAGAATGCCGGTGCGGCTGCGGCGAGGAACCATGGATTGGAGCTTGCACAGGGAACATACATTGCATTTGTGGATAGCGATGACTGGATTGATCCGGATATGTATGAAACAATGGTGAAAACCGCCGAGCGGGATGGTTCGGAGCTGGTGATTTGCGATTGCAAAAAAGAGTTTGATGCAGAAAGCCAGCTTTATACGCATGACCTAAGAGCCGGACATTTTGATCGTGCGGCGATGGAAAAGGAGTATTTCCCACAGCTCCTGATGCCTGACAACATGGAGTATCCGGTCACCATATCAAATTGTCTGCTGCTCATACGCCGTGAGGTGATTGTGAGAAATCAGCTTGCATTCCCCGAAGGGATGCGTTTTTCGGAGGATCTATTGTTTGGCTCTGAGGTCGGGTGCTATGCGCAGAGCATGACCTATTTGCGGGGATATGCGCCGTACCACTACCGGCAGAATCCGCAATCGGTGACCCATACGGAGTATCAGGACAAATGGCCGCTGCTGAGAGCGCTGTGGCTTCGGATCAACGATTGCTTTGGGCAGAAAACAGTCTATGATTTCACGCCGCAGATACAGCGCTGTATGCTGTTCTTTGTTTATATGGCGATGAATCAGCGGTCAGGGGCAGCGATGGGACGAGAAGCTTATCTTCGGGCGTGCGCGGAGGTTCTGGATGACCCACTGGTGCGCGACGCGATAAGGCCAATTAACATAGGCCGGTTACGAATTTCGTGGAAGCTGAAACTGGTTTCTCTGATCTATCAAAAGAAGTGGCTTCGGTTGGGGCTGTTATTGCTGAGAAGGTAATATATTAGCTGCGATGCTTTCCGGAAAATGTATTTAACGTTGTGCCGTCAAGAAAAAACAAGCATAAAATTTAGAATTAGAATGAGAATTTTCTATTTCTCACCAACCTTGTACAAGATTGCTACGAAGCAATAATGGGAGTATCTTATGGAAATCAGCATTATCCTTCCTGTTTACAACAAAGCAAAGTACATTGAGTCAATCTTAAGCGATATAGCAGCGCAGAGTTTTACTGATTTTGAGTGCATCATGATTGATGATGGATCAACGGATGCATCGGGTAAACTTTGCGATGACTTTGTTAAATGTGACAGTAGATTCCGTGTAGTACATATCCCCAATGGTGGGGTATCTCATGCGCGGAATGTGGGATTAGAATGTGCGGCTGGGCGATACATTACGTTTATTGATGCAGATGACCATATTGAAGCGGATTATTTATTAAGATTATATTCGGATATCATCGATACCCAGGCTGATATGGTAGTTGCTGGCGTACTGAAATACTGGACAGAAGGTCGGCTAGCGGCTGCTACAGCAATGCCATACGTTGGCTTGCACCCGATGGAGGAACTGATCCCTGAGTTTGCAAAAGTGCAAAAGTGGACGGGCATATATGGATTTAGTTGCGGCAAGTTAATAAGTAAAGAGATTGTATCGAACATCCGATTCTCAGAATGGCTTAACCTAGCGGAGGACTTTGAATTCTACCTGCGAGTCTATCCTAGAATCAAGTCAATCTATTTTGAAGATAAATGCAAATATCACTATTTACAGGAGGCGGAGAATTCCTCTGCAATTGTAGAGAGCGATAAGATCGATTATTATGCGCAGCTTAAACTCAATCTGGAGTTCAGAGAATTTTTACGGCAAGCAGGGGGCTATTATGGCGATAATTTAGAAATCGTTGAAAAGCTTTTAACTGACTATGCTTTTTTCTCGATTTTCTATTGCCAGAGGAAACAGATCCCCGCACAACTTCAAAAAGTCCATGAAATTGTTTTGAAAGAGCAAATTAATACGAGCGGAACTGGTTTGATAAAAAAGCTGGTGCTGTTTTGCATTCGGAAAAACCGGAAAACATTTGCAAGAAGTTTGCTGCAAACATATGATTGGATTCGTGGGCTGAAAAGGAGAGTATAAGTGGCTTTTTTTACGGTATTCACCTCAACATATAATCGCGGATATATTCTTCCCGAACTCTATCAATCACTATGCGCGCAGACATACAAGAATTTTGAGTGGTTGATTATTGATGACGGGTCAACGGACCATACCCGTGAATTAGTGGAAGGCTGGAAAAGGGATCCGCATGAATTTGAAATCCAATATTACTATGTAGAGAATGGCGGAAAGCCGCGAGCCATCAACTATGGCGTTGGGAAAGCACAAGGCGAGTTTTTTATTATGGTTGATTCCGACGATACCCTAACCGATGATGCACTTGCAAAAATGCACGTATGGTGTAATGAAATAAGAGATGACCAGCGATTGATTGGAGTTGGTGCAGCCAGGGGATACCGGGATGGGCGATACATAAAAGGAGTTCCGCCACGCGTAGGGGAGGTTGGATATATCGATGCGACCAACCTGGAGCGGGGAAAGTACGATTTGGATGCAGATATGTGCGAGGCATACAAGACAGAGCTGTTTCAAAAGTTCCCGATGGCGACATGGCCGGGTGAGAAGTTTGCTCCGGAACAAATTGCACTCAATGAAATTGCGTTGCATGGATATATGCTCAGATGGCACAAGGATATTATTTACATTTGCGAGTATCTTGAGGATGGTTTAACAAAGGGATGGCAAGGGCTTGAAAGAAGAAATCCGATGGGGTATGCAATGATGTATAACCATATGCTCAAATACCCTGGACTCACATGGAAGCAACTCTTTTATGCGGCGTGTCAGTGCGTTGCAATGTCGTTTTATGGGAAGAATCCATCATACATTTTTAGAAGCAACAAACCACTCTATACATTGGCGGCACTTCCTGCTGGAATTATCCTATCGTTCCGAAGAAGAAGACAGTTGAGGATTTGCGAAGATGATTAGTGTAATTATACCGGTTTATAATGCGGCGGAATATCTACAAGAGATGCTGGATTCGCTGCTGATACAGACGGAGCGGGATCTTGAAATTATTCTGATCAATGATGGTAGCACGGATGCATCGGAAGATATTTGTAGGACTGCTGCGGAGCACGATTCGAGAATTCGGTATTTCTATCAGGAGAATGCGGGTGTTTCGGCGGCGAGAAATCAGGCACTACTTTGGGCCAAAGGTGAATATATTGCATTTTTAGATGCCGATGACAGAATCGATCCTGACTACTTTGAACAGCTTCTGCTAGCGTGCGTTGATGCAGATATTTCGGTTTGTGATGTGACGGTTGAGAATCGGAATGGGCAGCAATTGTTCCGATTTTCGGCAGGAAAACAAAAGATAACCTCATTAGAAGCGATGAACCTTTTACTGGAAAGAAGGAAAATAAACTCCGGTCCATACGGAAAACTGTTTCGGCGTGAAGTGGTTTCCGAATTGCAGTTTCCAACATTGAAAGCCTATGAGGACATCTTGTTTGTCCGGGATGCATTTGCCCGTGCGAAGCAAATCGGGTCAACGGATGCCGTAGCATATCACTACTATCAGAATGCCGGAAGCGCGATGACTCGGCAAAAGAAGGAACCCTCGCGGGATATCATTACTGCATCCGCAGATTTACTTTCATATATTATGAGGCATCCAGAGCTGGAACCTATGTGCTTCTATATAACGGTTTCCCATCTTTACCAATATGTATTGGCGTTAGACGATACTGCACCGGAAGGCGGACAGTTCAAACACGAGGTTAGACAGCTTTACCGAAAATACTGGATGGGGATTATTAAGTGCAAGGCGTTCCCTTGGAAAGAAAAGATTTTGTATTTGATGTTTGCATATGGACTTAAATAGCCATATAAGAAGCAATTTTTGATCAAAAGTTGGAATTGGTTTATAAAATGAAAAATTTTTATTTGTATGCCCATGGCGGAAGTGCAAACCATGGGTGTGAAGCGATTGTACGCTCTACAATTGGACTCCTTCGGCGCGATCAAGCGTACCGGTTTAGGCTGGTGTCCAAAGAACCGGCAGAGGATATAGCATATGGGATGGATCAGTTATGCGAAGTGATCCGAGAGCAAGAGAGATATTCTCAATTTTCGGCAAGCTTTGTGAAGGCTTATGTGCATTTGAAACTGACCCATGACTACATCCCGATGGACGAGCTATCGTATAAGAAGGCGTTTGATCGTGTCAATCAAGGGGACATTGCATTGTCCATCGGTGGTGACAACTACTGTTATGCCGATGTGAAACGATATACTATGATGCATGACATGATGCGAAAGCGCGGTGCGAAAACCGTGCTATGGGGATGCTCTGTTGAGCCGTCTCTTTTACACGATAGGGCTATTGCAGAGGACATTGCAAGGTATCGCCTGATTACTGCGCGCGAAAGTATCTCCTATGATGCTTTGCGTCACGTGAATCCCAATACGATTCTTGTGCCTGATCCTGCATTTACGCTAGAATGCCATGCTCCTGGTTTGCCGGAGAATTTTCAAGACGGCAATATGGTTGGGGTTAATCTAAGCCCCATGGTGATCGAAAAGGAAGCATCACCAGGCTTGGCAATGAGAAATTATCAGAAGCTGATCGAATATATCTTGAAAGAAACGGATATGGGAATTGCGCTGATCCCTCATGTAATATGGGGGTTCAGCGATGATCGTGTACCGCTACAGGAACTATATCAGAGATATCAGAATACCGGGCGTGTGGTTATGGTGGAAGATCATAACTGCATGGAGCTAAAAGGGGTGATATCCCGGTGCCGCTTCTTCGTAGGTGCACGCACCCACGCGACCATTGCTGCCTACTCCACCGGTGTTCCAACGCTGGTGGTGGGCTATTCCGTCAAAGCGCGGGGCATTGCCCGCGACCTGTTCGGTACGGAGGACGGCTATGTTCTGCCGGTGCAGCAGCTCAAAGAAAGTGATGAATTAACGCAGGCGTTTATACGCTTGTATGAGAAGCGCGATGCCATCCGGGGACATCTTAACGAGCTGCTTCCCGGCTATATTGCCCGTGCAGACGAGGCACGCAAAGCATTGGAGGAACTTGCAAATAAGTAAGATGCTTATTGACCAAAGACTCAAAAAAGAGGTACGGTATGTCACGGTTAGAAAACTCATTTAAGAATATTTTTTTCTCCTTTGGTAGTAACATTCTGAATACACTTCTGGGCTTTATATCAAGAACTGTTTTTATCTATACATTAGGTACAGACTACCTTGGTTTGGCTGGGTTACTTGGAAATGTGCTTGGCTTTCTTGCAATTAGTGAGCTTGGCATAGCTACTGCCATTGGGTTCAGCCTGTATAAGCCGCTGGCGGAAAAAGACTATAAGACCGTTAGCTCCTTGATGTCTATTTACAGGAAAGCGTATTCAGTCATCGGTACGATAGTTCTATTTTCTGGAATAGTGCTTTTCTTCTTCCTAGACTTTTTTATTCCGGTAGCTGAACAGCCTGCGGGAACGGATTTTGCCTATTTTGCGTTTTTGATTAATACGGTTGTAAGCTACTTTTTGGCATACAAGACAACGCTTATATCGTCGGATAATCAAGCGTTTCGGCTTGTGCCAATAAATATGTCAGTAAATGCAGTTCAGACAGTTCTCCAGATTGTAGTTCTTGCTGTTAGCAGAAACTACGTGGCATACCTGAGCGTTCAGATTATCTGCTCGATTGTGCTGATGGCACTTCAAAATGTGTATATTTCCCGCAGATACAAGGACGTTGATTTTAATTCAAAGGAAAAACTTCCGGATGAGAAGAAAAAAGAAATAAAGCGAAATGTTTCTGGCTTGATCATAGCCAAAATCGGAGATTATTTGGTAAATTCAACGGATAATCTGATTATTACGAAGCTAGTAAGCCTTGCGGCAACAGGAATCTATTCCAACTACCTCTTAATTCGAAATATGATCAACGGCTTTATATCAACGCTGTTTAGCGGTATTACTGCCAGTATGGGAAATGTGGTGGCCGTTGAAAATGACGAAAAGAAGTTGGAAGTGTTTGATACCATGTTTTTCTGCGCATTTCTCATATACAGCACAGAAGCGGCTTGCTTTATGAGTCTCTATAACCTTTTTATCGGTGATATTTGGATTGGCCAAAATTTCGTGTTCAGCACAGGAACAGTTGCTGTCATTGTTCTAAATAACTACCTTACCGGATTGAGAATTCCACTTATCACAATGAAGGGCGCCGCAGGAAAATATCTTGAGGACACATGGATCCCATTTGGCTTTGCGATCATTAATCTTGTTGCATCTATTTTGCTTGCAAAACCGTTTGGCGTTGCAGGTGTTTTTCTTGGAACAATTATCGGAAGCGTGTTTACTGCGGATTGGTATCGTCCGTTTGTTATTTATCGTACTGTGTTTCACGCACCAGTGCGAAAGTACTTTGGAAAGTATATTCTGTATTTAGCAGTCGGCATTGGCTATATTGCGCTTACATATTGGCTGGGGGCACAGATCCGTCTTTCAAATGTCTATTTGGTGTTTTTAGTCAGAGCGATGATTTCCGTATGCGTTCCGGGAGTGATTAGTTGCGTAATATTCTATAAAACGCCAGAGTTTGCATCAGTGAAAGGTTTGACCATCAGATTGGTAAGCGGAATGAGACAAAAACTTCAGAAAAGAAAAGAGAAGAATCATGAATGATTTAGTCAGCATCATAGTCCCGTGCTATAACGGAGAGAAATTTATAGACCGTTGCTTCAACTCGATTTTGAACCAGGACTATCCCTATATTCAGATAATTGCTGTCAATGATGGCTCTACCGATCACAGCGAGCAGCACGTCCTTTCATGGGGGGGTAAATTCAAAGATGCAGGTATGGAACTGGTCTACATCTCTCAAGAGAACAGAGGACCCGGTGGTGCCATAAACACTGGATTGAAGGCAGTTAGCGGAGAGTTTCTTTCACTGCTCGACGTTGACGATGAATTTATGGAATCTGCGATTTCGTCGAGGGTCGTTTTCCTAAATGAACATAAGAATATCGATGTTGTTCGTTCAAATGGGTGGTATAACCGTAAGAGCGGAAAAAGTCTTTTTATATACGATGATGCTGAAAAGAAAATTGAGGATGTGTTCACTGCGCTGGTTGCAGCAAACACGAATAACTGGGCTGGAACCTACATGGTTAGGACTTCTGCGTTGTTCGAGTTCTATCCTGATAGAGAAATCTATCAGTCACGATATGGGCAGAATCTTCAGTTCTTGATGCCGTTGACATATCGGAAAAAGTGTGGCTTCATTGATAAACCGCAGATGAACTACAATATTCAAGAGGAGTCATTGTCACAGACCTCAGACCCCCAAATGGAGATGCAACGATTTCTGGAGAATGGCGCAGGGTACCGCGATATCCGGGTTCATATGATAAAGCAGGTGGTTCATGATTCCGATGAAGTTCAAAAGTATGTACGGATGGCAGATGTAGCTTATTACAGACTGGTATTGAACAAAGCAGTAAGTTTGAAGGATAAAGAAATTACAAAGAAGGTATACACAGATTTGAAAAGAAGTCGCGCAATTACAATCAATGATAGAATAAATTATTATTCAGTTATTTTCCCGTGCGCAGTGCTTCCACTGAGGTGTATAAGAAAGCTCATGTCGGTTCTGAGAATCGGCACGTGATAAGAAGGACTTTTCTATGAATGTTACTCAAAAAACTGACATTTGTACTGGCTGTGGTATGTGTACTGCAATCTGCCCGTCAAGCGCAATTCAGATGCAGGTAGACTCGCACGGCTTTCTGCATCCGGCAGTCGATGCGGGAAAATGTGCGGATTGCAGCCTGTGTGTCCGAAAATGTCCCATTTCCGCACCGCAGGTCTCTGCGCATACGAATATTTTGACCGGATATGCCAAGGACGAGAAACTTTTACCGGCTTCTTCCTCCGGCGCGATTTTTCCGGTACTGGCGGCGGAGATCAACCGCCGGGGCGGTATCGTGTTTGGCGCAGCGTTTGATGGGGGTTTCAATGTAGTACATACCGCCGCAGAGACAATTTCGGAGCTTTCCGCTCTCTGCAGCTCCAAGTATGTTCAAAGCCGAATTCCGGCGGACTGCTATTTACAGGTAAAGAAGGCGCTGGCAGTTGGCCGCTGGGTCTATTTCAGCGGAGTTCCATGCCAGATTGCAGCGCTGAAAAGCTATCTTGGAAGAGAAAATGCAACACTGATTACACAGGACACCGCCTGCCACAGCGTTCCGTCTCCTATGGTATGGAACGACTATGCAGAAGCGCTGGAGAAACAGCACGACGGGAAGCTGACCAGTTTTTCTTTCCGCAACAAGGCGAACGGTTGGGAGGGCTATTATATCTGTGCTGAATTTGACAACAGCAAGGAATTCCGGCAGCCCGCCGCAGTAAATCCCTATCAGCGTGGATTTATCAAAGGACTGTATTCCCGCAATTCGTGCTTCTCGTGCAAGTTTAAGGGGATCGAGCGTTGCAGCGATATCACGTTGGCCGATTATTGGGGTGTCAAGGGCATTCAGCCGGAGGCTTACAACCCGCAGGGGACATCGTTGATCCTGCTGCATAGCGATAAGGGACGTGCTCTGCTGGAAAGCTGCCAGGACAAGCTGCAAACCGCGACTGCCGCAGATGACGCTTTTGCTTTTAATCCAGCGGTACTTACACCGATTCAAAAGCCTGCACGTTATGACGAATTCTGGGCGGGTTATGGCAAAACATCCTTTTATGAGTTGGTTTCTTCCTGCTGTGAGCCGACAAAGGAAGAGCTGACAAAAGAACGGTGGAACAAAAGTTTGCTGGCACGTGTAATTCGAAAACTGACACGGTGCATACGCCGCTGAGCGAAATCACCTCGACCGGCGAAATTAAGCAGCGGTTTCGCTTGAATTGAGCAATGGAACCGTCCGGATTGAGCAGTCCTATGTGATTTTGAAGAGATCACCGCAGAGAGAGCCCTTTCCCTTGCCTTCGGGAGAGATAATATTGGAAGCTCTCATGGAGGAGTGCGCGGAATAACCAGATTTCGCAATCTTTTTTCCGTGAACTGTAAGCGAAAACAATATAAAATCCATTCTCATGAAAGGGGTGTGTCTGCATGGCTTATAACGAGCTCATTAAAAACTTTGAAAAAGTCAGAGCCTATATGCGCGAGTTTTATGTGTATGGCTTCAAAAGCAGAACAGAATATGATGCCAAGAGTGCACGCTCCTATGATGATGAACGCCGCAGGTTGGAGAGCTGGCTTGGAGATTATATGCGGTTCACGCAGACGCCGGAAGGAAAGAATGTTTTCCTGTCGGTAGATAGCCGCGTGACCCGTAAGAACCCATTCTATAAGGCGTGGAAGGCCAAGAGCTTTACGGATGGAGATATCACACTGCATTTTGCGATTTTTGATATTCTCTATGATCCTGAAACAAAAATGACGCTTACAGAGCTGATTGAGGAGATCGATCAGCGGCTGTCATCCCGTATGACCTTTGACGAGTCTACCTTGAGAAAGAAACTCAAGGAGTATGCCGAAGAGGGTATCATTCGGATGGAGAAGGATGGGCGGAAGGTCCTGTATAGCAGAGCTCCGGATACGGACATCACTGCCTTGCATGATGTGATCGACTTCTTCAGCGAGGTGGCCCCGTGCGGCGTTATCGGCTCATTCCTGCAGGACAGGCAGCCGAAGCACCCTGAGCTGTTTTCCTTTAAGCATCACTACATAACCCAGGCAATGGATAGTGATGTAATGGCCACACTGTTTGAGGCGATTCACGGCCATCGCTACATCACCGTTGACAATTTGGGCAAACATGCAACCGAAGTCAGAACGGTTCGGTTAGTTCCGCTCAAGCTCTACATAAGCGCTCAAAACGGAAGGCAAAACCTTCTGGCCTTTCACGAAAAAGCCAATCGCCTGAATTCCTATCGCTTGGACTATATGTCCAACATCAGGATGGAAGATGAGATTTGCGAAAAGTTCGATGCGCTGCGCGGCGCACTCAGCAAGGCGGAAGCCCACATGTGGGGTGTGAACTGCAAATGGAATATCAAGCATACAGAGCACGTTGAGTTTGAGATAAAGGTCGAAGACGATGAGCAGTTTATTGTCCGCCGGCTGGAGAGAGAAAAACGCTGTGGCCGTGTAGAAAAAATCGATGACAACCACTACCGGTACGTCGCAGAGGTTTTTGACACGACGGAGATGCTTCCCTGGATCCGCACATTTATCTCCCGCATTACGAGAATGGGCTTCTCAAATCGAACGGCTGAAAACCAATTCAAAGCTGACATCCAGGAAATGTACCGAATGTATGGGCTTGACGGAGGTGACGCACAATGATTTTCAGTGAGTTATACTCCGTCTACTATAATACGGTTGCAAAAATCATGGAAGCAGCGTTTCACCCCGAAGCAACCGAGAAGGATTTGCAGCGCTGCGTTGTGGAAGAAGCATTTTCCGAGAGCGTCCTGACCATACTTCCGGCGCTGAAGTCCGGGAAATGGCCGCTGCTTCACGAGGATCTTTCACCGGTTCTGTTACATAAGCCCACCATGCCCCTGACCAATCTGGAAAAACGGTGGCTAAAGGCAATATCAGAAGATCCCCGTGTGAAACTGTTCGGCGTCAAGTTCCCTGAGCTTGACGATGTGGAACCGCTCTTCACGCGGAATGACTATAAAATCTACGACCAATACAGTGACGGAGATCCTTTTGAAGACGAGGCGTACATAAAGCATTTCAGGCTGATGCTTTCTGCGATACAGAGTGATCGGCCTGTTCAAATGACTATGGTGAACCGTTATGGGAAAGAGGTGCGGGTTCGCTTTTATCCCAAAGAATTTGAGTATTCGGGAAAGGACGACAAGATCCGTATATTGGCTGCCGGGTGTAAATTTCAGCAATTCAATCTTGGAAGAGTTTTAAGCTGCGACTTTTATAACGGGCGGGGCCCGTGGCGCGAGAAGCCGCAAGCAGAGCACCGAAAGGATCTCACCTTGCTGATCACCGATGAGCGCAATGCACTGGAGAGAGCCATGCTGCACTTTGCCCATTTTGAAAAGCAGGCAGAGCGAACAGACGATGGCAGGTATATTCTGCGGCTGAAGTATTACGGGAATGACGAGACTGAAATCGTGATTCGTGTGCTGTCATTTGGCCCGTATGTCAAGGTTCTGGAGCCGGAGGGCTTCGTGAATTTAATAAAAGAACGACTCATTTCTCAAAAAAGCTGTGAACTCAAGTGAGTTCGCAGCTTTTTTTCCGTGAATTACCTGCATCTGATTCGTATCATTTACTTGTAAGATGCAGATGACTCATAATCATCGTTCGCGGGTCCGAATCCCGCTTCAAATGGTGCCTTGTTATTAAAATGAAAGGAGCGGCACAATGATTGAAATCAAAGGAAAGGTAAATACGGCGATCTGTTATGCAACGGTTGTAGAGGACGAAGCAATCGAACAGATCCGCAGAATGTGTGACCATGATTTCACAGCAGGATCTCAAATACGGATCATGCCCGATGTCCATGCCGGAAAGGGCTGCACGATCGGCACCACAATGACAATCACAGATAAAGCGGTTCCGAATATCGTTGGCGTCGATATCGGCTGCGGTATGTATACCGTTGAGCTGGGTAAGGTGGATATTGATTTTGAAAAAGTCGATGCTGCCGCGCATGATATTCCCAGCGGAAGAGATGTTTGGGAAGGGCGCATGGAACGTTTTGACCTGACCGGACTTCGCTGCTATCGGAACCTGAAGCAGGCAAAGCGCTTGGAGAGAAGCCTGGGGACGCTGGGCGGAGGGAACCATTTTATTGAGATTGATGCAGCTTCGGACGGCACAAAGTATCTGGTGATCCATTCCGGCAGCCGTAACCTTGGAAAGCAGGTTGCGGAGCTCTATCAGACTTTCGCCATCGACCTGAATGCCGGTAAGGCAGATTACTTCGAGCGCCGGGATGAGCTGATCCGTACCTATAAGGAGCAGGGCCGCAGAGCTGAGATTCAGACCGCATTAAAGGCAATGGAGAAGGAATGGACAGCAAAAGAGCCGACGATCCCCGCAGACCTTTGCTATCTGTATGGCACCTACTTAGAGGACTACCTCCACGATGTAGAAATTTGCCAGCAATTTGCACGGCGCAGTCGTGAAAGAATGGCGGAAATCATTTTGGAAAAAACCGGGATGACCGCGCTTTCTTCTTTCCACACCATCCACAATTATATTGATACGAAGGAAATGATCCTTCGCAAGGGTTCTATTGCGGCCCACGACGGAGAACTTGTCCTGATTCCCATCAATATGCGGGACGGCAGTGTGCTGGCTCGCGGAAAAGGAAATCCGGAATGGAATTATTCTGCCCCGCATGGTGCCGGCCGCCTGATGTCTCGTACAAAGGCAAGAGAAACGCTGGATTTAGAGGCTTATAAGAAGACAATGGAGGGTATCTACACGACATCGGTCAATGCGTCCACCATCGACGAAGCGCCGATGGCCTATAAGTCGCTTGAAGACATTATCGATGTCATCAGAGAGTCCGTCGATGTGATCGAGATCCTAAAACCTATTTATAATTTCAAGGCGTCTGAGTGATTAAATGCTCCTGCGCCGTCTGATTGAAGGAATTGAAATGTTGGAGAGCGTAATACCGGCATTTTCCATAACCATTTTATCGAGTTTTCTTCCCGGCCGCAGCTTATCGAGATCAAGGGCAAGACCTTTGCCGAGAGGCTGGAGTATCTGTGCACCTTTAACGAGGTTGCCGATACAAATGTGGAAGCGGTCTTTGATCTGATTTTGGATGCGGCAGTGCGCAACAATGTCCCGCAGGAGGAGCTGCCCGAGACGTTGTATCTGATTTCGGATATGGAGTTCAACGCCTGTGTTCGAAATACATCTGTGTCTAATTTTGCCAGTGCAAAGCGCAGATTTGCGGAGCATGGGTACAGATTACCTCAGATTGTCTTCTGGAATGTTGCGAGCCGGAACAGCAATCAGCCCGTGACAAAGAACGAGCAAGGCGTTGCCCTGGTTTCCGGCTGTACGCCGCGTCTGTTTTCCATGGTGACAAGCGGAGACCG
>ERZ1034980.674-NODE-674-length-23154-cov-36.851682_pt1 | contig 23154 bp, 17 predicted proteins | sample MGYA00520622_ERZ1034980 | MGnify/ENA primary metagenome ERZ1034980 (study PRJEB33766, sample SAMN09781791) | gut metagenome | biome: gut microbiome | host: Homo sapiens | place: Madagascar | study: EMG produced TPA metagenomics assembly of the PRJNA485056 data...
GGCTCGTGATATCATTGGCCGGATGCTGTACCGGGGTGAAGGTGTTGATCTCCTCACCATGCGGCAGCACGACGATACCGCCAGGGTGCTGGCCCGTGGTCCGGCGCACGCCGACACAGCCCTGCACGAGACGGTCGATCTCCGCACTTCGCTTATCGATGCCCTTCTCCTCGTAATACTTCTTCACCATACCGAAGGCCGTCTTGTCGGCGAGGGTACCGATGGTGCCTGCCTTGAAGGTGTGGCCGTCGCCGAAGATGACACCGGTGTAGGCATGGGCCTTCGCCTGGTATTCACCGGAGAAGTTCAGGTCGATATCCGGCTCCTTATCACCGTTGAAGCCGAGGAAGGTCTCGAACGGGATATCGAAGCCCATACGGTTGAGCTCCGTACCGCACTTCGGGCACTTCTTCGGCGGCATGTCGCAGCCCGCCATACCGGAGTACTTTTTCACCTCCGGTGAATCGAAGTCGTACCAGTAGCACTTCGGGCAGACATAGTGCGGACTCAGCGGATTGACCTCCGTGATGTGCGCCATGGTCGCCGCGAAGGACGAGCCGACGGAACCTCGCGAGCCGACGAGGTAGCCGTCCTCGTTCGACTTATCTACGAGCTTCTGCGCGATGATGTACATGACGGAGTAACCGTTGCTGATGATCGAGTTCAGCTCCGTCTCGAGACGGTCGGACACGATCTTCGGCAGCTCCGGGCCATAGATGCGGTGCGCGGTCTCGTGGCAGATCTGACGCAGTGTCTCGTCGGAGTGCTCGATGACCGGCGGACACTTATCCGGACGGACCGGACGGATCTTGTCGCACATGTCAGCGATCATGTTCGGGTTGCCAATGACGATTTCCTTCGCCTTTTCCGGCTCGAGGTAGCTGAACTCGTCCAGCATCTCCTGCGTCGTCCGGAAGTAAAGCTTTGCGTCGCTCTCCTCCTCGTCGAAGCCGCGCCCGGCCTGGATGATTCTCCGGTAGATGTCATCGTCTTCGTCGACATAATGGCAGTCGCAGGTCGCGCAGACCGGCTTCCCGAGCTGAGAAGCGATGTCGATGATCCGAAGATTATAGTTGATCAGGTCCTGCGTGCTGTTCGCAGTGTACTTGTCACTCGCGATCATGAAGCTGTTGTTCCCGAGCGGCTGCACCTCCAGATAATCGTAGAAGGAGGCGATGTTCATGAGCTGCTGCTCATCCGCGCCGCGGGTCATCGCCTGGAACACCTCACCGGCGACGCAGGCGCTACCGATGATGAGACCCTCCCGCAGCTCCCGGAGCAGGGACTTCGGGATACGCGGACGGGATTTAAAGTACTTTAAGTGGCTCTCGGAGATGAGTCGGTAGAGATTGATCCGGCCGACGTCGTTCTTCGCGAGCAGTACGATATGGTAGGAAGGAAGCTTCATGACGTTCGCGGCATGATCGAACTCGAGATGATCGATGTCGGACAGCAGTTTCGCTCCCCGTACACGCACCATCTCGATCTCCTTCATATAAATTTCAGCCGTGCAGGCCGCATCGTCCACGGCCCGGTGATGATGCTCGAGCGAGACGCCGAGCTCCTTCGCGACGGTGTCGAGCTTATAGCGGTTCAGCTGCGGGAGCAGCAGACGGCTGAGACTCACGGTGTCGAGAATCGTCGGAGCATACGGAAGCCCGAGCCGGTTCGCGTTCTTCGCGACGAAGCCGGTATCGAAGCCTGCATTGTGCGCGACGATCACCGCATCGCCACACCAGGCGAGAAAGTCCGGGAGAACCTTCTCGATCGGATCTGCGTCCATGACCATGCTGTCGTCGATGCTCGTGAGCTGGGTGATGCGGAACGGAATCGGCACGCCCGGGTTCACGAAGACATCCATGCGGTCGACGATCTCGTTATTCCGAAGCTTCACCGCACCGATCTCGATGATGTGGTCGCTCTCGGCACTGAAGCCGGTGGTCTCGATATCGAAGACGACCGTGTCATGGTCGAGCGCCTGCCCCTTCTCGTTCTGCACGATGGTCTCGAGGTCATCGACGAGATAGCCCTCGCAGCCGTAGATCAGCTTGAAATCCTTATCGTGCTTGATTTTTTTTAGGTAAATGTTGGCGTCCGGGAAGGCCTGCACGACGCCATGATCGGTGATCGCCATCGCCTTCATGCCGAAAGAAATCGCGGTGTCGATGTAGTCATTGACATCGGTAACACCGTCCATGTCGGACATCTTCGTATGGAGATGCAGCTCCACGCGCTTCTCCGGCGAGCGGTCCTCCCGCTTCGCGCGGTTCAGCTGATAGCGCACTATACCGTCGATGAAGCTCATCTCGACCTGCTTATCGAAGGAGTCGTAGGACACAGTGCCCTTGATCTTCAGCGCGGTGCCCGGCTTTACGAAGCTCTGCGCGAGCTCCATATCCTCGTCCTCGACGAAAATCTTCACGGAGATCGAGTCGGTGAAATCGGTGACGTCGAACTTGAGGATATTCTTGCCGGTACGGGTATGCACCGGATCATGGACGAGGAAGATCTGCCCGGCCACGATGACATTACCGGAGCTGGCGTCAACGTCCTCGAGCTTCACGGCATCGCCCTCGAAGTAACGACCGTAGAGCACCTCCTCGTTCTCGGACATCTTAAACGCACGCTTCCGCCGCTGGAAGGAGCCGGTACCGCCCCCGATGCCGCCGAAACGGCTTCCGGAGCCGCCCTCCCTCTGCGGAACGCCTGCGTTCCGGGCGTTTGCATTGGCCGCTGGCGCTTCCGAAGTCGCTTTTCCCTGGGCCGGAGCCAATGCAGGGGAACCGCCACCGTCGATGGCATCACCGGCAGCACGTGCCATGCCGCTCAGATTGAACGGGTCGCGGGTATCCATGAAGTCTTCGCTCTGCTGCAGCGCCTGACGACGGCGCTGGGCCGCCTCCCCGTCCTCCTGAGCGCCCGGCACATAGTCGCGCGCGAGCTGCTCCGGGGCGACCATCTTCCGCGCCTCATAGTGCATGTCAAGCAGAAGCTCCAGATGACAGCGCTTCTCGAAAATACTGTGAAGCGCCGCCTCGAGCTTCTTCGCAGCGGTCTTATAGAGATTCGACTCCGGCACGGTCAGCGACATCGTATCGTCCGCGGTCCAGCTGAGCTTCCCGCGGGTCAGCATGTTGTAGAGCACGATGTCGTAGTTCTTCATCTCGAGAAGGATCGAATCATGGTATAGATCGTAGAGCGTCCGCGGGTTGTACTGCGCACTCAGATGGAACTCCTCCGCGATGCGGACCGTGATCTCCTTCCGTCCGAACAGCTGCTCCTTGATCGCCTTCTCGAGCGCGTAGACGCTCCGCTTATCGATGAGATGCGCGCTCAGGATATGGATACGGATCAGCTTCCGGTCACGCGTGATCGTCACCCGCGTCACATACGTATCCGTCACCAGCGCCTCGATCTCCTTCGGCAGGTTTAATGAATCGAAAACTTCGAAAAATTTCTTCATGACAATCCTTAAAGTGGTGTGAAAGCCAGCGGTGAGTGCGGAAATGCGTGATCGGTTCTCCGCACCACTGCTGGCTATAGCACTACACGATGATTAATTGAACTTGGAAATCTCCTCCCGGAGCACTTCGAGCAGCTGATCCTCCGGTACCTTGCGGATGATCTCGCCCTTCTTGATGAGGAGGCCCTCGCCCTTACCACCGGCGATGCCGAGGTCGGCTTCCTTCGCTTCGCCCGGACCATTCACGACGCAGCCCATGACCGCAACCTTCAGCGACTTCTCATCGAACTCCTCGACCATGGTCTGCACTTGGTTGGCGAGGCCGATGAGGTCGATGTTCGTACGTCCGCAGGTCGGGCAGGACACGACTTCGATACCGCCCTTCCGGAGGCCGAGGGTACGGAGGATGAGCTTCGCGGACTTGACCTCCTCGACCGGATCCGCACTCAGCGATACACGGATGGTATTGCCGATGCCCTGGGAAAGGATCATCCCGAGGCCGAGGGCGGACTTGATGTTGCCGGACCACATGGTGCCGGCTTCGGTGATGCCGACGTGCAGCGGGTAATCCGTCTGCCGACAGATAAGCTCGTGCGCGCGGGTGCACATCAGGACGTCGGAGGACTTGATCGAGATAACGAGGTTATCATAGCCCATGTCCTCGATGAGGTGGACCTTATCGAGTGCGGACTCCACGATGCCCTCGGCGGTGACGTGCCCGCCGTACTTCGCGATCAGGTCCTTCTCGAGGGAGCCGGAATTTACGCCGACACGGATCGGGATGTTCCGCTCCTTCGCGCAGTCCACGACGGCCCGGATCTTCTCGTTTGAGCCGATGTTGCCCGGGTTGATACGGATCTTATCCGCGCCGTTTTCCATCGCCTCGATCGCCATGCGGTAGTCGAAGTGGATGTCGGCCACGAGCGGAATCGAGATCTGCTTCTTGATCTCGCCGATCGCCAGTGCGGCCTCATGGGTCGGCACAGTGCAGCGGATGATCTGGCAGCCGGCCTTCTCGAGGCGGTGGATCTGCGCGACGGTCGCCGCGACGTCCTCCGTCTTCGTGTTACACATGGACTGGATTGCGATCGGGTTCTCCCCGCCGATCTTTACATTACCGATGGAAACCACACGGGTCTTCTCTCTTGCTAACATCACATTTCCTCCTGTATATGCGGCCAATGCTTCGGCCTTCTACATCTTTACTTCGCGTGGCGGTTCCGATGGCCACAGCAGCTGTACGCACGCCTCTCCCGCTTTTTCATACCGCAGACAAGCGGTTTCAGCGACCCAGCATCGCGCTGTACGCGCCGGTGAACAGATTCAGTATATCGTTTGACATGACAGCGGCCATCAGCAGAAGCAGCAGGATCATGCCGACCTGGTTGATGCGCTCCTCGAGCTGCGGGTCGAGACGTCGTCTCGAAATCATCTCGAGCAGGATGAACAGCAGGCGGCCGCCATCGAGGGCCGGCACCGGCAGCAGATTCATCACACCGAGGTTTGCCGAGAGCATCACGAGAAGCTCCAGCAGTACGAGAAAAGCATTGAGCGCACCGTACTGGGAGGACTGCTCGACAGTGGAGCCCATGACCGTCACTGCTCCGACCGGTCCCATGACCTCCTGGCGCTGGACGCGGCCATGCACGAGCAGACGCAGACTCTGGAGCACGACGGTCGTGTTGTAGCGGACCTCATAGAAGGCGTCCTCGACGAACTCCCGTGGACCGGCCGGCAGGAAGCGACCGCCGTAAAAACTGATACCGAGCTTATACTTCTGCTGTGTTGCATCATAGTACGGCTGAAAGTCGAGCGTCTTCTTCACTCCATCTCGAAGCACCACCGCCTCCAGCTTCGTGTTTTCATCGAAGTCTGTGGCATTTACATAGAGCCAGATGAAGAGGTCGCGGTAGCCTGGGACAGCACGCTGCGCTTTTCCCTCATAGCCGATCGACTGCAGCGCGTCCCCGCGCTCAAAGCCGGCCTCCGCCACCGGAGTATCCGGCGTCGTGTCCATGACGTAGAGACGGTCATAGCCACAGAAGCCGACCAGCACGAAGGCGAGGATGGTCGCGAGGATGAAGTTGTTCAGCACACCGGCGATGCAGATGAAGAAGCGCTGCGGCGCCGACTTCTCGTTGAAGCTGTACTTCGCGATTTCATCACTCCGGAAACGGACACCGTCGTTGTCGATCCAGTGCAGTTCTGAAGCGGCGTCCCGACTCGGAAACGTGTCGGCATCCGTGCTGGATGCAGGTTGACCGGCCTCAGGCTGGACATCATCTCGACAGTCTATGCCTGCATCATCTCCTGTGGCAGCACGCTCCTCCACGCGCCCCTGCGGGGTCGAGAAATCGCCGGAGCCGGCACTGTCCTCTCCGAGCATCGCGCAGCTTCCGCCGAGCGGCAGAAGCTTGAGGGAGTAACGTGTATTTCCGATGACACGACTGAGCACCCGCGGTCCCATCCCGATGGAAAACTCGAGGACGCCGACATGGCAGAGCTTCGCGGCCAGAAAATGACCGAGCTCATGGAAGAAAACCAGGAAGCCGAGACCAAATATAGCGATGATAATACTGATAATAGTCATAAACTCCTTAATAAAAGGGGACCCGGAGGGGCGGCAACAGAGGCCATACGTAGAGGCCGTGTGAAATCAAGCCGGGTCCCCTTAGCTGAACTGTTACTTAGCCGAAGCAGATACCTACACTCTAACGATCTGTGAGTGTGTCCGTACGAAGTCGCGGGCCCAGGCTTCGATCTCGAGGATCTCCGCGAGGGTCGGTGCTGCGATGACGTGGCCCTCATGGGCGTCCATGGCCTCTTCGATGACGTCCGCGATCTCCAGAAAATCGATGCGGTCCTGCAGGAACATCGCGACCGCTTCTTCGTTCGCGGCGTTGTAGACGGTCGGCATGGAGCCGCCGGTCCGGCCGGCGCGGTAGCCGAGGGCGAGGCCCTTGAAGGTCTCCATATCCGGATTTTCGAAGCTAAGCTGCATCAGTGCCGCGAGGTCGAGTCGCTCGTCCTCCTTCAGCGCACGGCGGTTCGGCGCATAGAGCGCGTACTCGATCGGGATACGCATATCCGGCAGGCCGAGCTGGGCCTTCACCGAGCCGTCCACATACTGTACGGCGGAGTGGACGATGGACTGTGGCTGTACGACGACCTGGATCTCATCGACGGGCACATCGAAAAGCCAGCTGGCTTCGAGGACCTCGAGGCCCTTATTGACCATCGTGGCGGAGTCGATCGTGATCTTCCGTCCCATCGACCAGTTCGGGTGCTTCAGTGCATCCTCCTTCGTCTTCCCACGAAGCTCGTCCCGCTTCTTTCCGCGGAATGGTCCGCCGGACGCCGTCAGCAGGATCTTCTCGATGGCCTCATGCGGCTCCCCGGTGAGCGACTGCCAGATGGCGCTGTGCTCGGAGTCGATCGGCTTGATCTCGATGCCACACTTCGCGGCCAGCGGCATGATGATGTGACCTGCGCAGACGAGGGTCTCCTTGTTCGCGAGGGCGACCTGCTTATGGGCCTTCAGTGCCGCGATGGTCGGCTGGATACCGATCATGCCGACGACGGACACCACGACCTCATCGCAGTGCGCCATGGTCGCGAGCTCGATCAGCCCGTCCATCCCGCTCAGCACCTTCACCGGGAGCCCGTAGCTTCGGAAGGTTTCCGCCTTCGCTTCGTCATAGATGCAGACGGCCTCCGGATGGAGCTTTTCCACCTGTGCTTTCAGCAGCTCGATCGAGCCATAGACCGCGAGTCCGGTGACCTGGATCTCCGGATCGCCCTCGATCACATCGATGGTCTGGGTTCCGATGGAGCCCGTCGAACCTAATATTACTAATCTTCTCATAATTTTCCTTTCGTCAGATCAGGAAGCTCAGGGCGAAGTAAACCGCCGGGGCCGTGAACAGGACAGAGTCGAAGCGATCCAAGATGCCGCCGTGCCCCGGGATCAGGTGCCCGTAGTCCTTCACCTCGTAATCGCGCTTGATGCCGGAGGCGGTGAGGTCGCCGACCATCGAGATCAGCGCGCCGACCGCACAGGAGATGCCGCAGGCGATGCCTGGGTTTGATATGATGGCGAAGCCACGTCGGAAGATGGTCGCATAGAGACAGCCGAGCAGCGCCGCACCGAGGACACCGCCGATCGCACCCTCCACGGTCTTCTTCGGGCTCAGGATCGGGGTCATCTTATGACGTCCGAAGAGCATGCCGGCACAGTACGCGCAGGTGTCGGAGCCCCAGCTTGCGAGGAAGATGAGCCAGACGAGGTACTTGCCGTCTGGGAGTGACCTGGTCTGGTAGATGTAGCTCATCATGATCCCGGCGTAGCAGAAGCCCATGAAGGCCTTCGCGACCTGGGAGATCTTGTAGGCCGGGTAGGTGATGACGTAGAAGGCCATCAGTGCCATGAGGCTCAGGACGATCATCAGCGGATAATACTCCTCGACATGGAACCAGACGATGATGTAGTAGCCGATGGTCGTGAGATAGCCGACCAGTCCGAGGGACGTGTGCTCGATGCCGAAGACGCGGTAGAGCTCGAAGAGTCCGATCATGGAGATCAGAAAGGTCAGGACAAACAGCGGGAGTCCGCCGCGCGGGACGGTGAGGATCGCGATCAGGACGAGCACGATGCCGCTCAGAAGCCGCGTGACGAAGGACTTCATCTTCTTTTCATTTTGATCTTTCTTTAAGTTCTCAGTTTCTGCCATAGTGTACCTCAAAATACAAAGGACAGGCCACCCTTATACACTGTTGATACAACGCAAAAGGAAGCCTGTTCCGCTCGGATATTTATATTTTCTGTTGCCGAAGCGTCACGCCCGACTGCCGAGATCACCGATGCGCTTCAGAAGCGCATCACTTTTTTCGACCGCCGAATCGTCGCTCCCGGCTGTTGAAGCTATCGATGGCCTTCAGAAGCTCATCCTTCGTGAAATCCGGCCAGAGCACCGGGGTGATGTAGTACTCCGCGTACGCACTCTGCCAGAGCAGGTAGTTCGATATGCGGAACTCACCGGAGGTGCGGATCACGAGATCCGGGTCCGGCATGCCGGCGGTGTCGAGATAGCCGGCGAAGGCCTGCTCGGTCAGCGCCTCGATCTCCTCTTCACTCTTCCCTGCACGGATCGCCTCGATGGTGTACTTACGAACCGCACGGACGATCTCGTCGCGTGAGCCGTAGTTCACGGCGAAGACGAAGGTCATGCCGCTGTTCTGCTTCGTCTCCTCCTCGAGACGACGGATACCCTCCTGGATGTCCGGTGCGAAGCGGCTGCGCTCACCGATCATGCGGGCGCGGACATTATGCTCGTTCGCAACCTTGATGAGCTTCACCATGTAGAAGCGGAACAGCTTCATCAGGGCACCGACCTCCTCCTCGGAGCGTTTCCAGTTCTCCGTCGAGAAGCCATAGACCGTCAGGTACTGCACACCGAGACGCGCACAGTCGGCGACGGTCTTCTCCAGCGTTTCACAGCCCTGCTTGTGGCCCATGGCACGCGGCAGGCCCTTATGCTCGGCCCAGCGTCCGTTGCCATCCAGTATGATGGCGATATGGGCCGGGATGTTCCGGCCCTCAGAATTGATGATATCCACTGCAATCTCCCTATCGAACAGCGATGATACAGGCACGCTACGCTCTCACGGAGCATAGCACAGGCGACATCTGTTTCTGTTCGAACGCTGTACTCATTTCGAAGCCGCCGATTAAACGGTCATGAGCTCCTTGTTCTTCGTCTCGACCGAAGCATCGATCTTCTCACACATGTGATCGGTGAGCTCCTGGATGTCCTTCGTCGCTCTCGCGAGATCATCCTCGGTCATCTCAGAAGACTTCTCGAGCTTCTTTGCGAGATCCATGGCATCACGACGGATGTTACGGATGGCGATCTTCGCTGCCTCACCCTTCTTCTTAACATCCTTCGTCAGCTCCTTACGTCTCTCCTCAGTGAGCTCTGGGAATACGAGACGGATGACGGTACCATCGTTTACAGGATTGATACCGATCTCGGACATATTGATGGCCTTCTCGATCTCCTTCAGCATGCTCTTATCCCATGGCTGAATCTGGATGAGACGTGCCTCCGGGACAGAAACATTGCCCACCTGCTGGATCGGGGTCGGTGTGCCGTAGTAGTCCACCGTGATACGGTCGAGTACGTGCGGGTTTGCACGGCCTGCGCGGATGGTCGCAAGCTCGTCCATCAGATTGTCGTGGGTCTTGTGCATCTTTTCGATGTAAATGGTAAATTGATCATCCATGATCTGGTCCTCCTATTGTTACCCTTTTCGGGTTGTTGATAAGTTCAGTTCAGCCTGTCGGCCAATGCTTCTGTCCTCGAGCTGCATCTCTTCGCGCTGCGTGACCGGCAGCGCTATGCTGCGCATGCTTCGCGTTGAGTTCTCGTCGGACGTGATGCGCATCATCAGTCAGCGGTGACGCGGGTGCCGGTGATCTTTCCCTTCAGTGCGTTCGAGATGCCGTTTTTCTCGTTCAGAGAGAAGATCGCGAGCGGCATGTGGTTCTCCATGCACATAACGGATGCGGAAAGGTCGATGACGCCGAGGCGCTGGTCGACGACATCCTGGATGCGGATGGTGTCGAACTTCTTCGCGTTCGGATTCGTCTTCGGGTCGGAATCATAGACACCGTCGATGGCCTTCGCAAGCAGGATCTCCTCGCAGTTCAGCTCGACGGCACGGAGTACGACGCCGGTGTCGGTCGAGAAGTACGGGTGGCCGGTGCCGCCGGCACAGAAGATGACCGTGCCCTTCTCCATCGCCCGGATAGCCTTATCCTTATTAAACAGCTCCGCCATATCTCCGATCTGGATCGAGGACATCACCTTCGTCTTCATGCCCTGTGTCCGGAAAATCTCGGAAACATAGATGCAGTTCATCACGGTCGCGAGGATGCCGACCTGATCTGCTTTATAGCGGTCGACCTCTACGGACTGGCGGCCACGCCAGAAGTTACCGCCACCGATCACGATGGCCAGCTGTACGCCGGCATCGACCGCTGTCTTTACCTCCTGTGCGACGGCACGGATCGTATCATCATCAAAGCCGAAATGCTTCTCACCTGCCAGTGCCTCACCGGACAGCTTCAGCATGACTCTTCTATTTTTCTCTGCCATAGTATCTCCTTTTCATAGTGCGCGCGAGGCATACGGAAACGACAGGTATCACGATCCCCCGCAGGCTTCTATCTGAAGTATTCTACCATACTACAGGGCCGCGTGCTAGCTTAAGTTTTTTATGGTCGATACGCAGGCCGGGGGGCACTGTTCAAATCGGTTCTTCAGCATTCCAGTTTTCAAATATTCTCCTGCTAATACGATGTTCGAACCTTCCCTGCTTCTACAATACTGAAGAGTAATCGTCGCGAGGGCGTCGAGGAGGAACCAGGCGAGGAGGCGGCTGTTGTCGTCGGCGCTTCCTGCGTCCGGGTGCTTCCGATTCAGCGGGTGGTCGTAGTTGCGTTTTCCGAGGCTCGTGAGGTAGCGGATGCGTTCGTCGGCGAGGAGGCGGATCAGCTGCTCTGTGTGGAGGATGTCCGGATGGTCGTCGGCGCTGGTTTCGCTGAAGGCACCGTCGTCGGTGTCTTCCCAGAGGTCGCCCGGTTCGAGGGTCGGGTCGTCCATCTCTTCGGCGGCCGCGATGAGCTTCTCGAGCTTCGCGTAGAGCGCGTCGATCTGCGCCCTATATTTTCCACGCAGCACGATCGATTTTCGGTCTCGTTCGGCGCATCCATTCATTTCGCTTTGTGCTGCATTTCGGATATCCGTAGATCCATGCAGGTCATTTTCTACATATGGCTCGGTGTTTCCCAAAACCGCCTGCTGCTCGAACGCTTCTGCGGCTTCGGTCAATGCCTCCATCGGCGTTCGTCCCGTCGGGGTGCTGATGCGCTGGAAGCCGAGGATGGCAGCGGCGGCGTCGAAGAGGCCGCTCGCCGCGGTGGAGCGGGTCGTGTTTTTATTTCGATCCTGCGCGATGTACTGGGCGCGGGCGTCGTTCAGGCTGCAGAGATCGAGAAGGTGAACCTTTTCGGAGGCCGCCTGCTTCGCAACGAAGTCCCGGATGGCTTCGTCCTCGTTATGGGCCATACGCGCGAGGTCATAGAGCATCGATACGGCGGTCTGCCATGGCGTCGAGCTGTGGAGCTCCATATTCGTGCCGATCAGCTGATAGGGATGGATCGAGGCGAGACGCGTGAAGCCCTCGCCGGAGATCTCGAGGATCTCGCCGCCCCAGAGCGTGCCGTCGGAGCCGTAGCTCTGATCATCGAGGCAGATGCCGAGCACGGCAGCGCTCGCGTTACGTACGCCTGCTGCTTCGGCTGTGCTGTGCGTTTTCAGCTGTTCTGAGCGGTGAGACGCTGTATCCATCTTCTCTGCATCTGTGCTCATCTGCCCATCCTCGCGAAGCGATGGAGTTCGCGTTGCAGCGGACTGCATACTGGCATCCATCGCGTCGAGAATCGCGCGGTGACACTTCTGCATTCGAAGCATCGGCACCTGATAGTGGTCCGCGAGGACTTCAGCGGCGTAGGTCGTCGGGAACTTCGGATAGAGGTCGCAGGCGATGCGATCTGGCTGCTCCTTTTTCTCGTCAAGGGTCGCGATGACCTGTGCAGCGAGACGCTCCCCGAGCTGCTGCGGCGTTTCGAGCCCCAGCGCCATCGCTGTGAATGCGAAGTGCTCTGCAGGGTGCAGCTCATAGCGCAGCACATAGCCTTCACTGACATCTGCCCCGAGGGAAACGGTGATCCGCCTGTTTCCGCTGTTTTCTTCTATTTCACTGATTCTGGTCATATTTTTCACTCTATAGTAGGCATGGTAAGCGCTTAAATACTTCAACATGCCTACAGAAATGCACCTTTTTGCAGGTGAACTGTAGGCATGTTGAACCTGTTATATGCTTACCATGCCTAAAAAATTTCTTGAAATTGTAGGCATGGTGTGCATTTTCCTGCCTCATCATGCCTACGATTGATCTCAATGCTTATAAAAAACTGTGCCGTTGCCGGCACAGTTTGGAATTTACTTGTGGAAGAGCTTCTTCGTCTGGTACTGCGGCTCACAGGTCACGTTGACGCCGAGCTTCTTAAAGGTGTTTGCGTCGACCTCGGACAGGATGACAGAGCTGTGTACCTCACAGCCGTGGAGCTTCTCGAGCTGCTGCATCGCGGTCTCGGCGTTCGGGTCATGAGTCGCGCAGATGGTGAGGGCAATCAGCATCTCATCGAGGTGGAGACGCGGGTTATGGTTGCCGAGGTGCGCGGTCTTCAGGTGCTGGATCGGCTCGATGATCTCCGGGGACATGAGGTTCACGGAGTCGTCGATGCCACCGAGAACCTTCAGGGCATTCAGGAGCATCGCGCTGACTGCACCGAGCAGCGAGGAGGTTTTTCCGGTGATGATGCTGCCGTCCGGGAGCTCGATCGCTGCGGCCGGGTCGCCGGTCAGCGCCGCCTTCTGCTTGGCCGCGGAAATCACCGGGCGGTCGTTCGTGGAGACATTGGCCTTCTCCATCAGAAGCTCGAGCTTATCAACGATGGACTGCGCGCCGTTTCCCTTGCGGAGATCGCAGAGCGCCGTGTAGTAGCGGCGGATGATCTCGAGGCGGGAGGCATAGCAGCAGTTCTCGTCGTTTTCGATGCAGTAACCAGCCATGTTGACGCCCATGTCGGTCGGGGACTTGTACGGGCTCTCGCCGTAGATGCGCTGGAACATCGCGTTCAGGACAGGGAAGACCTCGACGTCACGGTTATAGTTGACCGTGGTCTTGCCATAGGCCTCGAGGTGATAAGGGTCAATCATGTTGACGTCGTTGAGATCGGCGGTCGCCGCCTCGTAGGCGAGGTTAACCGGATGGCTCAGCGGGATGTTCCAGATCGGGAAGGTCTCGAACTTCGCGTAGCCGGCCTTGACGCCATGCTTGTTCTCCTGGTAGAGCTGGCTCAGGCAGACGGCCATCTTTCCGGAACCCGGGCCCGGTGCGGTCACGACCACGAGGGAGCGGGTCGTTTCGATGTACTCGTTCTTGCCGAAGCCGTCGTCACTGATGATGAGCGGCACGTTGCCCGGATAACCCGAAATCGGATAATGACGGTAGACCTTGATACCGAGGGACTCGAGCTTCTTCTGGTAAGCGATCGCACTCTCCTGTCCATCGAAGCGGGTAAGCACAACGGAGCCTACATAGAGACCATAGCCGCGAAAGGCATCGATGAGACGCAGCACGTCCATATCGTAGGTGATGCCGAGATCGCCGCGGACCTTGTTCTTCTCGATGTCGCCGGCATTGATGACGATCACGACCTCCGCGTCATCCTTCAGCTCACGCAGCATGCGGATCTTACTATCCGGCTGAAAGCCCGGAAGCACACGGGATGCATGGTAATCATCGAACAGCTTGCCGCCGAACTCAAGATAAAGCTTGCCACCAAACTTCGAAATACGCTCACGGATATGCTCCGACTGCATCTTAAGGTACTTATCATTATCAAAACCCTGTTTAAACATCGTACTACTCCCTCTTATACCCTGCTTCTCCGGCGCCACCCTGCACCGATCCACCATTCGGAATTTTTAAAAACAAATCGAAAATAGTATAAAAAAGTCAGTCTGTCTTGTCAATTCATATTGAAGGCAACGCTACTGTTCAGACGAAGCTCTGCGGGCGTCCGCTGAGCTACGTTGCAATGATGTAAGATTTACCTGATCGCCCAGCGGAGCTTCGTCGAGTGCGCCCGCGGGTTGATGAAGCACTCTTCCTTTCCCGGGCGGATGACGTCACGGGAGACTTCGCGATAGATGCCGGCCTTCTGCATCTCCTTGAAGAACTTCTTCACGAGACGATCCTCACCGCTGTGGAAGGTGAGAATGGCGACGCGGGCGCCCGGATTCAGACAGTCCGGCAGCTTCTCGAGGAAGTCGTAGAGTACCTCGAACTCACTGTTCACGTCGATGCGCAGTGCCTGAAAGACACGCTGGCAGGACTTCTTCACGGCGTCCTTCTGCTCCTTCTCCGGAAGGAAGGTGAGGGCCTTCGCGATGGTGTCCCGAAGCTCGGTCGTCGTTTCAAACTTCATGCCCTTATGGAGACCGCGGTCGATCTCCCTCGCGATACGCTCAGCATACGGCTCATCGGAATTCTCGATGAACATGTTTACCATGTCGTCATAGGACAGCGCGCGCAGGCGCTCGGAAGCCGATTCGCCGGCTTCCGGATTGAGTCTCAGGTCCAGCGGGCCGTCGGTCTTATAGCTGAAGCCCCGCTCCGGATTATCGATCTGCATCGAGGAGACACCGAGATCGGCGAGCACGAAATCGAATTTATCGCCATTCCCTGTGACCTGGTCAATGTCTCGGAAATTCATGTGGCGGATGGTAAGGATGTCCTCGCCGTAGCCCTTCTCACGGAGCCGCTTCTCGGTCTTCGCCGACTCGATCGGATCGACATCGGTCGCGTAGAGGTGGCCCTGTCCATGGAGCTGCTCGAGTATCTTCTCCGTGTGTCCCCCGTAACCGAGGGTGGCGTCCATGCCGATCTCGCCCGGCTGAATCTTCAGCACATCGAGGATTTCCTTTACCATGATCGAAATGTGCATACCTGCCGGGGTCTTGCCCTTCTGGATGATCTTCTCGATGTCGTCCTGGTACTTCTCCGGGTTCAGCTCCTTATATTTTTCATCGAATTTCCGCGGATACTTCCCGCTGTAGCGCTTCCGGCGCTGGTGCTTCACCGGCTCTCCGCCCTCCGAAGCAGCCGCGTCGTGCTGGATGGCGACATTGGCCTCCTGTGTATCGCTGATCATATGATTGCTTCTCTTATCTGTCATGAATCTAGAAACTCCACTCTGTAATATGGGACGGCGTTGCCATCCATCGGGCGACTGAAGAAGTAGCCCTGGACGTCGTCACAGCCGAGTGCCGTGGCGAGGTCATACTGCGCGCGATTCTCGACACCCTCGATACAGAGTGTCATGTTGAGGTCATGCGCGATGTTAACGATGTTCTTGATGATGTTGGTCTTTCCCTGCTGGAGGTAGGTGTCCGTCATCTTCTTATCCAGCTTGATACGGTCCGCCGGGATGAAGGTGAGATAGTTCAGCGACGAGTAGCCCGTGCCGAAGTCGTCGAGGGCGAGGCCGATCCCGAGCTCGCGAAGCTGTCGGAAGAGTGTGTTCGTCTGCTCCTTATACTCCATATAGAGACTCTCGGTGACTTCGATCTCGATGAGATCCGGCGAGATGTTTTCCTTCTGAAGCAGGGACTTCAGGTACTGCACGTACTCTTCATCCTGCAGCTGCTTCGCCGAGTAGTTGATGGACACCTTCTGAAGCTCCACGCCCTGGGCGCGCCAGACGGCCATCTGATGGATGACCTTTTCGGTGACGATGCGGCCGATCCGGATGATCATGCCGTACTTCTCTGCAGGGGCAATGAAGCGGTCCGGATAGTAGGCACCGCTCTTCAGGCGTACGAGGGCCTCGTAGCCGATGACCTTGCCGGTTTTCGTCGAGATCTGCGGCTGGTAGACGATGCGGAAACCGTCGTGATCACAGGCATCATGCAGGGTCTGGACGATATTGTCCTCCTCGAGGATGCGCTCATGCATCGTCGCATCGAAGAATACCGCCGTATGCTTGCCTCGGCTCTTCGCCTCTGTCAACGCCTTATCCGCCTCGGAGAAAAGCTCATTGATGAGGCGGTCCTTTCCGGTCGCCGTCGTCACACCGATGCTGGACGTGACGGTCAGATGCTGCTCTTCGTAGATGTATGGCTCATTCAGGATGTTCCGGAGGTACGACAGCAGCTCGCCGCTGTCCTGGTTGATTTCATTCGCAAACAGGATGGCGAACTCATCACCGCCGTAACGGGAAACGAAGCCCTGGTACTTCACTGCGACGAGGCGAAGGCGACGGGCCATCTCCTTCAATACATAATCGCCGGCGCCGTGGCAGAAGGTATCGTTCAGGGTTTTAAAGTTATCGATATCGATGAGCATGAGGGTATGGGTGCCGCCCTCCTGCAGCAGTTCCTGCATGCGCATATCGGCATGGCTCCGGTTCGGCAGCTGTGTCATCGTATCATGCTCATACATATACTGCAGCTTGTTTCTGGAGTAGGTCAGCTCACGGGTCTTGCGCCGCTTCTCTTCGTTTGAGATTTCGAGAACGATCAGCCCGATAAAGAGGCCGGTCATGATGTAGGCACTCGGCAGGATGATCGCCTTATATTGCCTGAAGTAGCTCAGCGGCTCGTTGATGAATTCGGTATCCTTCGGAAGGACATAGGTGCTCAGTCCATGCTTCTTCAGGACGTCAAAATCGAAGGCATAGTGGCTGACGTTCTCATAGTCCACCGGCATAGCATCCGCCGATGCACCATTCAGGATGTCAATGACGGTACGCGCAGCGATCTCTCTTGCCGCTTCGTAGTCGAAGTAATGTCCGCCGGCGAGGCCGCGGCCGAGACCGCCGATCGAGGCGCGGAAAACCGGCACCGGACAGTGCTCTGCGATGAACGCCGCACTCGTTTCGACATCATAAATCGAGCCATCTGCATTTTCGAAGGCATCCATGTAGAGTACGATGGAATCCTGGTCGATGCTTTCGAGCTGCTGTGTCAGCTCGTCGGTATAGAGCATCGAGGTATTGATATACTGGAAGCTATAGTCCGGGAAATCGGCTTCGAGCTTCTGCATCTGCTTGAAGTCACCGAGTCCGGAGTCGGTTTCATCATAGATGGTGACGATTGTATCCGCCTTCGGAAGAAGCTTCGCCGCGACCTCGATCGTGCCCTTCAGGTCGAAATTCTCCGTTTTACCGGTGACATCATGATAGTTCATCGCGCCACGTGCGCAGTCGAAATCATTGATGCACATAAAGACCATCGGGCTGCCCTTAAAGAGGGTATCGCGATAGCGGAGACCGAACTTCAGTGCAGCATCATCCGCGAGGATGATGGCGTCGAACGCATCCTGATTCCGGCACTTGTAGAGCAGACTGGTGTAGACATTCTGCAGATTCCCTTCTGCCGGGTAGTTTCGTGTATCCATGAACTCCTCGGTCACGTTGATCCCCGGGTACTGGTCGAACACCTTCAGCATACCCTTCTCCTGATCCGGCACGGTGATGAAGCTCCGGCTGTAGGAACTCAGGAAGAGAACCTCCGCACTCGAAAAAGAAGCCTCCTGCACGGTGGCAGCAGACGTATCCGGCGTATAGGTCGAGTTGTAGAAGTCCTGGATGAGCATCACGAGGCCACAGAGGATAAAGCCGGCCGAGAGGGTACACAGGATGATATGGATATGTTTTCTTGAGAATTCTTTCAACGCTCTATTTCGTCTCAGGGATGCGAGACGCTCCTGTATACTATTTTATCGTAGAACGTTGATTCGGGCAACCACATTTGTGCATATTGACAGTGTCAGCGAAAACTAGGGGCCCCGGAGAGACGGCAACGGAGACACAGTACTCCGAGACCGGTTCAATCTAAGCCGGGGACCCTAAGCGGCACTAGGCCCTCTGCAATCGCTGAGTTTTCTTTATGAAAACTCAGCGTTGCTAGAGGGTTCCAGGGAGAGATAACACCAAGTGCCGCTAAGGGGACCCGGCTTGATTTCACACGGTCTCTACGTATGGTCTCCGTTGCCGTCCCTCCGGGGCCCCTGGCTTCATTTTCACATCTCAGTGCGTTTTCAGAAGCTCAACATTGCCTTCATCATGTTCCACCTCTTTTGAGAAGAGATGCGCGATGTCAATGATGTCCGAGACGTCGAGCTGCTGCTGTCCGGTCCAGCGGCTGTAGAGCATGAAGAGGATCATCATGAGGCTGCGGTGGACGAGGCAGAGCTCGATTTCGATATCGCCGTCGATGCAGGTGTCGATGAAGTAGCGGTAGACGAAGTAGACGGCGAGCTTCGTGAACCAGCGGTCGAGCTGTCCGGCTTCCGCCTGCATGAACAGAGGGAGTGCATCGAGGAAGTGCGGATCTGCGATCTTCTGCTCGTAGTCTTCGACGAGGGCATCCCACTCCGGACGGAGGGAATCGAGATGCTTCATGCACTCGACGAGGGCCGGGAAATCCTCCTTCAGATAGCTTCGCTCCGCGTCGGCTTCCTTCGGATCGAGGCCCTGCGCTTCGGCGACGAGGGCGCGTACGGCCTGCCATGCATCGAGGAAGGCACCGTCGTGATCCTGGAGAAGCGCGATGCAACGGTTTCGGAGTGCGAGCACCTCGATGAGGGTCTCCTGCTCTTCTTCACTGATCTTCTCACCCGGGATCTCGTTCTCGGAGCGGATATACTCGATGCGCGCACACTCCGTGAAGAAGATGCGGCCGAGCTCCATGCAGCTCAGGCTCATGTCGATCTGCTCATAATTTCCGACGTCCATGAAGTAGCGCGGGTACTCCGTGCAGGTCTGACATAGACTCTCCTCCCCGAGCTGTATATACATCTCGCAGAGAAGGTCCTTTCGAAGAAACGGGCAGCGGCCTTCCTTCGTGAGCGGGAAGAAGCAGTCGCCGTCCTCTTCCCGGATATGGGCGCGCAGCGTATCTCCGAAGCTGCCCTCCACGCTGCGGTAGTATGCACTCGACGCCTCGTCCACGTCGACCTCCCAGCCGGCACAGCAGGTGTCCGGGCAGCGGCCGCCGATGCAGCGGAACTTTTCATAGTAGGATGGATATTCGATGATCATGATGTCTTACACCTCTCCCTTCAGTGAACAGTTCGCGAGCAGATTTCGTACCGCTGCACGGTAACGCACGATGGTATCCGCCTTCCGGATCTCCTTCATGTAACGATCGCTGTCTTCGAAGGACTGACTCAGCCAGTTCCAGTACTCCTTCATCTTAAACAGGGTGTTTCGCTCGCTCTGCATCTCCGTCATATAATTCCCGAGGAGCTGCTCATGAAAGGCCTTCAGCTCCTCGAGCGTCGCCACTGCCCCGCCCCGGATCTCACGTACCAGCGCCGGATTTGTGAGAAGTCCGCGACCGATCATGATACTGTCAATCTCCGGGAACATCCGGGTGATCCGTTCATAGTCTGCGACGGTAACGATGTCTCCGTTATACACGAGGTGATGCTTCGACTCCTCGACGAACTGCCGGAAGACGTCGAGATGCACCTCTCCGCGGTAGATCTGCTTCTGCACGCGCGGGTGAACGATGAGGTCCTTCAGCGGGTAACGGTTGTAGACCCGGATCAGCTCGCCGGCTTCATCCGGTTCCCAGCCGCCGATCCGGGTCTTCACCGAGATGCAGACATGCGTCCGGCCATCTGCGGTCTTCACCGGCTTCGGGCGGATCGCGCCGTCTCCCTCTTCTGAGGCCAATGTCTCTGCCGCTTCGTTCATCTCGTCGCGCGATGCCTCGGATGCCTCCGCGTATTTCGAGTCCAATGTCTCTGCCGGCGACATCTTCACGAAGAGCGGTACCTCGGGTGCATCCGCGACATCATAGCAGATCCCTTCTCTCTCCAGAAGCTCGAAGGTCTGATCGAGAAACTCGTCGAGGCGATCCGGGTCCCGGAGCAGACCGGTGCCTTTCCCCTTCGCGACGACCGTGCCGCTCGGGCAGCCTGCATTGAGATTCACCTCGGTATAACCGCGCTTCGCCATCTCCCGGATGGCCCAGACGAACATCTCTGCGTTGTTCGTGATGATCTGCGGCACGACACGCATGCCGAGGTTGTGCTCCGGCGCGACATCGCGCTCCTCGCGGTGCGTGAACTGGAAGGTATCGTTCGCCGAGAGAAACGGCGTATAGAAGCGATCGAGGCCGGGGAAGGCGGCGTTGTACGCGGTCCGAAAACAATAGCCGGTGACGCCCTCCATCGGTGCGAAATAGAAATTCATAGGAATCCTTTCAAAAAAATCAGCCGAGAAAGGCACGGACCTCCTCCAGTCGCTTCTCTGCCTCGCTGCGTCCGATCTGGTACACGCGCTCCAGCTCCTCCGGATCGTGCTCGACGCGGTGTATGCCGAGGGGCGCCGGCGGCTGGATGACCAGTACCTGACCGGTGGTCTCCTTCGCGTGCACATCCGCGAGCTGATCGTTATACATGAAGTGACGGTTCTTCATCGCCTCATAGCAGAGCGGATACTGCTTCTGCAGCCTGCGGAAGGCCTGCATGCCCGCCTGTGGTTTCTTCTGGTAGCTCCGGTCCTGTGTGAGGATGACGACATTGCGCTCATAGCCGATATGCTCCATGAAGCAGAGCGGGATCGCGTTGCTGATACCGCCATCGAGGAGCGTCTGGCCCCGAATCACGACCGGCTTCGACACGAGCGGCATGGAGGCACTCGCACGGAACCACTCCATCTCCTCCGGATCCGAGCTCTTACACTCGTGGTAGACCGGTCGGCCGGTATCACAGTCCGTCGCGACGATGTAGAACTTCATCGGATTCGAGAGGAAGCTGTCCCAGTCGAAGAGATCGATCTTTTCCGGAAGCGTATGATAGCAGAACTCGGCATTGTAGAGGTTTCCGGTCTTCAGCAGGGACTCAATGCTGCAGTAGCGGCGGTCCTTCGCGAAGCGCTTATTGTAGCGGATCGTGCGTCCGATCTGCCGCGACTTGAAATTGCAGCCGAAAGTGGCACCCGCCGACACTCCGACCATACCATCGAAGCGGATCCCCTCCTCCAAAAATACATCGAGCACACCTGCGGTGAACATCCCGCGCATCGCGCCGCCTTCACATACCAGGCCCGTACGGACCGTCTTTTCTTCTTCCATCCTTCTGCCTCCACTTTTCCGTCTGTTTCTATTCCGTCTCTCATGCTGGAACGACATTTCTTTTATTCGGCGGACTATTTCCACCGGAACAGGCCACCGAGCTGCTTAGAAATTCGCGATCGACGCCTCGTTCGGCACGATCATCATGTAGCAGCCGTTATGACACTGCTGCAGCAGCGCGATCATGTCTGCTTCCTCGACGGAAACGCAGCCCGCCGAGCCCCAGTCTGCCGGATTCTTGCAGTGCAGGAAGATCGCAGACCCACGCTTGTAGACGGTCGGATTCACATTGAAGCCGACGGCCATCGCATACTTATAGCAGATCGTGTACTCGCTGAGATGCTCTCCGCTGATCGGTGTCGCGCTCTCGACCCATGTGTTATACGTCGCCTGCTCGCCGGACCAGTAGGAGTTCGGCGTCACATCGCGCCAGCTCATCTGCGTGCCCGGATTCGCGGAGATGCCGAACGCATGGAGGATTGGGAAGGAGCCGACCGGTGTCGTCTGGTCGCCCTCGTGTCGCTCGTTCCAGGCCTTCAGTCCGTTTCGTCCATAGCCGCAGTAGGTTTCCATCGCCTTCTGCCAGCTGCCGTCCGCCTGCTTATTATAGAGGGCGAGGCTGTGGTCCACGACGAGGATGATCTGGTCTGTGATCTGTGCGGTCAGCGTTTTCGCCAATGCTTCTGCCCTCACATCGTCACCGATCGGAGCGCTCGTCACAGGCCCCGTGGTGTCGATGATGGTTGGTCCGAACTCTGCCAGTGAAGTAAATGCGCTGCTTACGAAAAGCATCGCTGCGATCAGACAGGTCCCGATAAGCTGCTTATATTTCTTCATAGCACATCCTCCATTAATCATAGTCGACCTTCATCAGGCAGAGGCCCTTCGCTTCCATCGTCACCCCGGCCATCTTCCGGTCACGGGAGGCGATGATGTCCTTCATCGATTCCGGACTGCGCTTACCGAAGCCCACCTCGAGGAGGGTGCCGGTCATGATGCGGATCTGATTCTGCAGGAAACCGGTGCCATGGAAGTAGAAACGGATATATGGCCCGTTCTCGGTGATCTCCACGGTATCGATCTTTCGCACGGTCGACTTTTTCATCTTGCTGTTGCCGCAGAAGCACTTGAAGTCATGCTCCCCGATGAGGTACGCGGCGGCCTCTCGCATCGATGCGAGGTCCGGGTGCTTCTCGAGCACCGAGACATACTTCCGCTCGAAGACCGGCTTCTGATCACTGTACCAGCAGCTGTAGCGGTAGGTCTTGCCGGACGCCTTGAAGCGGCTGTGGAAGCGCTCCGCACAGAGCTTCAGCTCGTTGATGCTGATATCATCCGGGAGGTACTGGTTCATGTAGCTCCGGATCTCCTCTTCCGTTTTATCGGTATCGAGCAGCACATTGGCGGTCATCGCACGTGCATGCACCCCGGCGTCGGTTCGTCCCGCGCCGATGACGGTGATCGGGAAGGAAGCACAGTCCGCTGCCTGGTACTGGTCGCCGTAGATCATGCGGGTCAGGACCTGCTCGAGCTTTCCCTGGATCGTGAGCTCGGTGTTCGGCTGGTGCTCCCAGCCATAGTAGCGGGAACCGTCGTAGCTTAGTATCATCTTATAGTTTCTGGTCATAGTATGCTCCGTTTTTTTGTTTGGGAACATTGTAGCGCACTCGGGCGGTGAAGGTCAATTTACAAAATCCGGTCAATGTTCATTCGAATCTCCGAAGGGCAGCAACAGAAACCCTACGGTCTTTACGTATGGTTTCTGTTGCTGCCCCTCTGGGGATTCGATCTGAACAGTAGGCGGGTAACAAAAGAGCTTCGGGACATGCCCGAAGCTCTGGTAAAATTATCATCTTTGAAGATTAGTTCTTCTTTGCAGCTGCCTGCTGTGCAGCAACCTCTGCTGCGAAG
>ERZ1034980.679-NODE-679-length-22974-cov-34.811903_pt1 | contig 22974 bp, 19 predicted proteins | sample MGYA00520622_ERZ1034980 | MGnify/ENA primary metagenome ERZ1034980 (study PRJEB33766, sample SAMN09781791) | gut metagenome | biome: gut microbiome | host: Homo sapiens | place: Madagascar | study: EMG produced TPA metagenomics assembly of the PRJNA485056 data...
TCAAGGACGAGATGTTCGACTACTATCTGGCGTTTTTGCTGTCGGGTATTATCGGAATCTATCGCACATGGGCGCTGTCTGACGGCTCGGTTCCTATCGAGCGCGTCTCGGAGGTCGCCAACGACCTGACTCTCAATGGCCTGTCGAGTCTGGAATCTCGCTTGGATTAGGCGCAGGCTCGAGTTCGCGAGGCGCTTGTCGGGGTGCAGCCCGATCGACCAGGCGACGAGCATCCCGCCGAAGCAGTCGATGACCGGGCTCAGGTAGACCTTCTCGCCGCCCGGGAGCCTGAACTCGGTGATGTCGGTGAGCCACAGCAGGTTGGGCTCGTCGGCGTGGAAATTCCTGTTTACGAGGTTCTCCGGCGCCTTGGAGACCTCGCCGGCGTAGGAGCTATAGCCTGAGGATCCTTAAATGAAAGTCCAGTTTATCCTTCCCACTCCAATTGGGAATCCTCCGATGCGCCTTCGCACGCTCGCATGACCTCGATACCGTGCGAGCGTGCGAACTCGACGAGCTCTGCGTTGCGGGCGTTTATGGTGCCGAAGGCGGCGGGGCACACGATAAGGAGCGCGCAGTGGACGAGGAGCTCTTTGGCGCGGGCTATGGTTTTATCCCCGATCGGCTCGAAGGCGCGCTCGGCCACGCATTCCGTCGCCAGGTCGCGCGCGAGCTCGCAGTCGATGTCCCCTTCGTGCAGAACGCCCGCGTAGAACGCCTTGCCCTGCCGAATGAGCTGGCGAAACACAGCCGACCCCGTACCTGCGCCGGCGATGACGAACGTGTGCGCATCGCCGTGTGGGCGCCCAATTTCCACGCTGCCGAAGCGCTCGTTGAAGGTGCCATGTTGAAGGCCGTAGAGCTCGCCAATTGTCTCGCGCGTGAATATGTCCTCGGGTGCGCCGGCGCGGAAGACCCGGCCGTCCTTCACGCAAATCACCTTGTCGGCGCTTTTCTGCGCGAGCTCGAGTTCGTGGATGGACATGATGACAGCCACATTCCGCGATTTCGCAAGGTGGCGAAGTATTCGCAGCAGGTCGATCTGGTAGCGGATATCGAGATACGACGTGGGCTCGTCGAGCACGAGCACACGCGGATCCTGCGCGATGGCGCGTGCGAGCATGACGCGCTGGCGTTGCCCGTCGCTTATCTGCATGAAGTCGCGCTCGGCGAGCTCTTCCACATGTGCGGTTTTCATGGCCTCGTCGACCCGACTATGGTCGTTAGGCGAGAGTGTGCCCATTCGCCCGGTGTAGGGGTGTCTTCCCGCCTCTACGATATCGCGGCAGGTGAGGAGCTCGGTCCGGGGGCGATCTGTCAGCATAACGGCAAGGTTCCTTGCGAACTCCGCCGTCTTCCATCGGGAAATCTCTCGCCCGTCGAGCTCGACCGCGCCGGCAAGCGGTGCTAGATGGCGTGTGATGGTTTTCAAGATGGTCGACTTGCCCGAGCCGTTCGGCCCGATGAGCGCCACGACGTCGCCCGCGCGAACCTCCAGATCGACGCCTTCGACTACAACCTTCTTGTCGTAGCCCGCCGACAGGTCGCTTATGCGGAAAAGCGGCGCTCCGTCAGCCTGCGTTTCGACCGGGGTTTCGAGGTTCGACTCCGCTCGGAGGAGGCGTTCCGCGCGCAGTTCCGCACGAGCCGAAAGTGCCTTCTGGTGCTTTCGTGCGAGCTCAGGACTGTCTAAGTATGGAATGTTCCCTCCGAGCGTTTTGGGCCGCGGCTCGAATTCCCCCATCTACCTCACCCGTTTCTTCAACATGAGCGCGATAACCACCGGCGCGCCGAAGATGGCGGTGACGGCGCTGATGGAAAGCTCGACGGGAGAGAACAGCGTGCGCGCGATCAAATCGCAGCCCGCGCAAAAGATGGCGCCTCCCAAGAAGCACGCAGGAATCACGCGGATGGGCTTCGACGTCTTCAGCGCCGACTTCACGAGATGCGGAACCGCGATGCCTACGAACGACACCGGACCAGCGAACGCGGTCACGCAGGCGGAGAGCATGCTCGCTAGAAGGACGAGCACCACGCGGAAGCGTGCGACGTTCACGCCGACGCTTTTCGCGTAGGCTTCTCCCAGCTGGAAGGCGGAAAGGGGCTTCGATATCGCGAATACGCATGCGCTCACGGTGATCACCACGACCGCGATGACCGCGACGTCGTCCCAGCTCGAACCCGAGAAGCTACCCAAAGACCAGTTGTGCAGGTTCACGATGGACTGGTCGTCGGCGAAGGCGATGAGGAAGTTCGTCGCCGCCGAGCAGATGTATCCCACCATGACGCCCGCCACGATGAGCATGGCCATGGAACTTATGCGCCGTGCGATGAGGAGCACGAATCCGATGGTGATAAGCGAGCCCAGAAACGCTGCGGCCACCATGGCCGGCGAGGACATGGCCTGGTTCGCGCCTAGAAGTACGATCATCGTAAGCGCGACGATGAACTTTGCGCCCGAGGAAACGCCCAAGATGAACGGGTCGGCGATGGGGTTGTTGAAAAACGTCTGCAGCAGGAACCCGGAGAGCGATAGTGCCCCGCCGAGAAGCACGGCTGAAAGCACGCGCGGCAGGCGAATCTCCCAGATGACCTGGCTTTCCATGGAATTGGCCGCGCCGCCCGAAAGGATGCCGGGGATGTGGTCTGCGGGTACGAGCACGCTCCCGATGCACAGGTTGGCCCCGACGAGCACGATGAGGGCAACAGCGAGCAGCGCCGTCACGACGCGACACCGCGCGGCGCGCCCCGATTCGTCGTATGCCATGGAAAGCCGGCTTCTCATGGCGCTAGCCGAGCTTTCTCAGATAATGGAAGTCACTCGCGTCATCGCCGGTGAACGCCCCGTGCAGCTCGTCGATAATGTCGGCGGTAGAAGTCATCTGCTGGTACATGTCGGCGCTTGTGATCCAGACGTTGCCGTTCTTCACGGCTTTGAACTGCGACAATAGCGCGTTTTTGCCTACGAAGTCGTTCAAGGTGGCAACCGATTCGTCGATGGTGCCGTTGTAGACGATGATGTCGGCATCCTTCGCCGTCGCGTAGAAGCGCTCCATTTCGAGCGTTACTGACGAACCTGACGTCGACGCCGTCTGCGCGTCATCGAGCGCGTAGCTGCCGCCTGCAAGCTCGATCATCTGCGCCACGTAGTCGCCCGCCCGCCGCGTGACGGCGGCCCCGTTCGAGTTAATGTAGAAATACGCCACGGTTTTACCTGACGACGCGAGCCCCGACGTTTGCTCGACGCGGGCCTTCTGCTCGTTGAACAGGTGCGCGGCCTCGTCTTCCTTGTCGAACAGGACGCCGAAAAGCTTAATCCACTCGACGCGCCCGAGTGCTTCGGGCTCGCTCGACGACTGTTCGGTGAGCACGACGAGCCCGAGCTTCTGCAGCTTTTCCTTCACATCGGGCGTGTGGTTGATCATGGTGTTCTCGATGGCGAGCGTGCAGCCCGAGGCCGATATTCGCTCGTAGTCGGGCGCGCTGTACTTGCCGCCGTAGGCGATCGCCCCACTTTCGAGTGCGCTTTTGAAGCCCGCGACCGAGCAATCGTCGGCCTTCGTGCCCGACATGATGATATTGTCGTTCGCATCGAGCGCGTCGACCAGGCACATCGTCGCCGACGACACGAGGTACACCTTGTCGGCAGGGCGCCTTATGACCGCGATGTCGGAGCTCAACCCATCAGGTACCTTCGCATCTTGCGGCACCACGAGGAAACGTTCCCCATTCGAAACGCAGATAAGCCGCAGACCGCCTTCGAACTCGTCGACAGTGAAGTGCTCGGCGTATTCAAGCTGAAGCGCCCCTGTTGGCTCCCAGCCACAGCCCAAATCGGCGTTGTGGAAGTCGGCTGCGGCGCTTGAAGCCGTTCCCGCAGGGGAGCCGCCGCTTGCTTCGTCGCCCGATTTCTCCTTCATGGTGGATGAGTCGAAGTGGATCGTGTAGTCGATGGTGTGCGGCGTCGACATGGCGACGGTCTCGGCCGACACGGCGATGTCCTCGTCGAGCGTGACGGGTATCTCGAACGTGGAGTTGCCGCCGTCGTTTACGGGCGCGTAGTCCACGCCGTCGACGGTCATCTTGTCGTAGTTCGAACTCGACCAGGTGATGGTCGCGGTGTAGGTGTCGCCATCCTTCACAATTGTGGTGGGTGAGGCGATGCTTGCGCGCCCTGACCCGCCGGAAAGCGAGACATTCACAGTGTATTCCTGAGAGCCCGCCGTGCCACCGGTCGTGTTCGGGCTCGCACTGCACCCCGCGAAGGAAAGCGCGAGCAGGGCGACGAGAATGCAGACGATCGCGCGCGCCGCGATGCTGCGGCGCTTCCTGTTTTCCCCCTTGGGAAGAATCGACCGCATGGCGTTACTTCAGTGCGTCGGCGCGCAGATCGACGCCGGCGGATTCGAACACAAGCGTGCGGTCGTACCACTGCTCTTTTCTAATACTCCACGCGGCACAGGCGGTGTCCTCGTCGAGCGCATCAACGGGCACGTCGTAGGTGTACTTGCCTTCCGCGTTTTCCACATAGGGGATGAAGTCGGCCTCGCTCGCGGCGGCAGCCTCGTCGCCCGTGCCCATGAAGAGCTTGCCGTAGCCCGTGCCGGAAAGCGTCATCACGCAGTGCATGGAGCCGTTTTCCACGATGAGCTGGGCGTCCACAATCCTGAACATGTTCGAGCTGGAATCGACGGTGATCGGATAGGTGCCGTCGGCCACCTTGTCGGCGGTAATGGGGGCAGCGCTTGCGCCCTCGGGCGCATCGGCCGCCTGTTCGGTCTTTTCCTGGGAATCGGCATCGCTTGCCTTTGCGCTGTCGATTGAATTTCCGCCGCAGCCGGCGAGCGAGAACGCGAAAAGCGCCGCCGACAGGGCGAAGACGAGGGTTTTCTTCAACATGGAGGGGTTCCTTTCAATCGCTTCGACCGCCCGCGCCGTGCGGTGGGCGGGCGGGATGCGAATGCAACGGGCATGCGTCGTCGTCGGGGAAAGGCGCATGCCCGTTGCACGGGGACGCGACCGGCGCTCCCGTGCGCGGCGGGTTTACAGCTTGGCGATGGCGTCGTCCACGTGCGAGACGTAGATGTCGTCGACCGCGACGTTCTGTCCCAGACCCTGGAGCAGGCACGTCACTTCGAAGCCGGCGGCCACGAACTTCGCAGCCCAGCTGTCGGGGTCGGTCTCGTCTGCCATGTCGTTGTTCGCGTGGTCGCCCGCGACCACCATGAACGGCGCGAGCACGGCCTTCTTGTAGCCTGCGGCGCTCGCGGCGGCGATAACATCCTCGCAGGTCGGTTCAGCCTCGACGGTGCCGACGAAGAACTGCGTCAAGCCCTCGTTCTTGAACACTTCCTGCATCTTGGCATAGTCGGCGTTGGAATCGGCTTCGGTGCCGTGGCCCATGAGGCACAGCGCCGTCTTGCCGTCGTCGAAGGACGCCATGTTCTCCTTAATGGCTGCGGCCACCTTCTTGTAGTCATCGTCGGAGGTGAGCAGCGGGTCGCCGAGCGAGATTTTGTCGAACTTGTCGGCGTACTTGTCGAGCTCGTCTTTCACGTCGGTGTATTCCAGGCCACCCATGAGATGCGTCGGCTGCACGACGATTTCCTTCACGCCGTCTTCCACGCAGCGGTCGAGCGCCTCGGTCATGTTGTCGATCGTGATGCCGTCGCGCTTCTTCAGCTTGTCGATGATGATCTGCGCGGTGAAGGCGCGGCGGATGTCGTAGTCCTGCCAGTACTTCTCGCGGATAGCGTCTTCGATGGCGCCGATGGTGATGTGGCGCGAGTCGTTGTAGCTCGTGCCGAAGCTCGTGACGAGGATGACCGGCTTCACGGCCTTCTCCTTTTCACTCGATTTCTCGGAACTCGCGGAGGTGTTGGAGCAGCCCGCGAGCGCGACTCCGGCGAGCGCGACGGCTCCGGTTGCTGCTGCGCCCATGAAGCAGCGGCGTGACATCTGGTCGGACATGGTTTTTCCTTTCCTCGGTTTGCCGGTCCCCCGGCGACAGTTGCTTGTCGGCACAAGCGAAAGAAAAGCGCACCCCTCGGGGTTCACAAGGAGCTAACGCCACGGCGATGCCGTGAGGAAAAGGCGAAGCAGTCTGGCTTGGGGCGCGAGGCGGTTCGCCCGCGCGTCCTATACAGTAATGTCCCTTGCCCAGGATTCCCACCTGGTTCCCTCCGCAAGCCAGCGCGGGCTGTGCGGGCGCCGCGCCGGTCATTTCCTTTTATCCGATTGTCATATGCTCGTTGCCGAAACTTTTACTATGATAGTGGGCACTTGTGAACGTGTCAAAGCCAGGGCGGGCGGCATTGCGCCTCCTGCCTGCGTATTTGCGCCGATTGCCGCCGCAGGCGCCGTGTTTTGCCCGCTGCGCGAATGGCGGCGTAAACGGTTGCGATGAGAAACGGGAAGGGAAGGCTCGGATGATTCATATCGTTGGCGCAGGCTCGGGCGCCGCCGACCTTATCACGCTGCGCGGGGCGCGCCTTCTGCGCGCGGCCGACGTGGTCGTTTGGGCGGGAAGCCTTGTGAACCCCGAGCTGCTCGCCGAGTGCAAGGAATCCTGCATCGTCTACGACAGCGCGCACATGACCTTGGAGGAAGTGCTCGACGTGATGTGCGCGGCAGATGCGCGGGGCGAGGAAGTGGTGCGCCTACACACGGGCGACCCGTGCCTGTACGGCGCCATCCAGGAGCAGATGGACGCGCTCGACGCGCGCGGCGTGGACTACGAGGTGGTGCCCGGCGTGTCGAGCTTTTGCGGTGCCGCGGCTGCGCTTCGCCAGGAATACACGCTGCCGGGAATCAGCCAGTCGGTCGTGATCACGCGGCTTTCCGGACGTACCCCCATGCCCGCGGGCGAGGGCATGCGCACCATGGCGGAAAGCGGCTCGACTATGGTCATCTTCCTGAGCTCGGGTATGCTCGCCGAGCTTTCCGCCGAGCTTTTGGCCGCGGGCCGCAGCTCCGACGAGCCGGCGGCGCTCGTGTACAAGGCGACCTGGCCTGAGGAGCGCGTGGTGCGCTGCACAGTGGGCACGCTCGCCGATGCGGGCGCGCGAGAGGGCATCGACCGCACGGCGCTCGTGGTGGTGGGCCGCGTGCTCGGAGCTCGCGGCGGGCTTGCGCACGACGGCGCGCAAGCGGAGTCGTACGAGCGCAGCAAGCTTTACGACCCTTCGTTTGCCACGGGGTATCGGAAGGCGAGTAGCTAGCGTGGCCTTCGAGCACTACATATATACCGGGACGACCCGCCTGCGCTGCGGCTACACCACGGGGAGCTGCGCCGCGCTCGCGGCGAAGGCGGCCTGCGAGATGCTCTTGTCACGAAAGCCCGTCGGCCGCGTGTCGATCGTCACCCCCGGCGGGCTGCCCGTCGAGACGGATGTGGTCGACGCATGCATCGGCGAGGGGTGCGCCCAGTGCGCCGTGCGAAAGGACGCAGGCGACGATGCCGATGTGACCGACGGCGTGCTCGTGTACGCGCGCGTGGAACATGCGGGGTCGGGCACGGGTGCTGCGCGCAGCAAGGATGTGCCCGCGCACGAATCGGAAGTTTCCGTCGATGGCGGCGTGGGCGTGGGGCGCGTGACGTTGCCCGGGCTCGAGCAGCCGGTGGGGGCGGCCGCCATCAACGCGACGCCGCGCGCGATGATTACTTCGGCGGTGCGTGAGGTGTGCGCCGTGCACGGCTTTTCTGGAAACATTGCTGTGACGATTTCGGTACCCGAGGGTGTTGCCCTTGCCGAAAAGACCTTCAACCCGCACCTGGGGATAGAGGACGGCATCTCCATCCTGGGAACGACGGGCATCGTCGAGCCGCGCAGCCTCGCTGCCTTGCGCGACAGCATCGAGCTCGAGATCCGGCAGCATGCGGCTATGGGGCGGCGCGGAGTCGTGCTCACGCCCGGCAACTACGGCGCGCAGTTCATCTCGGGGCATTTCCACCTAAACGGTGCGCCGGTGGTCTTCATCTCCAACTTTGTGGGCGATGCGATTGATTGCTGCGTTCGCGAGGGATTTACCAATGTCCTTCTTGTGGGACACATCGGCAAGCTGGTGAAGGTCGCGGGCGGCATCATGGACACCCATTCGCGTACCGCCGACTGCCGCGCGGAGATTCTGGCCGCCCACGCGGCCTTGGCCGGCGCGGGCGCGAAGACCGTGTGCGAGATCATGTCGTCGGTCACGACCACGGCGGCGCTCGAGGTAATCGAGGCCGCCGGCGTGGGGGACGCTGCGCGCGCCTCGCTCGCTGCGGCAATCGAGGACAGGTTGCGCCGCCGCGCGGCGGGCGCATGCGACATCGCCGCGGTCGTGTTCGACGCCGAGCGCCGCGAGCTTTTCCGCACGTCGGGCGCCGATGCGGTTATCGGGGAATTGGGGGCGACGTATGAGTAAAGGCGTGCTGTACGGGGTGCGCCGCGCAATCGGCTGGCCTGGGACGAAGGTGGTCATGAAGGCGCGCCGCTCGCTTGCGGACACGAAGCGCATCCTTCGCGAGGAGGGCGCCTTCGACGGTGCCGAGCTCGTAGAGGACTGTGGGCTTCCGGGCGAGCACGTGTACCGCTCGCTCGACGATGTGCCCGATCGGGGCAGCTACTTCTCGACGATGGTGGTGCGCTAGATGAGGGTTTCCTGCATAGCGTTCACTCAGAGGGGGTATGCGTTCGCGGAGCGCATCGCACGCGCGCTTTCCGATTGCGCGCAGACAGGTGAAGATGACCCTGGCTGGGACGTTTCCGTTTCGCGTGGGTTCGGCGAGGGGAAGACCGACCTGCGCGCATGGACGGCGCTCGCGTGGAAAGCATCGGACGCGCTTCTGTTCGTGGGCGCGGCGGGCATCGCCGTGCGGGCGATCGCGCCGCATGTCGCCTCGAAGACAAACGATCCCGCGGTTGTGGTGATCGACGAGGCGGGGCGCTTTGCCGTCCCGCTTTTGTCGGGGCATTTGGGCGGTGCGAACGAGCTTGCGCAAACTGTGGCACGCGCGGCAGGGGCCATCCCCGTCATCACCACGGCGACCGACGTCCGCGGCGTGTGGGCGGTGGATACGTGGGCGCGCTGTGCGGGGCTCGCCGTTTCGAATCCCGAGGCCATCAAGCGAGTGTCGGCGCGGCTGCTTTCGGGCGGGCGCGTGGCGCTCTATTCCGACATGCCGATTTCGGGACAGCCGCCTGAGGAGGTTGACATTGCGTCCGACCGCGCTCGGGCCGATATCGTCGTGTCGCCGTTTGCTGGCGCGAATGCAGGTGCGTCCGTTCGCGCGGCGGAGACAACGGGCAAGGTCGTGCCCGCCGGTGAGACGGGGAAGCCTGCGCCCGAGCCGCTTTGCCTTGTCGTGCCCTGCATCGTTGCGGGCATAGGGTGCCGTCGCGGTGCGTGCGCCGAAGCGATCGAGGAGGCGTTTCTTCTCGCGTGCGGGCAGGCGGGTATCTCGCCTTCGGCCGTGCGCGAGGCGGCGACGATCGACGTGAAAGCGCACGAGGAGGGTTTGCTCGCCTTCTGCCGCGCGCGCAATATCCCGCTTGCGACGTATTCCGCAGAGGAGCTGTCGCAGGTCGAAGGCAGCGTTTCGCCATCTGATTTCGTGCGCGCGACGGTGGGGGTCGACAACGTGTGCGAGCGCGCGGCGCTCGCGGACGGGGGTAAACTTATCTTCCCGAAGCTCGCTCACGGCGGCGTGACCGTCGCGTTTTCCAAGGTAACTATCGGACTTTCGTTTAAGGAGCGGTGATGGGAAAGCTCTTCGTGGTGGGGATCGGCCCGGGCGGCCCCGACGGCATGACGATTGCGGCTCGGCACGCGCTCGAGGCGGCCGACATCGTTGTGGGGTACACGAAGTACGTGGAGCTCGCGCTCGCCGCCGTGCCCGACGCGGCGCATCTCGCGACGCCGATGATGCACGAGGTCGAACGGTGCCGCCTGGCGCTTTCGCGCGCGCAGAGCGGAGAAGCCGTGGCGCTCGTGTGCAGCGGTGACGCGGGCGTGTACGGCATGGCGAGCCCCGTGCTGGAGCTTGCGGAGGACTACCCCGATGTAGACGTGGAAGTTATCGCCGGGGCCACCGCGGCTCAGAGCGGGTCGGCGGTGCTCGGCGCCCCGCTTGCCCACGACTTCGCGGTCGTGTCGCTCTCCGACTTGCTCACGCCGTGGGAGGTCATCGAGCGCAGGCTCGCCGCCGTGGCGAGCGCCGACTTCTGCATCTGTTTGTACAACCCGCGCAGCAGAAAGCGCGTCGACAGGCTCTCGCGCGCGGCGAAGATTATGCTCGAATGGAAGGCCCCCGACACGCTCTGCGGCTGGGTACGCAACATCGGGCGCGAGGGGCAGCAGTCGGGCATGTGCATGCTCTCCGAGCTGGGGGAGTTCGACGCCGACATGTTCACCACCGTGTTCGTCGGCAACGCGGACACGAAGCGCGTAGGCGGACGTATCGTCACGCCGCGCGGGTATCGGGAGATTCCATGCGAAAGGTAACGATCATCGGGGCGGGGCCCGGAAACCCCGACTTGCTCTCGCGCGCGGCGCTCGACGCGATCGACATCGCCGACGTGGTCATCGGCGCTCATCGCGCGCTTGCCGGCATCGACGTGCCGCCACACGTGGTGAGATGCGAGCTCGTGAAGACGGCGGACATCGTCGCCGCTCTCACCGATGCGGCGTCGTGGCGGCGCGCCGTGGTCGTGATGACGGGCGATGTGGGGCTGTTCAGCGGCGCGCGCCGCCTGGTGGAGGCGCTCTCCGGCGACGCGCAGGTGGACGTGCGCGTCGTTCCCGGCATAAGCTCAGCGTCGTATCTCGCCGCGCGCCTTGCGCGTCCATGGCAGGATTGGCGCTTCGCGAGCGCTCACGGCGTGGCGTGCGACATCGTGGTCGAGGCCGAGCGCTCAGGCGAGCTCTTTCTCGTCACGTCAGGCGGGGAAGACCCCTCGCGGCTTTCGGGCGAGCTTGTGCAGGCGGGCTTCGGGGACGCGCGCGTGACGGTGGCCGAGCGCCTGTCGTACCCCGACGAGCGCATCACCTGTGCGACCGCAAGTGAAATCGCAGGTCAGACGTTCGACGACTTGAACGTGATGCTTATCGAGTTCGCAGGCGGCGCCGGGTCGCCCGCTGGCTCTAACGCAGCCTCCGAGGCGCCCGCGGCGGCTTCTTCCGCGGCGGACTCTGCGGGCGCATCCCGCGCCGCGAGCCCCCGCTGGCCGTACGCTTCCTCGGGCATTCCCGACGAGCTCTTCATCCGCGGCGACGTTCCCATGACCAAGCAGGAGGTGCGCGCCGTCGCGCTCGCGAAGCTGCGCCTTACCGCTACCGACACCGTGTGGGACGTCGGAGCCGGCACGGGGAGCGTGTCGATCGAGGCGGCGCTCGTCGCGCGAGCGGGGTCGGTATGGGCGGTCGAGCGCAACGCGGCCGGCGTGCGGCTCATCCGAGAGAACGCGGATGCATTCGGGTGCGGCAACGTGCATGCGGTCCCCGGTGTCGCCCCCGAAGCGCTCGCGAAACTGCCCGTCCCCGACGCCGTGTTCGTCGGCGGGAGCGCGGGCGAGCTTCCCTCTATCGTGGAGGCGGCGCTCGAGAAGAACTCGCAGGTTCGCTTGTGCGTGCCATGCGTCACCGTTGAGACGCTCACCGAGGCGTGCGCGCTCCTCTCGGGTTCGCGCTTTAATGGGTTCGAGGCGTGCCAGGTGTCGGCCGCCCGCGCCGAGGCTGTAGGCTCGCACCATCTTATGAAGGCGCAAAACCCCGTGTTCCTCGTCAGCGCGCGTGGTGCAGGTGGGGAAGGCGGCGCCCGGTGAGCACGTCCATCCCGCGCTTCATGGTCGCTGCGCCCTCGAGCGGGAGCGGCAAGACGGTCGTAACGTGCGCGCTCCTGCGCGCGCTCGCGCGCCGCGGCATTGCATGCGCGGCCTTCAAATGCGGCCCCGACTACATTGACCCGCTCTTTCATCGCCGCGTCGTGGGTGCGCGCTCGGGCAATTTAGACGGCTTCTTCACCGACGCCCCGACGCTGCGCGCCCTGCTCGCACGCGGCACCGCGGGCGCGGATGTCGCGGTGCTCGAGGGGGTCATGGGCTTCTATGACGGCATGGCACCCGGCGTGGCCGACGCGAGCAGCTATCAGGTTGCGCGCGACACGGAAACGCCGGTCGTTTTAGTGGTGAACGGGCGCGGGGCGTCTTTATCGCTCGCCGCCGTAATCCGCGGCATCGCCGAGTTCCTGCCTTGTGCGAACGTGCGCGGCGTCGTGCTGAACAAGACGAGCGCCGCTGCCTGCGCCTACGCGGCGCCTGCGATCGAGAAGCACACGGGCGTCGCGGTTTTGGGGAATATCCCCGCCGACGAGGCGTTCTCGCTCGAAAGCCGGCATCTGGGGCTTGTGACCGCCGACGAGGTCGAGCAGCTCTCCGCGCGCATCGACAAGATGGCCGAGCTGGTGGAAAAGAGCGTCGACGTCGACCGCTTGCTCGAAATAGCGGCGACGGCACCCGATATCCGCGAGGAACCTTACCGGTTGGAGCCGATCGCGGGAGCGCGGCCCATCGTCGCCGTTGCGCGTGACGAGGCGTTCTCGTTCTACTACGAGGAGAACCTGCGCGCGCTCGAGGATCTGGGTTGCGAGCTGGCCTTTTTCAGCCCCCTGTGTGATAGCGAGTTGCCCCGGGGGACAAGCGCCCTCTATCTGGGGGGCGGCTACCCGGAGCTCCATGCGCGGCAGCTCTCCGAGAACGCGCCGATGCGCGAGGCGGTGCGGCGCGCGGTGGAATCCGGCATGCCGACGGTCGCCGAATGCGGTGGGTTTCTGTACCTGCAGCGCGAAATCGCCGATAGCGAGGGGCGGCGCTGGCCTGTTGCGGGCGCCCTCAAGGGCGCAAGCGAGAAAGGGGGAAGGCTGTCCCATTTCGGGTACGTGGAGCTTACTTCCCAACGCGACGGGCTCTACGGGCCGCGCGGCACACGCATCCGCGCGCACGAGTTCCACTACTGGCAGTCCAACTGCCCGGGCGGCGACTTTTGGGCGCAGAAGCCCCGGCGCGACAAGGGCTGGCCGTGCATGACGACCACCCCGTCCCTGGTGGCGGGCTTCCCGCATGTGTACTATCCTGCGAACCCCGACGTTGCGCGCGCGTTCGCGTCTGCCGCAGCGTCGTTCGCAGAGAGGAGACGGCATGGCTGAAGCAACCGAAACCGCGCTTGCCTGCATCCGCGAGGAAGTCGAGCGCGCGTTCTCGTCGGCGCCGGGCGCCGTGCTCGAAGCCGCGCTTTCCCGGATCGCGCCCGCAGACGAGTGCGCCCGTGCCGCCGCGTACGCCGCGTGGGACTCCATCGCGCACCCCTTGGGGGGATTGGGCGACTTTGAAGACGCCGTCGCGTGTATCGCCGCAGCTCAGGGGAGCGCCGAGGTGGCCGAGTTTCCCCGTGCGCTCGCGGTATTCTTCTCCGACAACGGGGTCGTTGCCGAAGGCGTGTCGCAAAGCGGGCAAGATGTGACGCGAGCCGTCGCGCGCAACATGTGCGAGGGGGCCGCGAGCGCCTGCCGCATGGCGGCGTTCGCGGGTGCCGAGGTCGTGCCCGTCGACGTGGGTATGGCCCGGGGCATAGAAGACGCGCGCATGGTGCGCGCGAACGTGCGGCGGGGGAGCGGCAACATCGCTCACGGCTCCGCTATGTCTCGCGATGGGGCCGTGCGCGCGATCGAGGTCGGAATCGCCGTCGCGTGCGGGCTTGCCCGCGCCGGCGTGCGCCTTCTCGCCGCGGGCGAGATGGGCATCGGCAACACGACCACCTCGGCGGCGGTGGCCGCAGTGCTCATCCGGGCGGACGCGCGGAGCCTTGTCGGGCGCGGCGCGGGGCTCTCGGACGCCTCGCTCGCGCGCAAGCGCGACGTGGTCGAGCGCGCTATCGACGCGAACTCGCCCGATCCCGCCGACCCGATCGACGTGCTCTCGAAGGTGGGCGGCTTCGACATCGCTGCGATGTGCGGCTTCTACCTGGGGGCCGCGGTCTCGAAGGCGCCGGCGCTCCTCGACGGGGTCATATCCTGCACGGCGGCCCTGTGCGCGGCGCGCCTGTGCCCCAACGCCTTGGGCTACCTCGTGGGCACCCACGCATCAAGCGAACCCGCAAGCCGGGAGCTCCTTCGCGAGCTCGGCATAAAGGCGCCCCTCGACGCAGGCATGCACTTGGGCGAGGGCGCGGGCGCCATGGCGTATCTCCCCCTTCTGGATTCGGCGCTGCGCGTGTACCGGGATGGGAAGACGTTCACGGCGACTGGCATGGCTGCTTACGAGCATTTCGAGGCCGGGAAATGACGGTGACGCTCGTCATCGGCGCCGCCGCGAGCGGCAAGAGCGCCTACGCCGAGTCCCTGTGCCTCGGGCACGACGGCCCTCGCGTGTACCTGGCAACGATGGAGCCCTTCGGGGAAGATGGCGCCCGCCGCATCGCGCGCCATCGGGCGCTGCGCGAAGGCAAAGGGTTTTCCACCCTCGAGTGCTCGCGTGACGTGGGCGCCGCAGCGCCCGGGCTTCCGCGCGGCTGCACACTTCTTTTGGAGGACGTGGGCAACCTGGTTGCGAACGAGCTCTTCGCGGAAGGCGGCTTGTCCCCGCGTGACCCCGACGCTGCGGCGCGCGAGGTACTCGGAGGCATCGAACGGCTCGCTCAGGCCGCTGCGTATACGGTGGTGGTCACCGTCGACGTGTTCGCCGATGGGATGCGCTACGATGAAGGGACCGAGGCATGGAGGCGCGCGCTCGCGCGCGTGAACGCGGGCGTGGCGGCGCTGGCCGACCATGCAGTCGAAGTGGTATGCGGGATTCCCGTGTGGATGAAAGGCGAAGGACCTACAAGGTGAAGATAGCAGAGGCAATCGGCGCGGCGTTCGGAACGTTCTCGCGCATCCCCGTCCCGAAATCGGCCTGGACCGATTTCGGGTCAACCCATGCACTTGCCGCGTTTCCCCTGGTGGGCCTTGCGGAAGGCTTCCTCATGACGGCGTGGGGGCACGTGGCGAACCTGCTCGGCGTGCCCGCGACCATCGTCGCGGCCGTGCTCGCGGCGCTGCCTGTGGCGGTGACGGGAGGCATCCACCTAGACGGGCTCTGCGACACCTCCGATGCGCTTGCAAGTTGGGCCCCGCGCGAGCGAAAGCTCGAGATCATGCACGATCCGCGGGCGGGCGCCTTCGGGGTCATCGGTGTTGTTGTGTACCTTATTCTGCAGTTTTCCCTGTTCACCGCGCTGCCGCTTACGGCGGGGGCGTTCCTCGCGCTTCTGTGCTCGCTCGTGTTCTCCCGCGCGCTTTCGGGACTCGCCGTTGAATGCTGGCCTGCCGCGCGGGCGGACGGCATGGCCGCGGGGCTCTCGCCTGCGAAGAAGCGCGCGGCGATCGTCGTGCCGCTTTGCGCTTTCGCTGCGGCTTCGGCTGCAGGGATGGTCGCGTGCGCTCAGGCCGTCGGCGCCTTTATGGCGGTGGCGGGGCTTTTGGTGCTCGCGTGGTACCGCCATGTTGCCCTGTCCCGCTTCGGCGGGGTGACGGGGGATTTGGCCGGATGGTTTCTGCAATGGGCCGAGCTCGCGATGCTTGCCATGCTGGTAGTGGGGGGCATGCTCCTATGATGCTCGTGGTAGGTGGCGCGCATTCGGGGAAGAGGACCTTCGTGCGCGAAAAACTCGGGTTCGCGGCGGACGATTTCGTCGACGCGGCGCAGCTTGCGGAGGGCGGCGTGCCCGCGGCTTTTGCCGGCCGCGTCGCATACCGTGCTGAGGAACTCGTACGCGCGCTCGACGCTGACCGGGCGCTCGAGCGGCTGATCGGCTTCGACGCAGTGATTCTGCCCTTGGTCGGCTCGGGGGTCGTCCCCATGAGTGCGGAAGACGCCCAATGGCGCGAGCGCGCGGGGCGCCTGGGATGCGCGCTCGCTGCGCGCGCCGACGTCGTCGTGCGCATGACGTGCGGGATTCCCCAGGTCATCAAAGGAAACCTTGCCGATGCACCTCGAGGGACGCAGGGCGCGGGTGCGCTTTTGGAAGTCGTCTTCGTGCGCCATGGTGCCACGGCGGGCACGGAAGACCATCGCTACAGCGGGGCGGGCACCGACGAGCCCCTGTCGAGTGCGGGCGAGCGCGCTTTGCGCGACCTCGCGTGCGATCGTGACGTGTTCCGTGTTATCACGAGCGGCATGGCCCGCACCGACCAGACGGCGCGCATCCTCTTCCCGAACGCGGAGCTTATGGCGTGCCCCGGTCTGCGCGAGATGGATTTCGGCGACTTCGAGGGGCGAAGCGCCGCCGAGCTTAAAGAGGATGCGCGCTATCGCGCCTGGGTAGACTCCTGGTGCGAGACGCGCTGCCCGCATGGCGAGGGCAAGAGCGATTTCACCCGCCGCGTCATCGCGGCGTTTCGGGAGGCGTGCGAATCGGAGCGCGCCCAGGGGAGTGGGCGCGCCGTCTTCGTCGTTCACGCGGGTACCGTGAAAGCGCTGCTCTCCGAGCTAGCTGTCCCGAAAATGGGATACTTCGACGTGCATACCGAGCCGGGCGGCGCATGGGCCGCCACTTGGGATGGGCGCTGCCTTCGCGACGTTCGCCCCGCTTGGGGGGGCGATGCCCGGTGATGACGATTCTTGCCGTCGCCGCCGGGTTCGCGGCCGACCTTGCCTTCGGCGACCCGCGCTGGCTTCCCCATCCCGTCGTCGCCATGGGGCGCGCGATCACGTGGGCCGAAGGCCGCCTGCGGGGCGCATTCCCGCAAACGTCCGCGGGCACGCGCGCCGCAGGGGTTGTGCTCGCCGTGGCGCTTCCGCTTGCGTGTGGGCTTTTGACCTGGGGAATCCTGCATCTTTGCGGCATGGTTCACTCCGGCTTGCGCTTCGTGGCCGAGGCATGGGCGAGCTATCAGATTCTCGCGGCATGCGAGCTGCGCCGCCAGAGCCTGGCCGTTGCCCGCGCGTTCTCGAAGGGCGGACTTGTCGCGGCGCGCGAAGCCGTCGGGCTCATCGTGGGACGTGACACGTCTGTTCTCGACGAGCAGGGCGTCGCGCGCGCCGCCGTGGAAACGGTGGCGGAGAACGCGAGCGACGGTGTCATCGCGCCGCTTTTCTACCTTATGATCGGGGGTGCGCCTTTGGGCATGGCGTACAAGGCGGTGAACACGCTCGACAGCATGGTGGGCTACAAAAACGAGCGCTACATCGACTTCGGCTGCGCTTCGGCGCGCCTCGACGATGCGGTGAACTGGATTCCCTCGCGGTTATCGGCCCTGTTCATGATCGCCGTGTGCCCGATCGTCGGGCTCGACGCGCGCGGGGCGGCGCGCATCTGGCGCCGCGACAGGCGTCGCCATGCGAGCCCGAACGCGGCGCAGACCGAGTCGGCGTGCGCGGGTGCGCTCGGACTGCGCCTGGCAGGACCCGCGGTGTATTTCGGCAAGCTCGTTGAGAAACCGACGATAGGCGACGCGTCCCGCGAAATCGAGTGGGGCGACATCGCCCGGGCGACAAGGCTCATGCTCGCCGCGTCCGTATGCGCACTCGTCGTCTTCGGCGCCGCGCGCGCGGCGGTCGTGCTCGCCGTGGGGGCGATGGCATGAGGAAAGACCACGCCGCGCCCCGGGCTGCCGGGGGAATCCTGCGCGCCCGCACGCATGGGGGCAGCGCGCAATCGCTCGGCATCGCTTGCGAAGGGGGTGCCTCCGACCTCATTGACTTCTCGGTGAACGTGAATCCGGCAGGCCCCTCGCCGCGCGCCGTCGCCGCAGCTTGCAAGGCGCTTTCTCGAATCGACGCCTACCCCGATAGGGAAAGCCTCGCCCTCGTTCGCGCGCTAGCGCGCGACCAGGGCATTCCCGAAGATACTATCGTCTGCGGCGCGGGCGCGTCCGACATCATCTGGCGGCTCGCCGCGGCGGTGCGCCCGAAACGCATCGTCGTGTGCGCGCCGACGTTCTCTGAATATGCGGAGGCGGCATCGTACTACGGCGCATGCGTGCAGGAGTTCCCGCTCTCCGAAGCGGACGACTTCGACGTGCCCGCCTCCTTCGCCTGCGCGATCGAGGGGCCGGGAGACGTGGCGTACCTCTGCAATCCGAACAACCCGACGGGGCGCCTCGTCGACCCCAGCGTGATCGAGGCCGCGGCTTGCCGCTGCGAGCAGGTGGGCGCGCTGCTCGTCGTGGACGAGTGCTTCCTCGGATTTGCGCCCGACGCCCGCGAAAGGAGCGTGGCCGCACGCGCCGCGTGTTCGCGCCATGTGGCCGTGCTCTCCGCGTTCACCAAGCTCTACGGAATGGCGGGGTTGCGGTTGGGATATCTGATCAGCGGAAACGCCCAACTCATCGAGGGGATTCGCCGGGCGGGGCAGGCGTGGCCCGTCTCTTCGGTCGCCGAGGCCGCGGGTATCGCCGCCCTGGAAGACGTCGAATACGTCTCGCGCACGCGCGATGTATTGGAGGGCGAGCGAGCGTGGCTTTCCCACGAGCTCTCCTCGCTCGGGCTTTCCGTCGTGCCGTCGGATGCGAACTTCCTTTTAGTCCGCACGCCGGCGAAAGACATCCCCGAGCGCCTGTATGATCAGGGGGTTTTGGTCCGCACGTGCGACTCGTTTTCGGTACTGTCCCGTTTCTGGTGCCGCGTCGCGGTGCGCACGCGCAAGGAGAACGCCCGGCTTGCGATGGCGTTCGGCCGTGCGCTTCGGGCGGAAGACGCATCGGGCGAAGGCGAACCCGACGAACGGGGCGGCGCTTCTTTCAGCGGCGCTATGGCGGGCGCGGATGGCCGAGGCTTGGCGAAGGAGGTCGATACCCGTGGGTAGGGCCAAGCCCATCATGATCCAGGGCACCATGTCGAACGCGGGGAAGAGCCTGCTCGCGGCGGGGCTGTGCCGCGTGCTTTCGCAGGACGGCCTGCGCGTGACTCCCTTCAAGAGCCAGAACATGGCACTCAACAGCGGCGTCACGGCCGACGGGCTCGAGATGGGGCGCGCCCAGATCATGCAGGCCGAGGCGTGCGGCATCGCGCCCGACGTGCGCATGAACCCCATCCTGCTCAAGCCCGAAAGCGGCCACCGAAGCCAGCTCATCGTGGCCGGCAAGGCGCAGGGAGCCTTCGCTGCGAGGGACTACTTCGCGCGAAAGAAGGCGCTCATGCCGCAGATTTTGGAGGCGTTCGATTCGCTCGCGGAGGAAAACGACGTCATCGTCATCGAGGGCGCCGGCAGCCCCGCCGAAATCAACCTTGCCGAAAATGACATCGTCAACATGGGGCTCGCGCGCGCCGTGTCCTCCCCCGTGCTGCTTGCGGGCGACATCGACCCGGGCGGGGTATTTGCCCAGCTCTACGGCACGGTCGCGCTCCTTGCGCCCGAGGACCGCGCGCTTTTGCGGGGGCTTGTGGTGAACAAGTTCCGCGGCGATGTGGAAATCCTGCGCCCGGGTTTGGCCCCGCTCGAGAAGATGTGCGGGGTTCCCGTCGTGGGGGTCGTGCCGTATCTCACGCTTGACCTGGACGACGAGGACTCGCTCGCGCCGCGCCTATCTGCCCGCGAGGCGCGCGGCGTCATCGACGTCGCCGTCGTGCGTCTTCCGCATCTGTCGAACTTCACCGACTTCGACCCGCTTTCGCGCGTGCCCGGCGTGGGCGTGCGCTACGTTTCCTCGACGACCGATCTGGGCCGACCCGACCTGGTGGTGCTTCCCGGCTCGAAGACTACGCTCGACGACGCGCGTTGGCTTGCGGCTAGCGGCATCGGAGCCTGTGTACGCGCGCTTTCGGGCGCGGGCACGCCGGTGCTCGGCATATGCGGAGGCTACCAGCTTTTGGGAGACGAGCTTTCCGACCCGCACGGCAGGGAAGGCGCTGGCACCGCGCGCGGGCTCGGGCTCATCCCTGCAAGTACGGTTTTCAAGGAGGAAAAGCGCCTCGCCCAGTCGGCACTGCGCATCACGGGCGCCCAAGGCGCGTTCTCGGTGTGGAACGGCATGATGGCGCGCGGGTACGAGATTCACGACGGCGAAACGACCGTCTCCTGCGCCCCTGCGGGCACGATTGGCGGCAAACCGGAAGGCGCGGCCTGCGGTAACGTGTTCGGAACCTATCTCCACGGCCTGTTCGACGAACCGGGGGTGGCGCTCGCCCTCGCGCGCTCGCTCGCGCGCATGCGCGGCCTGCCCGAGAACGTCGTGGGTGCTGCGGGCGCGGCGTCCGCGGCCGATCACCGTGCGCGCGAGTTCGACCGCCTGGCCGACGTCGTGCGCGGGGCGCTCGACATGGAGTATGTCTACCGCATTATCGAGGAGGGCGTATGATCCACGTGTATCATGGCGACGGCAAAGGCAAGACCACGGCGGCGATGGGCCTCGCCCTTCGCATGCTCGCTGCAGGCCGCCGCGTCGTCGTCGTACAGTTCCTGAAAGACGGCGAAAGCGGGGAGGTGCGCCTGCTCGCTGAGCATTTCGGCGTGCCCGTGTTCGCGGGGAAGGCGTCGGACAAGTTTACCTGGTCGATGACGTCGGAAGAACTTGCCGCGACGTGCGAGCTGCACGATGGGAACCTCGCTTCCGCGCTCGTCGAGCTCGAGTGCGCGCAAGAGGGACTGCTCGTGCTCGACGAGGCGCTCGACGCGCTTTCGAAGGGGCTTGTCGACGAGGCGCTCGTGGACCGCGCACTCGATATGTCCGCGCTCGGCGTCGAAGTAGTGCTCACCGGGCGCGCGCCTTCCCGCAAGATCGTGGAGAAGGCCGACTACATAACCGAGATGCGGTGCGAGAAACACCCCTACGAGCAGGGGATATGTGCAAGGGAAGGAGTGGAGTACTAGATGGATTCCAAGGAGATGGCGCCCGGCGACATCGAGCGGCGCAGCTTCGAGATCATCACCGAAGAGCTCGGCGGCCGCACGTTCCCGCCGCTCGAAGAGCCCGTCGTGAAGCGCGTCATCCACACCACTGCCGACTTCTCGTACGCCGATTCCCTCGTGTTCACCCATGACGCCGCGCACTGTGCGCTCGACGCACTGCGCGCAGGGGCCACGGTGCTCACCGACACGAACATGGCGCTCGCAGGCATAAGCAAGCCCGCGCTCGAGAAGCTCGGCTGCAAGGCCGTGTGCTTCATGGCCGACCCTGATGTCGCCGCGGCTGCGCGCGCCGCGGGCACGACTCGCGCCGTTGCGAGCATGGACAAAGCTTGCGGCATCGAGGGTCCGCTCATCGTGGCCGTCGGCAACGCTCCCACAGCACTTCTGCGCCTCGCCGAGCTCATGGACGCGGGGAAGATCGCGCCCGCGCTCGTCGTTGGGGTGCCGGTCGGGTTTGTGAACGTGGTCGAGGCGAAAGAGGAGCTACTCGCACGACGCGTTCCGGCCATCGTCGCGAGGGGTCGCAAGGGCGGTTCGACCGTGGCGGCCGCCATTATGAACGCGCTGCTCTACCAGATCACGCGCACAGGCGGCCCGAAGTGACGGCCCCCGCATCCGCGCTGGCGCTGCGCATCTTCGCCGGCACCACCGAGGGCCGCCTTCTGTGCGAATGGGCGAGCAGGGCGGGCATCCCCGCCCGTGCCTACGCGGCAACCGAGTACGGAGGCGAGCTTTTGGGCGAGCTTCCGGGCATCGAGGTGCATGCGGGCAGGCTCGACGATGCCGACATGGAGCGCGAGCTTTCCGGCGCGTACATCGTTGTCGACGCCACGCACCCCTTCGCTACGCTCGCAAGCGGCAACATCCGGGCCGCTTCGCTCGCCGTGGGTGCACGATGCCTGCGCCTTGCGCGCCCGGTCGAGGCGCTGCCCAAAGGCGTCGTGCCGGTCGCGTCGATCGCCTGCGCGGCGCGCTTTCTCTCCGAGAACCCGGGTCGCGCGCTTCTCACGACGGGGAGCAAGGAGCTTGCTCCCTACACGCGCGTCGCCGATTTCGCGGAGCGCTTCTTCGTGCGTGTGCTCCCGCTGCCCGGTGCTATAACGAAGTGCATCGACGCGGGGTTTTCGCCGTCGCACGTCATCGGCATGCAGGGGCCCTTCACCCGCGAGCTCAACGAGGCGATGCTTCGGCAGGTGGGCGCCCAGTGGCTTGTGACTAAGGACTCGGGAACCGTAGGCGGCACGGCCGAGAAGCTCGCCGCCGCGCGCGACGTGGGAGCGCGCTGCATCGTGGTCACCCGTCCCGCCGAGGGAAGCGGGGCCCTTTCGCTTCGGGAAGTGGAAGACGCGCTCTTACGGGAGTTCGCGCGCTAGGCGCTTGCCGCGCCTGCGCGCCCTCCCGCCCGCGAGGAGGAGCGTCCCGAGCAAGCTCGACCCGTACAAGCCCGTCATCCATCAATAGCTCGAGGACGACGCCCAGAACTGGCGCAAACAGCCCTTCAATAAGTTGCGGTGAAATAGTGTCTGTTTTTGCTGCTAGATAGCATATTCAGTCCCTAATTCACCGCAACTTGTTCGTGGTGGCTTACTGGTAGCGTAGGCACTCCACCGGGTTGAGCTTTGCCGCGCGGCGAGCGGGGTAGAAGCCAAAGATCACGCCGATGCCGACGGAGACGCCGAAGGCCAGCAGCACCGTGGCGATTGAAAAGCTCGGTGTGATTTGCCCGCTGGCACCGAGCTCGCTGAGAACCCCTGATCCTGCAGCAAACATCGCAAGGCCCCAGGCCAGCAGATAGCCAATCAGGACACCCAGTAGGCCACCGGTGACGCACAGCGCCGAGGACTCGGCCAAAAACTGCGCGGTGATATCGCGACGACTGGCGCCCAGGGCACGGCGAATACCGATCTCGCGGATGCGCTCAGTCACGTTGGTGAGCATCATATTCATAATGCCGATACCGCCGACAAGCAGCGAGATACTGGCGACAGCGCCCATGATGAGCGAGAAGGCGCCCATAAACGAGTTGAGTGCATCGATGGCGCTTTTCATGGAGGTCACCGATACGCTGTCGTACTCATCATCCTCCGAGATGCCCTTCATCGCGCGCACCTT
>ERZ1034980.686-NODE-686-length-22807-cov-21.151415_pt1 | contig 22807 bp, 19 predicted proteins | sample MGYA00520622_ERZ1034980 | MGnify/ENA primary metagenome ERZ1034980 (study PRJEB33766, sample SAMN09781791) | gut metagenome | biome: gut microbiome | host: Homo sapiens | place: Madagascar | study: EMG produced TPA metagenomics assembly of the PRJNA485056 data...
GTTTAAAGGAATCTAATATAATTTCATCATCATATGCCATAATTATCACACCTATTCTATATAATATAGTATAACTTTTTTTATGTCTTTTTTAAAGTAAAAAACAAAAAAACTTCGAATAATCGAAGTTAATTTACATATGGCGGAGCAGAAGGGATTTGAACCCTTGCGCCAGTTGCCCGACCTACACCCTTAGCAGGGGCGCCTCTTCAGCCTCTTGAGTACTGCTCCACAGCCGACTACTACATTATAGCAATTCATAAAGTAATAGTCAAGAAATAAAATTTATTTTGTTCTAAAATCAAGATATGTTATAAATCCTGAAATGATTTGCTTATATTCTTCATTTATAAAAGTAATATTTGCTAATGTTTTTCTTGTTTCATTAAACATCGATTCCATCATGTCAGTTGCATATTTTCTAGCACCTGTTCTTGTAAATATATCTTTTACGTTATTCATTTCTTCTTCTTTTAGGCCCTCTACTCCATAATATTTGTGTAGATTTTCTAATTCTTCAGGATTATTTTGCGCTATATATGAATAAAGTATAGTTTGCTTAAATTCACTAACATCTGAGGAAGCTGATTTTCCTAATTCTTTTTCATCGCCAAATATTCCTAATATGTCATCTTTAATTTGAAAACCTATTCCAAGGTTATATAATAGTTCTTGCATTTTTTTAATTTCTTCATCACTATAATTAGCTAGTACCATTCCAAGGCTGAATGGTCCAATTATTGAATACCATGCAGTTTTTAATCTATAGATTTCCATTACATCATCTTCTGTAGTTCTAGGAACATTACAATATTGTTCATTAAATGGAAGTAAAACATCTATAATCTCACCTTTTATTGTATTAATTACTATTGTATTATATAGATTTAATAATCTATCAAAATTAGGATTATCTCTATAATTTGAAATAAGTATCTTACTTGCTAGATAAAAGCCTAAATCTCCAATGCATATTCCAAGTGAATTTGCGATATGAGTTTTTCTTTGATGAAAATCTTTAGAGTTGTTATTACTTTTTTCAAATTCATTTGAATATGACTTAGGTATAGTAATTTTACCTCTTCTTAAGTCTGCATTATCAATTATATCATCATGTATAAGAATAGAAGTTTGAAATGTTTCGTATGCAGTTGCTAGTGGCAAGTATTCTTTATTATCGTTACTTAGATTTTTACTGTAATATCCTAACGCAATTAATGCCGCTCTTATAAATTTCCCATCTTTATTCATTCGTATTAATTCTTTAGTGGCATCTACTACTAATTTGTTATCTGTATTATCTATAAAATTATTATTAACATCTGTGATACTTTCTTTACATTCTTCTAATATTTCAAAATAGAATTTGAAAAACGCAAATAAGTCTTCTGCTTCTTTATTTCCTTCTACTTTTGTATTATTAAGTGTTGTACTATTTTCATTTTTAATCCATTTATATAATTCATTAATATTTTCTACTTCTATTTTATTTTTATCATTTATTATAGTTATCAAGTTAAATACCTCCATTCAACTGTATTACTATAGTATCAAATTTTGTCGATTTAATCAACAGTATTGGCTTTTTTGTAATTTAAAGTACTATTATTTCATTATCACTATAATTATAATAATTAAAAAATTGTAAAATAAAAACATAATTTTGCTTGGATTTATACCTTGCTTAAATTATGCTAAAAATGATTTAAAAAGAAATCTCCCTTTGCTAATAGCGACGTGTGTTAAAATGAAATTTTTAGGTAATTACTTTGTAAAAGCAGTTGTGCAAAGAACAAGCATTTGCTATAATTGCACATAGGAGCACTTGATAGTTGGGTGGAGCCAAACTTCTTGAAAGAAGGGAGGCGGGAATATGAACAAGAAGGATTTTTTAATTCTATCTCTAGTAATAATTATCTTCCTTTTACTATTCTTACTATTTATAGTATTAATATAAAAGAAATCCACCTAACTCAGCAATGATTTAGGTGGAACCAATCAAATGGCAACACTCAACATGCGATATTAAGTGTTCCTTTAATATTTTATGAAGATTTCTTCATCTATATACATAGTAACATAAAAACGACTTTTTAGCAAGTCGTTTTATTTTACGCTCAAAAAATTCGAGTATTAATCAATCTGGTGGACCGCTAGGGATTCGAACCCTAGACCCACTGATTAAGAGTCAGTTGCTCTACCAACTGAGCTAGCGGTCCAAAAAATGTTAAATAGTCAACATGACCATTATAACATATTTTAAAGATTTGTGAATACTAAATTTTGTTTTTTTCTTCACTATTTACTATTTATTACAATTTGGACAAATTTCACTGCCATTTTTTTCAACTAGTGGTTCTCCACATTCCTTACAAAGATTACCTGTTGGCTTATCCCACGATGCATACTTACATTTTGGATAATTGTTACATCCATAGAATATTTTGCCTCTTTTAGTCTTTTTTTCTATAATCTTTCCACCACATTTTGGACAATCCATTATTTCTTTTACTTGTTTTTCTTCTTTTTTTATGTATTTACATTCGGGATAATTACTACATGCAGTAAATTCACCATATCTTCCTTTTCTAATTACTAAACTACTTCCACAATTAGGACAAACCTCACCAGTTTCTTTAGGTGCTTTCTTTTCCATTTGACCAAATGCTTTTTCTACCTCTGGTTCAAACTTATCATAAAATTCTCTTAATACTTTTATTTCATCTAATTTACCAAGTGCGATTGTATCTAGGTCTGTTTCCATTGCGGCTGTATATTTAACGTTTATTAAATCACTAAAGAATTCTTGTAATCTATCTGTAGTTTCTATTCCTATTTCTGTTGGAACAAATTTTTTCTCTTCTATAGTTACATATCCTCTTTCTTTTATTGTATCCATTATTTTAGCATATGTAGAAGGTCTACCTATTCCTAATTCTTCTAGTTCTTTAATTAGTTTTGCTTCTGTATATCTTGGTGGTGGTGATGTGAAGTGTTGCTTTTTAGTTACATCTTTGGTTGTTAATATGCTTCCCTCATTTTTAAATTCATCCGGTAATACTTTATCTTCACTTGTTTCATATAAAGCATATGCTTTTAAATATCCATCATAAATAAGTATTTGCCCATTTATTTTAAACTGATAGTTATTATTATCTAATATTACACTAGTTGCTTCTACTTTAGCATCCGCCATTAAAGATGCTAGTGCCCTATAATAAATTATTTTGTAAAGTTTATATTCATCAGTTGATAAATATTTTTTTATGTCTTCTGGGTTTCTATATACACTTGTAGGTCTTATTGCTTCATGCGCATCTTGTACATTTTCTGTTTTCTTAGATTTTTTTGCATAACCAATATAATCTTTGCCATAGTTTTCTTCTATGTATTTATAACTTGCTCCTATAAATTCATCTGATAGTCTTATTGAATCAGTTCTCATGTATGTAATTAAACCTACTGTTTCACTACCAATATCCATACCTTCATATAGTTTTTGCGCTATAGACATAGTTTTTTTTGCAGTAAATCCTAATTTAGTTGATGCCTCTTGTTGAAGTGTACTTGTAATAAACGGAGGTTTTGACTTTTTAGATTTTTTCTTTCTTTCAACGCTTTCTATTTTATATTTATCACTTAATTTAGATAAAATAGAATCAGCTTCTTCTTCGGTATTTATTTCTATATCTTTATGATTATAGTTAAATAAATCTGCTTCAATTTCATCAAATTTACTTGTTATAGTCCAATATTCTTCACTATTAAAACTAGATATTTCTCTTTCTCTATCTACAATTAGTTTAAGTGCTACGCTTTGTACTCTACCTGCACTTTTTCCACCGGTTTTTGATTGCATTAATTTAGAAAGTCTAAATCCTATAATTCTATCTAATATTCTTCTAGTTTCTTGACTTCTTACTAAATTGTAATCTATTTTAGTTGGATTTTTAATTGCTTCTAATACTTTATCTTTTGTAATTTCATGGAATAGAACTCTTTCATAATTAGTATCTTTTATACCTAATGTATCTAATAAATGCCATGATATAGCTTCTCCTTCACGGTCAGGGTCGGTTGCAAGGATTACTTCATCACTATCTTTTACTAGTTTTTTTAATTCTGAAATCAGCTTTTTTTTGCCAGCAACAGGAATATAATTAGGTTTAAAATCATTATCTACATCTACTCCTAGTCCATATTTTCCGGTTGTTGCTAGATCTCTAATATGTCCTTTAGATGATACTACCTTATAATCTTTTCCTAAATATTTTTCTATTGTTTTACTTTTACTTGGTGATTCGACTATTACTAAATTTTTAGTCATTATATCACACCCCTTCACTTTTATACTTATACTAAATAAATATGATGTTTGTCAAGAAAAAGACATTAAAAAAGGAATGATATACATTCCCTATTCTACTCCATTATAATTAGAGGAGTTTATTGTTCCCACCGTTTTAGCATGCTTTCTTTGAATTGTCCAACGATTTATTTCAGTTATTTCTTTATTTCTATATGGTCTAACTGCAAAACAATAATATTGTCTTTGGAATTTCATATATAGTCTTTCAGTTGTTGAAGTGGTAATTATTTTTCTTTCATTTATTAAATCTTCTGTTAAATTACATTTGTTTGTTTGCGAGCTTTGTTTGTTTTCAGTATGATCAGTAGCTACTGCACCCCAATAAATATATTCATATTTACCATTAGTCACTCCGCTTGGATTATTTGGGAGTGTAAATTTAAGTGTGAAATATGTTCCTTCTAGAGCATTTGGTGATACTGATACCCCATCTTTATTACAATATCCAGTCGCCTCAGAAATTTCGGAATTTGTTGTTGTACCTTTTACATATGCATATACCTTTCTACTTCCAGTCCAATTTATAAGTAATATATCTCCATGTGGATATTTTACCCAGTTGGTTTTGTCAAAACTATAATATAGCGTTCCAGTTGAATTTGGATTAGTTAATGTGAATGTTATATCAGAGGTTGTACTGGGTGCGGGACTCAAATTAATTATTGGCTTTGCCAAGTTTTCTTTTGCTGGCGTTGATGAAGTATTTGATTTTGGTGTTGCTTCACAAGTATTTTTATTACCTGCATTATCAATTATAGTTAATGTATACTTAATATTGGCTTTTGTATATTTATAACATGTTCTAGTATCAAGTTTACTACACTTTTCTCCATTTAATTCTGGATTAATTTCTTTACTTTTAATTCCACTTTCCATATCAAAAATTATTGATTTAAGTCTGCTATTCTTGGAATCATCTGTAATAATGCAATATGGTTTCGATTTATCAATATTAACATCAGTGATGTTGCTTGCTTTGTTGCCTGCATTATCGATAGCTTCTACTTTTACAGATGAAATGGTTGAATCAAGTAATTTAGTATATATTCTACTATTGTCATTTCCTTCATATCCATCAAAATTCCAAAAATCATTATATTTTACTTCTTTGATTCCACTATCTTTATCTTCTACTTTTACTACAAGAACTAAATCTTTGTTTGTCCAGGGTGCCTTTTCGGTGTCATATTCGTTTCCATTTGTATCATAAACTTTAACTTCTATATTAGGTTTAACCTTATCAATTTTGACAGGATATTCTAGTGGCGTTTTCTTAGAATGTTCACTTTTGCCATTTGCGTCTGCAAACTGATATGTCGTATTTAACACTTTGCCATTTTTTACTGTTGTTTTTATACTTTCTGGGATTGATGATTCTTCTTTCCAATTACCATTTAAACTAGTTCTATATGCAAATTTTATATCTTTTCCTGCTATTTGAAAGTATACATCTTCATTTGTCCATTCTCCATTATAATTTGGACCTTTGATATTTCCTATGTGTGGTGTAACAGAAAGTTCTGGAGTAGTTAGATTTATTGTATAAGTTTCGCTTTCATCACTTATATTACCATAACCTCTTGCTCCTGTAAGTCTATATTTTCCTTCAGTGTCACTATCAATAAATCTATATTTAACTTCTAGGCTGCCTGTTCCTTTATAGGATGTTATACATTCTTTATCTACTTCATCTACTTCACAACTTATATCTTCCCAATTACCATTTACATATTGTTGATATTTAGATATTTTTAATTTAAGCTTGTCTATTAGTAGTGCTTTGTCACTTTCCTTAACATTTAATGTTACTTTATTCCCATTAGTTGATACAAAAGGTGCCTCATATTTAAACACTTCAAGATCCCTTGTTCCATTTGAATATTCCAATTTAAACGTTCTTTTTTCATTTAATGCAACTGCGGTTACATTTTCAGGATATACCTTGTTATCTTTTCCATCTGCAATCGTGATTTCTTTTAATGTATTGTCTTCACTATCTGTAACGCTTGCTACTTTGGAGGTTCCTAATTTCTTTCTTAATTCATTAGAATTATTTTCATTCATCTCATAGTCTTCATCAACATATAGGTATACTTGATCAGCTGTAATTGTATTATAATTCACGGTATAATTATTTTTCCATATCTCATTGCAATAATTGTTTATATTGTCAAACACTGTTTCCTTGGATGTATCCCAGCTACTCCAATTTTGGGCATTTTTTATGCATGTTTTATAATCATATTTACCATTACCTACATTAATTATGATAATATACCCTTTAAGACCTTTTTTACTTCTATATTCGGTTACATTTTCTATATGTTTTTTCTTGATTAAATCGTCTAGCATAATATGATCAGACTTTAATAATTCTTTTGGTCTCTTATCAGGATTATCTTTCCAATATGACTTTGCTGCTGCTAAAACGGACTTGTCTAATTTGTCATAATATTCCTTTTCAAATTTTTTACTTAAAGCATTATAACTCGGTACTGCAATTGCTAAAATTATTCCTAATATTACAATAGTTGCTAATATTTCAGTTAATGTAAAACCCTTCTTATTTTTCATATTACATATGCTCCTTTTATTATTAATTACATTATATCACGTATCTTGCTAATCTAAAATAAGGTTTAAAAATAAAATAATTATTTTATGTAAAAAAAAGTAAATGATTTGGTTCATTTACTTTCCAGTTAATTTTGCATTATTAATTTTGTAATCATATGAATCTATAATTCTATAAAGTGTAGTTTCACTAATTGTTTTTTCTTCTTGTTGTTTAAGTGATGGAATAGTTATTATAAATGAACTAATTTCTTCACCTTTTTTATTATAGAATTTAAATTCTAGATTAACGTCTTCTAATGTTGCATCTGAGATATTTTTTACCTTTACACTCATTGATGCTTCATTGTAGTTTTTCCTTTCTGACGTTATCTGCATATTTGAAGTTTGTAATCCAACTATTTTATGTGTCTCTTTTATTTTTTTAGAATTATTTGTTCTTTTACCAAAGAAACTTGTATCACAAACATCACATTTTTTTATATTATTTGTATCATACACATATGTTTTGTCTGAGGTGTAACTGATGTAGTTAATTACTCCTGCGGTTATTAATACTACTAAGGCCACTAAAACTATTATTATTTTAATCTTTTTATTTTTCATATTCATCACTACCAATCTACCCAATCTCCAGGTACCCAGCAACTTGTACATACTTTACCTACTCCAAGGGAACCTCCACTGCATAAATTACTAGGATTCACATTACCAACAAACCACATTTTTCCTCCAGTATATTGCCAGTTTGTACTGTTATAGTATGCAGCAGTAGAAGTATTAGTTAAAATCATTCCTTTAAAGTTTTGTTTTGCATATGCTTGACCTGCGGCCTTACGACAGTATAATCCATAATCTTCATTTGGGAAAGCATAGAATCTTGTTTTATTAATTTTTACTATAGCGTACAATGTCATATTAGAGGATACTGTAATTGTAGCATTTGGAGAATACTTTGTACCTGTTCCATTAGAATTTGTATACCAGCCACTTACAGTTACTAAATTTGAATAAGGATTATTTCCTTTCTTTTTTACTGCTGAGTTAGTGGATTGACTTCTTTGATTTCCTCCACTAGGCGCAGTAAGATTTTCAAGTTTTATCTGACATGAATTTCCAGTTGTTTGACAACTTTTTGTTGTGTTTGTCTGACTCATCCAAACAGCTTTTAAATGATCAAATGTAACAGTAAATGTTTTTACACTCTTTTGATTCCAAACAGCATATAATTGGATTGAAGTAGTAACTTTTACTTGAGCACCATCAGCATATTTTACAGTTGATGAACCAGAACTTGTAGACCATCCTGCAAAGGTATATCCTTCTCTTGTAAATGTATTTTTAGTTAATGTTTTTGTTTCTCCACTTTTAATATTTTTTATTGGTGACATACTTCCTGTACCGCCATTAGAATTAAATGTAATTGAATAAGTTGCGGTAGTAGTAGAATCATTCGGTTCACTCGTTTCACTACTGTTACCGGCATTATCTGTACATTTAGCATAATAAGTTTTTACATTTTTATCTCTTGCCAAGATTATATATCTGCTCCAAGAAGCATTTGCTGATGTTTTATAATAAATCTTATCTTTTCCTGAACCCCCTATATTATCAAAACATATTGGTATTACATTAACAGAAGTATATTCTATTACTACACTTGGTGGGGTTTTATCATATTTTATCTTTGTTTCTTCTGAAACTGAATTTCCTGCTTTATCTGTTACTGTTACTGTTATCGTTTCATTATACATATCCGTTTCAATTGGAATAAAGTACCTCTTATATCCATTTTCTGAATATGTTTTATATGCTGAAACTGAACTATATTCATCTGGATCTTGTTCTTGTACTCCAGAAGCATTATATGAAATTGTACCAAACTTCTTTGTTATTTTAACCTCATCAATTCCACTAAGTTCATCTTTTACAAATACATTATAATAAATTCTTGGTGCACTATTTGTCCATTCCATTCCTCCACTTGGCTTCTTAGTGCCAGTAGATGATGTGTATGAATAAAGTTCCTTATAAGATGTTGTTGTGACTTTTATATCTACAAGTGGTTTAGTTTTATCTATTTTTATGTATTGAATATTGGAAAGTCCTAGATTCTTGCCATCTTTATCACGTAATCTAAAATTGTATTCTGTTCCTGTTGACTTTTCGGATACTTTTGTATTTTCACTTACTACTACATCTTTTACTGCCTCGTGATTATCATCTATAGTTACATCTATTAGCTCATTGTTTTTTGATGCGTTAACTATTGAATTATCCGTTGTAATATCCTTTGCCGTTAGCCTTATTGTTACATCCTTATTTGTCCAATTATAATCATATAGCTTATTTGGATCATTATCTATAAATGATTTTATGTCTAATGATGGATCCAATTTTGGAGTTATAGTTATTTCGGTTTCATCTGAAATTCTGCTTGTATTTTCTTCTGTATCGTTCCATCTAAATTGTGCTGTTACTATTCCATTGCAAATATTTGAGCTGTTAACAAATGAGTGAATATTATTGCCACCTGCAATATCAACCCAAGTATTCCATTTACCACTGCACGTTTTTTCCCTATATTGATATCTAGAAAACCTGGTATGTAAATTTCCTACTTTCCCTTCATTGTCACCTGTTTTCCAATTCAATTGTACCATACCATTACTTTGTTCAACATCTGGTGCATCATATCTAACTACATGTAACTTTTTTTCTACCACCAAATCTTTTTTTCCATCTTTGCCTGTTTCTGTTTTTATTCGATAAGTTAAATTATATGTTTGATCTTTCTCTTTTGCAGTTCTTAAATCAATCGCAGTAATATTTTCTGGATAATATTCAGTGCCCTCTAAGGTTACTTCTGCTAAAGTTTTTTTCGAAGAAGATTTTTTGAAGAGCTTTTTTTGTTACTCCAAGTTTTTCCTTAGTTTTCGGATTGTTTGTTTCTGAATAATATAAGTATATAGCATCAGCACTTCCATATGTCGCTTCAAAGGTTTCTTTTGTATTCTCCAACCAGTTAGCATCACAATTATTAGCATTTGTAGTCTCTTTTGTACCTAATTTTTCTAATAAATTTTTATCAGTTAATGTGGTACTTGCATTTTTTTCATCTTCAGTATTAGGTTCTAAATAACACATTTTATAGTCGTAACCTTCCACTTTTTTTACTATTATAATACGTCCTTTTAAATCGCCAACTGATTTATAACCTTTTATGTCATCTATATTTTTGTTTTCTTTAAGTTCACTAAAAGTTACTACACTAGAATATAAAAGTTCTGCAGGTCTTGACTCTGCATTTTCTTTATAATATGATTTAGCAGCTGCTAAAACAGAGCCCTCTAGTTTTTCATAATATGCCTTTTCAAATTTTTTACTTAAAGAATTATAGCTTGGTACTGCAATAGCTAGAATCACTCCTAGAATAGCAATAACTGCAAGTATTTCAGTTAGAGTAAAGCCTTTTTTGTTTATCTTTCTATTCATAACTATCCTCCCTACTATCTAATTTATTGTAACAAATTCACTAGTTTTTTTCAAGCATTCAGGTCATATATAGTAGCATTTTTTTATTTTACTAATAAACTATATTAGAAAACGTAAAAAAGGAGGAATGTTTATGTATTATTACGGTGGAGGCAGTTCATGTTGCCAAAACACTGGTTATCCTTCATATGGCTATCCAGCTTATCCTTATTATGGAAATAATACTTCTTCATATGCAATTATATTAGTATTATTTATCCTATTAGTAATTGTAATTGGTTCTAGATGGTCTCACTAACAAAGAGCTAAAAGAGTGTTAGCTCTTTTTCTTTGCAAAAATACATCTTTGTGTTATAATACCCATGTTGGAAGTGATTATATATGTTAAGAAATAAAGACATTTTAGATGAAAAAAATAAATTATTAAGACAAACTAGTAAAGAAGTTACATTTCCTATGGAACAAGACGATCTTGTTGCGATTGATAAAATGATTGAATATTTAAAAAATAGTCAAATTGAAGAAATAGCTGAAAAGTATAACTTAAGACCTGGTATGGGTATGGCCGCTGTACAAATTGGTATACTAAAAAGATTCTTTACTGTTGTATACGAAAAAGATGAGGGAGAATTTGATGTTTATGTTGTTATTAATCCTAAAATAACATCAACTTCTACTGAAAAAATATATGTTGAAGATGGCGAAGGTTGCCTAAGTATTAACCGCCCTACTGAAGGAATTGTTCCAAGATTTGCTAGGATTACAGTTGAAGGATATGATACAAAGGGAAATAAAATTAAACTTCGACTTAGAGAGGATTTAGCAATTGCCTTTCAACATGAAATAGATCATTTAAATGGAATATTATTTATAGATCATATAGATAAAAATAATCCTTTTAAGGATGCTAATAAATATAGAGCAATATAAAAAGTAAGTTTTCGAACTTACTTTTTTTCTTTTAATCTAACTTTTATAGTTTCACCTGGTTTAAATTTATCTCCTGCTTTTATACTTTGCTCATATACGTAACCAGTTCCACTAAATTCTACTTTTATATTAAGAAGTTTTTGTAAAACAATTACTTCACTTTTACTATAACCTGTTATATCTGGCATAATATCAGTATTAGAATTAGTTACTAAGAATACCTTATCTATTTCTGAGACAGTTGCACCTGCTTTTGGATATTGAATGGTTATTCTATTTCCATTTCCTATTACTACTACATTTATTTTATTTTTAGTAAGAGTATCTTTTACTGTATCAACATTATTATTTATATATGAATCTAATGTATAATTAGTTAAGTTTTTATTTTCTTCTTTCTTACCATTATATATTCCTAAATAATTACTTGTATTTTTAACTATTTCTTTTACAACTTCTGACATTAATTTAGCACTACTAGGGTTTTTAGCAGCAACATACATTATTACTTCTGGATTATCTTTTGGAAACATACCAGCAAATCCTCTTATTACTTGATTATTGTAGTATCCTTTTCCTGATTCCCTAGCGATTTGTGCAGTACCAGTTTTTGCGATTATATCATATCCATCCATATAATAGTAATATCCAGTTGAGGTTCTACTATTACCATTTATTACACTTTCCATCAAATCTTTTATTTTTGATACTGTCTCAGTAGAGGCAACTTTTTCTAATTCTTTCTTTTTACCTTTATATATAACTTTTCCAGTATTTTGATCTACTATTTTATCAATTATATATGGTTGTAATAAGGTGCCATTATTAGATATTGATGTTAATGCTTTTATATTTTGAATAGGTGTTGTTGTAATTCCTTGTCCAAATCCTGCATTAAATACTTCTGTTTCATATTTGAATGCTAATTTACCACTTACTTCGTTTGCTAATTCAATATTTGTTTTAGAACCAAATCCAAGTTTTTTGTAATAATCCATAAGTAAATTTCCATTTAAATGCTTATTTATTAAATTAATTACACCAACATTACTAGAAAGTGCAAATCCTTGATCATAAGTGATTTTACCCCAACCACTTCTCAACCAGTCACCTATTTCTGTACCGTCTTTTGTTTTATATACACCTGATGCATATTTTTCGCTTCCATTATACTCTCCATTTTCCATAGTTGCCATATAAGAGAATATTTTCATAGTACTACCAGGTTCATATGCATATGATATGTTATAGTCTAAGTAATTTGTCATATCTCTTAAGTTAGGGTCAAATGTTGGATATGTAGAAGAAGCTAGTATAGCCCCTGTTTTAGCATTAGCAACCATTATTGTCATCCAGTCTGCATCATATTTGTCTAATGCTTTAGATATTGCTTGTTCTACAAATAATTGGATACTTGCATCTATTGTTAAATATATATTATTTCCATCTTTCGCGGGTTCAGTTAATTCTTTTGTTCCTGCTATTTTATATCCATTTCTATCCTTCTGATAATAATTATATCCATCAGTACCACTTAATTCTTTATCAAACTTAGCTTCTATTCCTAGTTCTCCTACTATTTTTTCTTCTGGTTTACCATTTTCATTTTCTTCAGTTCTAAGTTTTGCATATCCAAGTGTATAAGATAAGAATCTTCCATATGGGTAATTTCTTTTTTGTGTTTCAATAAAATCTATTCCAGGAAGTTTTAAGTCTTCTATTTTTTCTTTTGTTAATTCACTTATTCCCTTTGCTTTATTACCAAGTTCTGTTTGATATATATTTTCTTTTGAAAGATATGCTAATGTTTTATCATAATCCATATCTAATATTTCTGATAACTTCTTTGCAGTATATTCTTTATCAACAACATGTTTTGGATTCTCTGGGTTAGTTGTTCTAGATGGATCAAGATATGCAATTACTGTATATGATGAAACATTTTGTGCAAGCACATTTTCATTTACATCATAAATTGAACCACGTTTAGCGTATAATACATCTGTTTTTGTTGTTCTTTTTTTAGCAAATTCTTGTAGATCAATTCCATCTATATTTTTAGATAGTGATAAATAACTTATTCTTGCAATTATTACAATAAAAAAAAGAATAGCACCTAATATAACGAAAGCATTTAACTTTATTGTATTAGTACTTTTCTTTTTCATACATGACTCCTTTATTCATCACCAATAGTTTTGATGTTATCATTATTATAACTCAAACCTTTAGAATCTGCAACCTCTTGTATCTTATCAAGAGAGGCAAGTTCATTTATTTTCATTACTAAACTTTCATTTTTCTTTTCTTGTTTAGTTAATTCTTTTTTTGATTTTTCTACTTCATAATTGATTTTTGATAGTGTTGCTTGAGAAAATACAATTACAAATGGTGAAGCAAGCACTAAAACAAAAGTGAATGTATAAATTAACTTTTCAAACTTGCCCATTTTAACTTTTTTCTTTAAAAGCTTTTTCTTTTTCATATTTTCCCCTTTCACTACCTTATTTTATTCTTTCTATTACTCTTAGTTTAGATGATCTAGCTCTGTTATTGTTTTCTAGTTCTTCTAAACTAGGAACAATTGCTTTATTATTTACTAGCCTAAAATCTGGTAAATATTCATCTGGTATATTAGGTAGGCCTTTTACTCTTGAATCAATTTTTGTTTTCTCCTTGAATATGTTTTTTACAATTCTATCTTCTAATGAATGGAATGTTATTACCACTACTCTTCCACCTACATCAACTATATCCAATGCTTGATTTAGAGTTTGTTTTAATACTTCTAATTCATTATTTACTTCTATTCTTATTGCTTGAAATACTTTGCGTGCTGGATGTTTATCTCTTTTTGCTTTTTCTGGCATAGCAGATTTAATTATTTCAACTAATTCTAATGTAGTTTCAATTTTCTTTTCCGCTCTTGCTTTTACAATTGCACGTGCTATACTTTTTGAATACTTTTCTTCTCCATATTCAAAAAATATCTTAGCTAATTTTGCTTCATCATAGGAATTTACGACTTCATATGCAGATAATTCTTGTTCTGTATTCATTCTCATATCTAATCTTGCATCCAAGTGATAACTAAATCCTCGTTCTTTTTCATCTAATTGGGGACTTGATACTCCAAGATCAAATAATATTCCATCTACTTTAGTTACATTTCGTTTTTTTAATTCTTCTTTTAAATTACAAAAATTACTTTTTATAATTTCATAATTGTTTCCGATACTAGATAGTTTGTTTTTGCTAAAATTAATTGCTTCACTATCTTGATCAAAGGCGAAAAGACAACCCCTTCTTACTCGCTTTAATATTTCACTGGAATGTCCAGCATAACCTAATGTAGCGTCTACGTAGATACCGTCTTCTTTCAAATTAAGTGCGGCTATAGACTCTTGTAATAAAACACTTATATGCATATTAATCACCATCTACCCAATTTGAATCAAATAAATTTTCTGCAATGTCTGATAGGTCTTCCTTATTAGTATTATAGAATTTGTTCCAGTTCTCTTCTGACCATATTTCAAGTCGATCTCCCACGCCGACTATAACGCAATTCTTTTCTAAGCCGGCGTAAGAAATCAATGGAGAGGTAATATTGATTCGACCTTGTTTGTCAAATTCCATTGCAGTAGCGCCAGAGAGAAAGAAGCGCATAAAACTACGTGCATCTTTCTTTGTGAAAGGTAGTTGATTTAATTTATTTACTATTTTATCCCAGTGAGGTTTAGGATATACAAATAGGCACTGTTCTAGGCCGCGGGTTATGATAAATGCACGTCCTAGTTCTTCTCTAAACTTTGCGGGTATTATAATTCTACCCTTGTCATCAATTGTATGGTTATATTCTCCCATCAACATATTAATCCCCCACTTTTCACCACTTTCGTCCACTGCTACCCTAATATTACTATCAAAGTTATATTTTGTAAACATTTTTTTATAAAAAATAAAAAAAGACTGTCAAATTGACAGTCTCAAATTAACTTAGTGTTATTTTTCCTTTTTATTGGAATTTAATACAAATATTAGACCCGCACCAATTAATACACATATAACTCCACAAGTGATTGCTATTACCGAATATGTAGCTGCAGTATTTTTTACACTTACTTTTGTTCCACTTGGTTTTGTATTATTCTTATTATCATTATTTGGAGTATCTGGGTCATCTTCTGGAATATATTCCATTGCTTCTATTATACCTTTTAAAACTTCTGTCGCTTCTTTTCCAGTTTTTGTTAGATTTAATTTTAAACTTTTTAATGTTTCTCCATCTAATTTTTCTGCTTCTATTCCATTATCATTTATTTTTGAATTATATATATCAACTGTATTGTAATCAAGGTCTAGCTCCATAATATAATGCATAATAAAATTATCTGCGATATATAATGTTAATCTTTCTTTATTGGACTTAGGAGTAATTGTCATTACACCATTTTCTATTTCATATTTAAGCTTAGTACCTTGGTAGTTTATTTCTTGAAATTCTGAGTTAAAGACTATTATTGAATCTTGACCAGAGGTATCACCAATATCACCTATACTTCCTTCCTTAGCAAGTTCTGTTTTTAATGAATTCCAGCTTTCTTCTTTATCTCTTCCGTTATATGATAAATTAATTTTAAGTGATTTTGGTATTTCATTTTCTCCCTCTCCAGTTTCTTCTAATGCCAAGCCATCTTTTAAAATATCATATTTATTATAATCCGGATTATATATTAATATATTAAAAGCATTATTGCGAGCCCAGATTATTGAATTATTTAATACTTGTGCGGAAAATATTTCACTCTCTTTTGGTTCTTTAAATGTTACCTCAAATATATTATCTTTTATCTCATATGATGTTGTATAATTTTCACATTCTTCGCAAAATTCTTTACTAGCTATATACGTTATTTCTTTTTTCTCTTCATCAAGTTTAATTTCTGCATTAACATCTACAGCTACAGCAAGAAATAATGTCATAGTCATTAATACACCAAACAAAATTTTAAATATCTTTTTCATAATATAAGCCTTTCTTGTACTATCTTATCATAATTTAAGTATATTAATTTATATCTTTCTGTGCAAGTTAAATTATGTCTTTTTTATATTTCTTTACGTTTTAAATGTAAAGAAATAGAAATAGAAGTTGTCTATTTCTTATCTTTTATAATATTTAGTATGTAATTTTTAAACTCATCTTTTGAAACTGTTGTTGTATCAGTACTTCCGTATTTTCTATAACTTACAAGATTATCACTTGATTCTTTATCACCTATTATTAATGAATATGGAATCTTTTTAGTTTGAGATTCTCTCATACGATAACCCAATTTTTCATTTCTATCATCAAGCTCGGCTCTTATATTAAGTTCTTTTAATTCATTTAAAACTTTTTCTGAGTATTCTTTATGAATTTCTGGATTTACTGGAATAATATTAACTTGAACTGGTGATAACCAAGTTGGTAATGCCCCTTTAGTTTCCTCTAATATATATGCCATAAATCTATCTAGTGAACCTAGGATTGCTCTATGTAGTACTACTGGTGTTTTCTTAACTCCATCTTTATCTACATATTTTAAATCAAATTTAGCTGGTAAGCAGAAATCTAATTGACAAGTAGATAATGTTATTTCATTTCCTATTGCTGGCTTTACATTAACATCTAATTTTGGCCCATAGAATGCAGCTTCACCAATTTCTTCTGTATATTCAATTCCTAATTCATTTAAAACTTCACGTAATTCATTTTCTGCTTTATTCCACATTTCATCATCTTGATGATATTTCTCTTTATCTTCTGGATCTCTTAGTGATAATACACATCTATAGTTTGTAATATTAAAATCTTTATATACATCAAATATTAAGTCTACAACATTCTTAAATTCTGATTTAATTTGTTCTGGTGTTACAAAAAGATGTGCATCATTTTGACAGAAATGTCTACCACGTTCTATTCCTTTAACTGCACCACTTGCTTCATATCTAAAGTCATGTGCAATTTCACCAATTCTTATTGGTAAATCTTTATATGAATGTAATTTATTTGCATATATCATCATATGATGTGGACAATTCATTGGACGAAGTACAAATGATTCTCCATCTACTTCCATTGCTGGGAACATATTTTCTTTATAGTGATCCCAATGTCCTGACGTTTTATATAGGTTAACTGTACCTACACATGGTGTTAATACATGAAGATATCCTAATTTTCTTTCTTTTTCTTTTATATAGTTTTCTAATTCTTGCCATATTATATAACCATTTGGTAAGAACATTGGTAGTCCTCTTCCTACTAGATCATCAGACATAAATATATCTAAGTCTTTTCCTATTTTTCTATGATCTCTTTCTTTAGCTTCTTCAATCATTTTTAAATAAGCATCTAAATCTTCTTGATTGTCAAAACAAATTCCATAGATTCTTTGAAGCATTTTATTTTTAGAATCGCCTTTCCAATATGCACCACTTACTTTTAAAAGCTTAAAGTATTTTAATTCTTTAGTTGATTCAACATGTGGACCACGACATAAATCAGTAAAGTCACCTTGAGTATAACAAGAAATAACTGTATCGTTTTCATCCATTCTAGATATTAAATCTATTTTATATGGGTCATTTTTAAATTGTTCTAGTGCTTCTTCTTTAGAAAGTTCATGTCTAACAATTCTTTTCCCGTCTTTAGCGCATTTTTTCATTTCCTTTTCTATTTTTTCTAGGTCTTCTTCTTTAATTACTTCATCACCTAAATCAATATCATAATAGAATCCATCTTCTATTACTGGTCCTACCCAAAATAATGCATTTGGATATAAATGTTTTACTGCTTGTGCTAGTAAATGAGCACAAGAGTGGTTCATAATACTTAGTTTTTCATTTTCTTTAATATTCATAATTATCTCTCCTCTTATATCTATTATATACTCTTTCTCTTTTCATCTTTTTTATAACTTTAGCAGGCTTGTGCTTTTTTATTTTTGAATTATCAACTCTGTTTCTAAACTCTTGATAAACAAGGGCAGCAATGCAAGAATTAGGACTATTTCTTAGATTATACAGAGTTTCAAAGCTTTGAAATGATAATGCAATTCTATAAGCTTCATCATCAATAATTTCATTATTTACTTCTCTTTTTAATAATTCTTCTGAAAGAAGTTTACGCATATCATAATCATCCATCGTTTTAATTTTGTAGTACAGCCATTCGATTGGTCTTTTTTCTAATTCAATCATTTTTCTCCCCCAATAAAAAAACTCCTAATTTTAGGAGTGAATTACACGGTACCATCCTTGGTTTAACTTGATTTAGATAACGGCAATGCCGGGATTCCTTTTCAGGTCCTACTCTAAAGGTAGTAACTATAATAAATTCATATTAGTTTACACCAAACACTAACTCTCTATAAATCATTTATTATAATCTTGTCCTTTGTCTCTGTAATTAAGTTCATATTATCACAAATATGAAAATTATTCAATATTTCATCTTAAATTTTTACTAATTAGTTCTACTTCTACTGATAGTTGTTTTATTCTTTCTATTATTCTTCTTGCTTTCACTTTATCAATACTGTTAGATGCAGTTGTAAAATGTTTTTCTAATTCTAAAATAGTAAAGTTCGATGTAAAAAATGTTGGAAGTCCTTCATCCATTCTGTATTGTAATATTGGTTCAATTACTTCATCTCTTCCCCATGCAGTTAAATATTCTGCCCCTATATCATCTAGTAATAAAAGTGGAGTATGTTTTAATAAATAGAATTTTTCTGAATAATCAGTTGAAAATGAATCTTTAAGACTTCTTAGTAATTCTGGGGTATGTATTATTACTGAAGTAGTTCCACTCTTAGCTAATTCATTGAATAATGCTGAAATAAGATATGTCTTACCACTTCCAAAACTTCCATGTAGGTATATTCCTTTTGGATTAGTTCCTTTCTTGTATTCATTTATAAAATTCTTTATTGCTTTTATTATTTCTATTCTATTTTTATCATTTGTATATATGTTCTTTATACTTGCATTTTTTATATCTTTTGCTACATCAAATACTTGAACATTTTCTCTATATTCTTCTTTTTTCAAATATTTACACATGTCATATGAAAAGTTAATAGTATTTTTATTTTGCTTTGGAGTAAGGCAAAAACCTCTAACAGAATTAGAACAAGCAGCAAGAGATGGACAGTTACTACAATTTGTATGTTCCTTGCTAGAATCCATTAATCTTGATGTATATTTCATTCCTACTTCTTCATCTATTTTATATTGTGTAATTAGTCTTCTAAACGCTTCATCTTCTAAAGCTTTTATGTAATTTTGTTTTATTGAAGTACTAATTTTACTGTTTAAAAATTTATCTATTTTTTCCATATAACCACCTAGGTATATTTTAGCACATAAAAAGATACTTAACAATTAGTATCTTTTGTTTTATTAGTCGCCAGCTTATGGGGTTTCATTAGTAGTATCAGTAATAGTAGGGGTATTATTAACTGCGACTATATTTATATTAAAGATTCTATTTAATTCAGAATGAGTTAGATCAATATGTATTGAATATATTGCTTTTTTTAGTGAGGGATCTTCTGAGCTTACATTTTCAACTTGTGTTTCTGTATATATAACATCATCAACTGCACTTACAAATTTGCTTGGAAACTCATAAAACATATCACCATACAATATACCGTTCTTTTTAACAATTAATCTTTTAGTATTTGGTTGAGTGTTTGCAATAACTTCATTAAATGTTATTTCAATTCCTTGTTGGGCCTCGCTAGGTTTTAAATCTAGTCCCTTAATTTCTTTAATTCCTCCATAATTGAATAGGATGTCATCTTCTACTACTTTTACTATTTGATTTCTATACGAATTCATTTCTTTTACCGAAGTTGCATTTTGTTGGCGTTCTCTATAGTGGTCAACTACTTTAAAAAGAGCTAATACTATTGACATTACAAGTACAAAGGTAACTAATAATTCCGCAATTGTAAATCCTTTATTATTTTTCATATCCTAACCTCCTATTGTGGAACCACTATTGTTGCATATTTTTTATTTACGGCTTTATTACTATTATTTTCTTTATCACCGGAGATATTTTCTTTATCACCAGAGAACTTTATCATGAAAGCCTTTGTTATGGTTTTTGGGTTCCCATCTTTATCTTTTCTTTTTGTATAATATTCACAATAGTTTTTTAAACCTTTATCACTTGATATCTTTTTACAATTATTGTCAGTATCATATGTATAAATTGCTTCTATTTTTAATGCTTTTCCTAGGTCTTCATAAAATTCAGGTGAACCTGTACATTTTTCACTCGATGTTACTCTATCACAAGTAAGTTTAAGTTCTTTTTCTTCATTAGTATTACTTACCAATACCGACAATGCTATATCAGTTTTTATATTAGTATTATTCTCTACATTTAACATTTCCTCATATAGCGTATTTGCTAGATATATTTCTTGTGGATTATCATAGTTTACTACTCTTTCATATCTACTAATTAATGGTATTACGTTCATTGCTAGATAGGTAAACATTCCTAGTACAAATACTGAAACTATTATTGCTTCTGCCAGAACAAATCCTTTGTTATTTTTTTTCATAAACTTTACCCTTCCTTACTTGATTATATTCTGATAATATTATATAATAAATTGTAGTAAAATACTAGAATAAAAGATAATAAAGGGGCAAAAATATGATTCAGTATGATGTAGTCAACGTTCCAATAGTTGATATTGTTAACCAAATTATTTTATATGCTTCAACACATAGAGCAAGTGATATACATATGGATCCAAAAGAAGATTGCTTGTTGATTCGTATGCGTATAGATGGAGAATTAAGGAATCACACAAAGATTCCAAAATCATATGAAAGAAATTTAATTACTAGGGTTAAGCTTATTTCAAATATGAATATAACTGAAACTAGACTTCCTCAAGATGGTGCGATAAAAGGTAAAATCGAAGGAAGAGATTTGGATATGCGTGTATCTGACTTACCTACTAATGAGGGTGAAAAGATAGTTATTCGTATTCTTGATTATTCTAAAAGTTCTGGTGGTATTGATTCGCTTGGATTCTCTGCCAAAAATTTAGATTTATTAAAGAAAATGATCGCAGTTCCAAATGGTATTATATTAGTAACTGGTGCGACTGGTTCTGGTAAATCTACTACTACGTATTCTATATTACAAGAGTTAAATAAAGAAAACGTTAATATTATAACTGTTGAAGACCCAATAGAAATGAATATAGAGGGCGTTAACCAAGTACAAGTTAACAGTGAAATAGGTCTTACATTCGCTAATGTACTACGTTCTATATTACGTCAAGATCCTAATATAATTCTAATAGGAGAAATTCGTGACTCTGAGACTGCGCAGATTGCGGTAAGAGCATCTATTACTGGACACTTGGTTTTATCAACACTACATACTAATAACTCGTTAAGTACAATTGAAAGACTTCTTGATATGGATGTTGAAAGATACTTATTGTCTAGTGCGCTTACTGGAATTATTTCACAAAAACTGGCTAGAAGACTTTGTCCTAAGTGTAGAGTTTTAAGACCAACTACCGATTATGAAAAAGAAATATTTAGATTAGTTTTAAATAAAAATGTTGAACAAGTATATGATGCTGGTAAATGTGATGATTGTACAGAAGGATATCATGGACGTATTGCTTTACAAGAAGTTTTATATATAAATGATCAATTAAGAAGTAGTATATCTAATCCTAATACTACTAAGGATGAATTAAACAAACTTGTTTATACTAGAGATGTTACTACTTTACTTGGAGATGGACTTGAAAAAATAATTGATGGTATTACAACATTCTCTGAAATATTTAAGCTTATTGAAGTTGATTTGGAATTAAAATCTTTAAAGAAAAAAGCAGCAGAGGAATTTGGTGAGGTTGGAAATGAAATAGTTAATACACCTCCTCCTGTTGTAAATAATCCTGTTAATGTAGCTCCACCAATACAACAAGAGCCTAAAGTAGATGATGCAGAATTAATAATTGATGAACCTGTTAATCAAGCTAATGTTGATATAACAACTCCTTCTGTAGATAGAGTTGTTCCAATTGAAGCACCTACTCTTGAAATTAATTCTAATCAAGTAAATAATGTTGGAACTATTAATCAAGCACCTGCTAACCCATATACGTTTGTTCCAAGCCAAAATATTCCAGATGCTTCAGATGATCAAATTATAGATATTATAGATGAGCCGGTTAATCCAGCTGTTCCTCCTGTCCCTCCTGTTTCTCCTATACCTCAAGATCCAATGCATGCATATTTTAATCAAACTAATAACGTAAATTAAAGAGAGTTTTTAATGAAATGCACCCCTTAAAGTAGACATTAATAAAAAAGAGGGACTACAAAAATATG
>ERZ1034980.689-NODE-689-length-22750-cov-53.266579_pt1 | contig 22750 bp, 18 predicted proteins | sample MGYA00520622_ERZ1034980 | MGnify/ENA primary metagenome ERZ1034980 (study PRJEB33766, sample SAMN09781791) | gut metagenome | biome: gut microbiome | host: Homo sapiens | place: Madagascar | study: EMG produced TPA metagenomics assembly of the PRJNA485056 data...
CCGCTTAGGGTCCCCGGCTTAGATTTCACCGGTCTCGGAGTACTGTGCCTCCGTTGCCGACCCTCTGGGGCCCCTGTCTGAACCCTTATCTTTATTTATCCGCGTGCGGCTGCAGGCCGGCGAGCGGGGAGATGCCGTTTCGGAAAACATCCGTCGGCGCATCATCGGCGCAGACCTCCAGCATCCCGGCGGACTTCCGCATACGATTCATGAGCGCGAAGCCCACGCCGCGGTCACTGTAGCTCTCGGCATAGATCCGCTCCGTGCCGTCCTCGTCGAACTCACGCAGCACACGGAACAGCTCATGTGTCATCGACAGCGGGTCGCTCCGGCGACCGATCACCTTGATATCCGCACGGCGGTCGCCCGCACTGTGGTAGCGCGCCCGGGTCTCCTCGCAGCAGATGATCCCGACCCGAAGGCCGGCGGCTTCGTCCGCATCCACGAGGCGGTCAATGCAGGCGGCCACCATCTGATCGGCTTCCGCGCGTTCTTCCTCGGAGAGCGCATAGTCACGCTCCTTCGAAAGCCGGGTCGTCACGAGTGCCATGCGCGCGTTCGGCGCATAATGTCGATACTTCATGCCCGGTGCCTTCGGGTGCACGCCCTCCTTCACGCCGCCGGCGATGATGGCCGGATCGATCCGGACCTCGGTGCCGAGCGTCTCGGACAGCTCCTCCACGGTGATCGCACCCGGTCGAAGCAGGGTCGGTACCTCACCGGTGAGGTCGAGGATGGTAGACTCGACACCGATGCCCACCGGGCCGTCATCGAGGATCATCTCGATCTTTCCCTGAAGATCATGGTACACATGCGCCGCTTCCGTCGGACTCGGCTTGCCGGAGGTGTTTGCACTCGGCCCGGCGATCGGCACACCGGCCGCCTGTATAAACGCGAGGGTCACGCGGTTCTCCGGGCAGCGGATCGCGACGGTCTCGAGGCCGCCCGTCGTTTCATATGGCACGATCGCCGCCTTCGGCATCACGATCGTGAGCGGTCCCGGCCAGAACGCTTCCATCAGCTTCCGCGCGCTGTCCGGAAATTCCGAAACGAGCGGCGGGACCTCGTCGATACAGGAGACATGCACGATCAGCGGGTTATCTGATGGCCGTCCCTTCGCCGCATATATCTTCCGGCTCGCCTCCGGATCCAGTGCATTGCCCCCGAGACCATAGACTGTCTCGGTCGGAAATGCCACGAGGCCGCCCCGGCGGATGATTTCCGCCGCCTGCTGCACGCCCTCCATACCTTTTACGATTGTTTCCATCTTAACTTCCTTCTATCTTTCAGCGTCTGCGCCGAAGCGCATCCGCATCTATATTCTCTGTACCGGCACCACGCTTCAGGCGCAGTGCACCCACGCTCACGCTGCCGACATTCCACGGCTCAGTTCTGTGCCGCGCTGTCTGCATTGAGATCCAGTATACTCCAGAAGCTCTGCGGCTCCTGTCCGAGCTTCCAGCCCGCGACGCCCGCGCAGCCGGCTTCCTTCACGGCATCGACCTTGCGCTGCATAGACTGATCGTCCTCCATCCAGACCTTCTTGACTTCCGTGCCGTCGGTGACCTCGCCGTAATTCTGGCCGAGGTCCTCCTGCCACTCGAGCTGCACGCCCTTCTGCGCCACCCAGTTCAGTGCGGTCTGCACGCTGAGTGCCTCGGAGCGGGTCTTGCCATCCGCGCCGGTGATCCACACGCGCGTATAGAACGGGAGGGCAATGATGACGCGATCACTGTCCATGGCGCTGCCGGCTTCGCTGATGCCACGCTTTACGTAATCGATCGAGGCCACCGAGCCTTCCTCGCTGCCGACATAGTGCTCGTCATAGCACATGATGACGACGTAGTCGATGCACTCACCGAGCTCCTCGATGTCGTAGTGACTGTTGTAATTATATGGTACATAGCAGTCCGCGGACAGCACGAGGCCCGCCTGACGACAGGCGACGCCGAGCTCCCGCATGAACTGAATATACGCGCGTCCGAGGCCGGTCGGGATCAGCTCGAAGTCAATGTTAAGACCATCGATGCCACCCGCGACGGCGGTGGATACGAGGGAAGCGACGAGCTGCTCACGAAGCGCGGTGTTCTCGAGGAAGACCGACTCGTCGATGTTTCCCGCGTCGAAGTTATTGACCACGGCCCAGACCTGATAGCCGGCTGCATGGGCTGCCTGCACATAATCCGCGCTCCAGTAGGAGGTGAAGGTACCCTGATCGGAATTCAGGATGAACCAGGTCGGCGCGATGACATTCATCGTGCTGCCCGCCTGCGCCGTCGCACTCGCGAAGCTCGCATTGGCCGCCTGCGAGGTCACCTGATGGAAGCCCATCACGACCTTCTGATCGAGGAGTTTATGTGTATATTCCGGCGCAGTGAACGTGCTTTCCGGGGTCACCGAACGCTCGTCGGAGAGACGCTTGTTCCGGAGCCAGCCGATATAGCCGTCTTCGGTTTCAACCCGTGACCAGTTCTCCATCGCCTCGAGGATTTTAACATTGGCCCCCTGCTCAAGTGTCGTCAGCACCGGCGATTTCACGCCACCGAGGAGACGGACCGCCTCCATCTTCTGAACGGTCGCCTCGGTATACGGCGAGAAGTCGTCGAAGATGAAGATGCGCTTCTGCTCTGCGCTCACATAGCTCGTGAAGCGGATGTTTGTGTGTTCCGCGACGAGCTTTACGTTCAGATACAGATTTTCCGTGCCGTTTCCGAGCTTCAGGAACGGCGTCGAGCCATCGCTCAGGGTGTCGCCGATCCCGTACTTCAGGGTCTCGGTCGGCATCGTATAGAGAACCTCCGTCACATCCGAGGCCCAGAAGAAACGGCGGTTCAGGTTCGACATCACCCACTCATACGGGAGGAAGACGCCGCCGTTCACACACTTCGCCAGCACGAGCTTTCCGTTCTCATCCGCCTGCTGCTCCTCATCGAGGTAGATCGTCACCTCATCGCCGCTGACACCGAAGTAGTCCGCCTGATCGGCGAGCTCCTTCGTCGGCGCATATTTTTTCTCATAGATGTATCCACCGGCGGCACCGGCAAACACGAGGAGCATGAGAAGTCCGATGATCACCGGCATAAAGCGCTTTCCACCACCCGGCTGCTGCCGGCGACGAGAGCGCTGATGCGGATCCACAGATATTCTTTCCCTGGCCACTTTTTTCTCCTTCTTCTGTCTGCGTCCGATCCCGGCGCACTGCATCCTGCTGCAGAGCTGCGCACTCCCGGGTCCGGACACGCCACATGTTGCAGAAAATGGCGGTACCCTGCAGCGCCGGACATCCGGTGTGCAGAATCATCGCTTATATCAGATGACCTCCTGATTCAGCTCCGCGAGCTTCGCTGCCTGGTCGGCGGCGATGATCGGGTCGAGGAGCGGATCGAGATCTCCATTCAGTACCTTATCGATCGAGTACAGCGTCAGTCCGATCCGGTGGTCCGTCACGCGTCCCTGCGGGAAGTTGTAGGTTCGGATCTTCTCGGAGCGGTCGCCCGTGCCCACCTGGGAACGCTTGGCCTCCGCCGCCTCGTCGTGCTTTTTATTATACTCTATTTCATATAGGCGCGCACGAAGAAGTCGCATCGCCTTCTCGCGGTTCTGCAGCTGGGAACGCTCCTCCTGACACTCGGCCACCATGCCGGTCGGGATGTGGATGAGTCGTACGGCGGAAGAGGTCTTATTGATGTGCTGTCCACCGGCACCGGAGGAACGGAAGACCTCCATCTTTACATCCGCCGGATTGATCTCGACATCGACATCCTCCGCCTCCGGCATCACGGCGACCGTCGCAGTGGAGGTGTGGATACGTCCGCCGGACTCGGTCACCGGCACACGCTGTACACGGTGCACGCCGGCCTCATACTTGAGGCGGCTGTACGCACCCTTTCCGGTCACGACGAAGACAGCTTCCTTCATACCGCCGATGCCGGTTTCATTGACCGACATGAGCTCCGTCTTATAGCCGCGGCGCTCCGCGTAGTTGATGTACATGCGGTAGAGCTCTGCGGCGAAGAGCGCCGCCTCGTCACCACCGGCACCGCCACGGATCTCCATGATGATGTTCTTATCATCGTTCTCGTCCTTCGGAAGCAGGAGGATCTGCAGCTCCTTGATGAGCGTCGGCTGGTTTTCCTTCGCCTCGGCGAGCTCTGCCTTCGCGAGCTCGATCATCTCCGGATCCTTCTCGGACGCGAGCATCTCGAGGGCCTCCTTCTCACCGGCTACGGCCTCGAGATAGCGCTTATAGGTCGTGTACAGCGGCTCGAGATCACTCGACTCCCGCATCAGCTTCAGGTATTTTTCTGTATCGTTTACGATATCCGGCTCCGTCATGAAGCGCTGGATTTCCTCATAGTGTCGGGAGATGGACTCCAGACGGTCAAACATATCCATGGTAATACTCCTTTATATTTCATAGCGGTCAGTCCAGGGGACCCGGCGGGGCGGCAACAGGAGCCATACGGAGAGACCGTGTAAAATCAAGCCGGGGGCCCCTGGACTGAGAGATTATATATTATAGATGTGCGGCAACCACGCGGTCGTTTCCGCCGAAGTCGCGGATCACGGTCACTTCCTGGAAGCCGGCGGCCTCGAGGAGGGCCGGGACGCGCTCGCCCTGGTCGTAGCCGATTTCGAGATAGATGCGGCCGCCGGGCTTCAGGTAGTGCACGGATTCCTCCGCGAGGATGCGGTAGAAGCGCAGACCGTCGGCGGTGCCGTCGAGGGCGATGCGCGGTTCGTAGTCCCGGACCTCGGGTTCAAGTTCGTCCACCACCGCGGATGGGATGTACGGCGGGTTCGAGACGATGACGTCGTATCGCTTCATCTGCTCGTCTTCTGTCCGTTCGGCCAATGCTGAGAACATATCACTCCGCAGGAGGGTGAAGTCGACCGCCTCTGTTATCAACAGTCGCTCGGCGTTCCGGCGTGCGATGGCGAGCGCGGCGTCGGAGATATCCACAGCGGTGGTGTCGCGGAAAGCGCCGAATTTCGTGAGGGCGATGGCGATACAACCGGAGCCGGTGCAGACATCGAGGAGCGATGCGCCTTCGTTATCCACATGTGAGAGAAAATCCGGGCACTTATCCACCGTCGGTTTCTCCACATCTGTGCGCTGTGCGCATGCCGGAACGGCACCCGACGGTGCTGCACAGATGGATGTGATCTGCTCCGGCATGAGATTTCCGAGCACCGCATCCACGAGCGTCTCGGTGTCGGCCCGTGGGCAGAGGACATCCTTCGTTACGACGAAGTCGAGTCCATAGAAGCCGGCGGTGCCGAGAATCTGCTGGAGGGGTTCCCGTCGCCTGCGGCGGTCAACATTGGCCTGAAACAGCGTGGTCGCAGCCGACAGTGCTTCCGCGTCGGGCAGCACCCGCGGGATCAGGGCCTCCGGCGCATCGTGCTCGTAGAGCAGGTACTGCGCAGGCGAGAGCTGATAGGCGGACATAAGAAGAGCCCGCGCATCGTAGCGCGGGTCCGGCACCTTCGTGGTGTTCAGTTTTTCTGTCGCTTCATCGAGAAGCTGACGCAGCGTGGTGATCGGCATGATGCTCCTTTATATAGTGTTATGAATTTTCGATCACCGGTTTTCCATCGACGACCGGGATGTCCACGAGGGTGGAGTGCACGTCGGATGGGCGGTCAGAGAAATCGAGGCCGAAGGTCTGCTTCTCGAACGCGCGCCAGTCGAAGACGCGCTCGACGGCGGCGATGGCCACCTCGATCTCGTCACGGTCCGGCTCGCGCGTGGTGAGGCCCTGCATCCACATACCCGGGATGAAGAGAAGGCGGGTCAGCGCGTTGTCATGCGTGCCGACGAGGCGCAGTACCTCGAAGCTGACGCCGGCGATGACCGGAATCAGGATGATACGGCTGAGGAGGCGCATCCAGATGGTGTCGACGCGGATCACCATGAAGAGAAGGATGGAGATCAGCATGACATAGACGATGAAGCTGGTGCCGCAGCGCTTGTGCTCCTTGCTGGAGGCGGCGACATCATCCACCGTCAGCGGAAGGCCGTGCTCGACACAGTTGATGCACTTATGCTCCGCACCGTGGTACTGGAAGGTACGCGCGATGTCCGGCGTGCGGGAAATCACCTTAATATAGATGATAAACAGCAGCACTCGGATCACGCCCTCGATGAGACCGAGCAGCGATGCATGCGGCAGCAGCGGCTTCAGGAAGCCGGCGATCCAGGTCGGGAAGATCACGAAGAGGAGCATCGCGGCCACGAAGGAAAAGACCATAACGATCGTTTCGAGCACCGGCTCGAGCTTATCGCCGAAGGTCCGGTCCAGCCAGGCCTCGAACTTCGTCGGCTCCTTCTCCGCCTCCTCCGGATCATCCTCGAGGAAGGATGCACTGAAGGTGAGGCAGCGCATGCCGAGCACCATGGAATCCACGAAGGAAAAGACACCACGGATCAGCGGTGCCTTCAGAAACGGATGCTTATCCGTCATGGAGATGTACGTATCCTCCATCACCGCGATGGAGCCATCCGGCTTCCGGACCCCCACGGAATAGCGCTGGCCGTTCCGCATCATCATCCCCTCGATGACGGCCTGACCACCGATGCCACTGTAGATCTGGGTGTGTGGGACAGCCGATGTCGTGCTTTCATTTGAAATCTGCTTTTCTTTATCTGTCATATCGTATTTTCTGTTTCTTTCCTGATATTTCCTGTGGGATCATGTTTTATGATCATTATTATAAAATTTCACGCACCTAAGTGTAAACGATGGAAAACATGAATTCAATAACAGGAAAGTGAAACTTTTATGACGGCGGACGACGCTCCCATGGATATGTATAAAGAAACGATGCCATATACATGAATCTGTACAAAAAAATCCCACACCTGCACCTCTCGGATACAGGTATGGGACTGTGTTTTCAGCTTCGTATAAATCAAGCAAGACCAAACTTCTTGTTGAACTTATCGATCTGACCCTTCAGGCTGGATGCCTTCTCCTTACCAGTGTAGAATGAGTGGCAAGCAGAGCAAACCTCGACGTGGATCTCCGGCTTTGTGGAGCCAGTTACGAATGTGTTACCGCAGTTGCAGGTAACGGTAGCCTGATAATACTTTGGATGGATTCCTTCCTTCATCTCGTACCTCTTTCTGCATGGTTCCCAACCATGCCAGCTTGCGTGTCGGCCGCTGAATGCAGTGCACTCCCGAGACTCGACCGCTTAGAAAATAGTTAAGCTTTAATAAACTACCATAAAGCGAAAAATATTGCAAGACCTGAGGAGAAGTTTTCATCATCCTCAGCGCTAAAAAATCAGCCGAGGTGAAGATATCACCCCGGCTGATTTGTCATCTTATATCTGCATTTCTCAGAAGCTCATGATCAGCTTTTCGTCCATTCTCTTCAGAATCTCGCACGCCAGCTTGACCGCATTATCAAAATCTGAATAAGCGGAAATGCCATAATGTGTATGCGCATAGCGGACAGGAACGCCGATGACAATGACCGGAACCGCCTGTTCTGTGAGGTGGATGGCCGCACCATTGGTCGAACCTGCACTGCGGACAGCGTCCTGAACCGGGATTCCCAGCTCTTCTGCCAGGCCGAGTGCATATCTCTGATAGCGCGGATTGGTGATCATTCTCGCGTCAATATGGCGCAGCATCGGTCCACGCTTGATGGCCGTCTGAACCATATAGGGCTCGACGCAGGTATCATCTGCCGGGCAGCCTTCGAAGACGATGGCGATATCCGGCTTGATGACCTGAGCGGTTACGGTCGCACCACGTACGCCGACCTCTTCCTGTGCCGCGCAGGCACCGACGACATCGACATTCAGCTCCTCATCTGCCAGTGTATGCATGGTCTTCAGAATCGCTGCACAGCCCAGACGACAGTCGAAGCTCTTGCCGACCATCAGATCGGTGGTTTCGGAATAAGTGAAGGTAACATCCGGAACGACCGGCTCACCGATTCGGATACCGAATTTCTCGATCGCCTCTTCTCGGGAAACTGCACCGACGTCGACCGTGATGTCCTTCATCTCGAGCGGTGCCTTACGCTCCTGCTCGGTCATGAAGTGAGGCGGCTTACTCGCGGTAAGGCCCGGAATGTACTCACCGAAGCGGTTGCGGACCCAGACCTTATGTGCCGGAATATTATGATTTACCCAGCCACCGATCTGAATGATACGAAGCGTTCCGTTCGGGCAGATGGCCTGTACCATGAAGCCGACTTCATCACTGTGGGCATCCAGCTGAACGACCGGACGCTTGCCGGTATTTCCTTTACGGCGGATGTAAAGATTTCGCATACGGTCTTCGGTGATCTCGCCGAGGCCCTCTGCATAAGGACGAATCGCAGCTACAACTTCATCCTCAAAGCCGGATGTACCGTTCGCATTTGAGATGGCTGCAATCATTTCCAGCGTCGTTTTTTTATCCATGACGATACCTCTTTATGAAAGCTTCACTTTCTTAAACTCTTCCATGAAATCAACGATGTAGTTGGCTGTGGTCTCAAGCATCTCTTTACCCCACTCTACGGTCGCTGTTCTCGGATGATCCGGTCCGATCCAGCCGCTATCGGTGATATGCGGAATGCTGCGCGGAATCTCGATGGTGACACCCTTGTACTGTACAGAACGGAAGCCGGTTGCCTTCAGATTCTCGGACAGATCCTTGAATACGAGCTCGCCACCGATTTCACTCTGATCAACGAGTGAAGGATCGATACCGAGGATAGCCGCTGTCTCTTCTCCACCGCCGTGGCCGCCCTTCCATGCTGGATTCATATCCCAGGCCATCAGCCACCAGTTGAGCATCGCAACGAGGCAGCCCTTCTCCTCAAACTCCAGCGCGAGGCGCTCGATCATCTTCATATTACCACCATGACCGTTCAGGAAGACAAACTTTCTTGCGCCGTGGCGATACAGACTCAGGAAGATCTGGCGGCAGAACTGGTACAGAACCTCATTGTCGATGTCGATGGTTCCAGGATAAGCACCCAGACTCTGGCAGGCACCATACGGAATAGTCGGTGCGATCAGAACATCACTCTTCTTCTCGATCTTCTCCAGAAGATAATCCGGAATGATGGTATCGGTACCGAGTGGATTGTGACGGCCATGGCACTCGATGCTGCCGATGGAGATGAGGACCATATCGTTCTTTTCAAAATATTCCTGGGCCTTCGGCCATGTTAAATTTGCAAGTCTCATAATCGCTTACTCCCTTTCTTTTTTTAATTATATTCATGAATACGGGCTATCCGAAAGTCGGACAGCCCGACCCTCGTGATTACTGAGCAACCTTTACCTGATACAGGCTGTGATAGCCGTTCGGGTCCATGACAAATCCTTCCACCTTCTTGCTGGCACCTACATTGATGGAGCTGTAGAAAATCGGGAGGTTGTTGTTGATGCCATCCAGCTTGATCGCGATGTCCTTATAAAGGTCCTTACGCTTCGCTTCGTCTGTGCTGGAACGTGCTTCCTCGATCATCTTATCAAGCTCCGGATCCGCGATAAAGCTACGGTTACCGGCAGCGCCCTGCTGGCTTGAATGCTCAAGTGAGTAGTACGTATAATCTGCATCACCGCTGGAGGTGGTCCATCCGAAGTATGCCATATCATGCTCACCCGAGGTGGTCTTCGAAATATAGCTTCCGAACTCTAGAACCTCTACCTGGCACTGTACACCGATCTCGAGCAGCATCGCCTGGATCGCCTGGCAGATCTCGATACGGGACTGGTTGTCGTTTACCCACAGGGTGGTTGAGAAGCCATCCGGGTAACCTGCCTCTGCAAGCAGCTGCTTCGCCTTTTCAGGGTTGTACTCACGTACACCGGTGGAGTAATAGCCGAAAACTGCCGGTGCGAGGAGACAGTCTGCTGCCTGACCGCTGCCTGCGTTGATGGTATCGATGAGCGTCTGACGGTCGATCGCCATGCTCAGAGCCTCACGCACGAGTGGGTTGTCAAACGGCTTCTTATTCATATTTAAAGAAATATACCAGCAGCTGAGAGATGGAACTTCATAAACGGTCAGCTTATCATTTTCATTGACCTTTGAGATATCATTGACCGCAAGATCATAAGCGAGATCGATCTCACCGGTTTCAAGTGCGATGGAACGCTGGGATGTCTCCGGGATGACCTTCATCACCAGGTTTTCGGTTGCCGGCTTACCAGCATAGTAGTCATCGAATGCCTTGAGCGTAATATGATCTCCCTGCTTCCACTCAACGAACGCATACGGACCAGAGCCGATCGGGTGCTGAAGGAACGCATTCTCATCTGCTTCAACGACGGCCTTCGGAACGATCGCCGCAAACGGAATGGCAAGATTACGAAGCGTCGGCGCATACGGAGCGGTCGTCTTCACGGTAACCGTATAATCATCATTGACCGTAACATCTTCGATGAAGTTAAGGATATAGGAAACCGCTGCAGAATTACGTGCACGGTCCAGAGAGAACTTGACATCTTCTGCCGTAAGATCACTGCCGTCATGGAATTTGATGCCCTGACGGATCTTGAATACATAGGTCTGATCATCTGTCTGTTCCCAGCTCTCGGCGATCTGCGGAACGACCTCACTGGTTTCAGGATCCGTTGTAACCAGCGTATCAAAAATCTGGCTGCTGACATCAACGGCTGGGGTTTCCTTTCCCTGATGTGGGTCAAGGGAAGTCACATCGGCGCCCTGTGCCCATGTCAGGGTGTCCTTATAGCCGGCAGTTGCTGATCCGGCGTTATCGGCCTTAGCTTCTGTGTCGGATGAGCTGCCACCACAGGCCGCAAGGGACAGCGGAATCGCCAGTGCCAGCACCATCGACAAAATGCGCATAGTACTCTTTTTCATACATTTTCCTCCTGTTTTGTATGTTGTTCGTGGGTACGAAACGTTTTTCAAAACCGATGTCGGCAGTGCAGCAGGCCCACACCGGTGATGAATCGAAATGAATTACAGCTCGCCTCTCTGTACGCGAAGACAGGTAACAAAGTGACCTGGTTCTTCTTCCGTCAGAACCATATCCTGCGCGCGACAGGCGTCCGTCGCATATGGACAGCGCTTGGCGAAGCGGCAGCCCTTTTCCGGGTTGACCGGAGAGGTCAGCTCGCCCTTCATGGTGATTCGATTCATACGAACCTCCGGATCCGCAATCGGAATCGCGGAAAGCAGCGCCTGTGTATATGGATGCATCGGCTTTTTAAACAGCTTATCGGCCGGCGCTTTTTCTACCATCTGTCCCAGGTACATAACCAGAATATCGTCGGAAATGTACTTGACGACGGAAAGATCGTGCGTGATGAACAGATAGGTCAGGCCGAGATCATCCTGAAGATCCTGCATCAGATTCAGGATCTGCGCCTGAATCGAAACATCCAGTGCGGAAACCGGCTCGTCACAGACGATAAACTTCGGTTCCAGTGCCAGTGCCCGTGCGATTCCGATACGCTGACGACGGCCTCCATCAAGCTCATGCGGGTAGGTGTTCACCAGACGACCGGCGAGACCCACCATGTCCATGATCTCGCGTACACGCTTCTGGATGCCTTCCTTATCATTTCGGCTGTAAATCTTCTGCACGATCAGCGGTGCAGCGATCGCCTCACTGACCGTCATACGCGGATTCAGCGATGCGAACGGATCCTGGAAGATGATCTGCATGTCGCGACGCATATCCTTCATCTGTCTATCGTCGAAGGAAAGGATGTCCTTCTGATCAAAAATAACCTTTCCGCTGGTCGGCTCATGCAGTCGTAAGATTGCACGACCCATCGTCGATTTACCGCATCCGGATTCACCGACGACGCCGAGCGTTCTTCCCTGCTCGATGGTAAAGCTGATGTCATCCACCGCATGGAGCATGCCACCCGGAACAGGAAAATACTTTTTCAGGTGCTCTACCTTCAGAATTTCACGCTTCTGTTCTGCCATATCTTCTCACCTCTTTCAGGTCGTACACCGGAAGCAGCGTACCTTATGTCCGTCTTCCAGTTCCACAAGTTTCGGTTCCGTCGCGCGACACTGCTCGGTCGCATATTTACAGCGATCTGCAAATTTACAGCCTTCCGGAAGTGCGGTAGGATCCGGCATCATGCCGTCGATGGCGGCCAGACGCCGGCTGTTGGTCTCCAGATTCGGAATCGAACCAAACAGACCTTCTGTATATGGATGCAGGGTATTTTCATATACCTGACGCAGCGTACCATATTCCACGATCTCACCGGCATAGATGATGGCAACACTGTCACAGTTCTGTGCAACTACACCGAGGTCATGCGTGATGAGCAGCATGGAGGTATTGTTTTTCTGTTTCAGGCCACGGATCATTTCGAGAACCTGTGCCTGAATGGTCACATCCAGCGCGGTCGTCGGCTCATCCGCGATCAGAAGCTGCGGATTACATGCAAGCGCAATGGCGATGATCACGCGCTGCTTCATGCCGCCGGAAAACTGGTGCGGGTAGTCGCTATAACGCTCTGCGGTGATGCCGACCATTTCCAGCATCTCACCGGCCTGCTTTTTCGCTTCCTGCTTCGAGAGCTCCGGATGGTGGTTACGGATAACTTCCAGGATCTGGTCGCCCACCGTCATCACCGGATTCAGCGATGTCATCGGATCCTGGAAGATCATGGAAACCTGACGACCACGCATCTGACGCATTTCCTTTTCACTCAGCTTCAGCAGGTCGTTTCCTTCATAGAGGATCTCACCGGAAAGGATCTTTCCAGGTGGATTCGGAATCAGACGCATGATGCCACGCGCCAGGGTCGTTTTACCTGCGCCGGTCTCACCTACCAGGCCGAGCGCTTCACCGCGTCTGATCTGCAGATTTGCATCATTCAGTGCGCGGACCACACCGTCCGTCGTTGCATAGACGATGTTCAAATTCTTAATATCCAGCAGAATATCTGACATGTTACGTATCCCTCCTTACAGCACAGCGGTGATCAGTTCTTGAGCTTCGGGTCCATCGCATCACGAAGACCGTCACCCATCAGATTCAGTGAAAGAATCGTCAGCATGATGCCAAAACCTGGAATCAAAGTGACATGCCATGCATCACGGATATAGACGCGGGCATTGGAAAGCATAGCGCCCCATTCCGGTGTCGGTGGCTGAATGCCGAGACCCAGGAAGGAAAGACCTGCAATCGAGAGAATGGCGCCTGCGAGGCCGAGCGTCGCCTGTACGATGATCGGTGCCAGTGCATTCGGGATGATATACTGGAAGATGATCAGACCGTTGTTACAGCCGATCGCACGCGCCGCCTCGATATATTCCTGATCCTTGACAGTCAGAACCGCTGCACGGACAGTTCGTGCAAAGGTCGGAATGTACGCGATGCCGATGGCGATCATGACATTCCAGATGCTGGTACCCAGTGCAGCCACGATGGCGGTTGCCAGGAGCATGGACGGAATCGCCAGAAGGACATCCATCACACGCATGATGACCGTATCGGTCACGCCACCATAGTAGCCGGATACTGCACCGAGCATGCCACCGGCAATCAGTGCCAGCACGATGGCGATCCCACCGGTGAACAGAGAGTAGCGTGTGCCCCAGAGCATGCGGAGTAGCATATCACGTCCGAATTCATCCTGCCCGAAAATATGCCGGGCACTCGGTCCCTTCAGACGATTGACCAGATCCTGCTTAACCACATACTCATTGTAAATTGCATTATGTGTCGTTGCGTCGATGACTAGGGTGGCGATCGATACGATGACGAGGAAGCTGATAAACGCAAGACCAATCATGGCCATACGATTTTTACGAAAACGTCTCCAGGCCTCCTGCCACAGTGAACGCTGCTTTTTTTCGTTCGATACTGAGGCGCTCGACATAGTGTTCTTCTCACTCATATGGCTCACCGTCCCTTCTTATAAACTGATTTGATTCGCGGATCGACAAAGGCGTAGATGATATCGACCATCAGGTTAACAAGTGTAAACATCGTTGCCAGAAAAATAACGCATCCAAGCACCATCGGGATATCTTTTGATTTGATGGATTCGACCATCAGACGTCCGAGACCCGGCCATGAGAAAATGGTTTCCGCCAGCATCGCACCACCGAGCAGGCTTCCGAACTGAAGACCGACCGCCGTAATGATCGGGATAAGTGCATTTTTTAACATATGCTGGAATGTGATGGTCCGTTCATCGTCACCCTTTGCACGCGCGGTGGAAATGTAATCCTGTCGGATAACCTCCAGCATGGAGGATCGGGTCATTCGCGCAACCATGGCGGCGGAGTTAAAGCCCAGCGTCAGCGCCGGCAGGATCAGGCTCTTCAGCATCGGCACAAAGCCAGAACCCATACCCTGTGATGGCAGCCATCCAAGTGTCAGGGAGAACAGCATAACCAGCAGAAGACCTGACCAGAAGTTCGGCATGGAGACACCGATGAGTGCGAAGACCATCGAAACATTGTCCAGCAGGGAATACTGCTTCTTCGCAGAAATAATACCGATCGGGATACCGATGACCAGTGCCACCAGGATGCCTGCGCAGGCCAGAATCGCCGTGTTCGGTAAGCGTTCGATAACCTGATCCCATACCGGCATGCTGTTTTTATAAGATACACCGAGGTCACCATGAAGAAGATCGATCATGTAGTGGATATAGCGGATAAATATCGGATCGTTCAGTCCGAGCTCTTCCCGCTTCATCGCAAGTGCCTCTGCCGTCGCCTGATCGCCCAGGATGATCGCTGCAGGATCACCCGGCGCAAGGTTCAGGATAAAGAACACAACAAACGTGACGCCGATAATAACCGGAATCAACATCAGCAAGCGCTTGAGAATGTACTTGTGCATATTGATTTACCTCCTGTTTCCCTAAAGAGCCGGATTGTTTCCTAATATGAAACAATCTATTTACAATTTATTTATTTCGTTTTAGTATAATCACGTCACATCGGATTGTCAACAATTTATGTTTTTGGTCAACTTTCAAAAACATATTTGCAATTTTGTTAACCATCGGTTATAATAAGCATAACAACGAGGTATGACGGTTGCTATTGATATTCCGGATGATTTATGCTTTATATCACGGAGGGAACGATACGGATGAAAAAAATAGGCGGTATGTTTTATTACGAGGCCTGCAGGCCTGAAGAGAACGGTTACTTCGAGCGGGTCTGTCCTGCCGATGGAGATCTGGCATTTACGATGTCTGGCCGCTGCGGCCTTTACTACTGTCTGGAAGACATCATGCTGCACGACACAAAAAAGGTCGCCTATGTCCCGATGTATACCTGCGAGACCGTTCTTTTCTCTTATGAAAAGGCCGGCTATCAGCTTCGGTTTTATGATATCGATGAGAACCTGCGCAGCGTGTTTGATCCGGCAGTGCTGGATGAGATCAGCGTACTGTCGCTTTGCGGCTACTATGGCTTCTGCAATTATGACCATGCATTCATCGAGGCCTGCAAGAAGCGTGGCATCGTGATTCTGGAGGACGTAACGCACTCCATGCTTTCCGCCGATGGCATCGATCCACTCGCGGATTATTTCGCCGGAAGCTTTCGTAAGTGGATGGGCATCGCCTGTGGTGGTTTCGCAGTGAAGCGAAACGGAAAATTCGCAAAACCGCTTCTTCCAGTCGATCCAACGCATCTCCGTCAGCGTGAAGCTGCGATCGAGACCGCGGAATCGGATGTATTCTGGGAAGGTGAGATGCGTCTTCGCCAGATGTTCGACAGCTTCAGCGGTGATGCGCGTTCGGAGCATATTCTGCGCTATGCAGATTTTGATAAGATCTGTGCGACCAGACGCGCAAACTTCGGTGCCGTTTTAAGCGGACTCCCGAAAGAGCTTCATGGTGTTCGACCTGTGTTCCCGGTTCTGACGGATGCCGCCGTTCCGAGTCATTTCTGCTTGTATGCAGAGCGTCGTGACGATTTCCAGGCATTTCTGGCCGAGCGCCAGATTCGATCGACCGTCTACTGGCCAGTGGGCCCGATGGTTCATCCAGAGGGACACCCATCGGTCGAGTATATCTATGATCATATTGTTTCGATCCCATGCGACCAGCGCTATGAGGCATCGGATATGCAGCGCGTCGCAGACGCCATCTCCGCATATTCTGAAAAATTTGGAGGATAATAATGCAGAAGCAGCGAAAAACAGCAAACAAAACCACATCCGATATGATTCTGACTTCCCTGCGTGAACAGATCATTAACGGATCGCTTGCACCGCAGGAAAAGCTGGTGGAAGCAGATCTCGCGCAGCAGTTCGGAACCAGCCGCGGACCGGTTCGTGATGCGCTCCGACAGCTGGCCGTAGAAGGACTCGCCGACTATGAGCCGAATAAAGGGTGCTCTGTAGCGCTGCTTTCTCCAGAAGATGCCTATGAAGTGTTCTTCATGCGTGGGAATCTCGAGAAGCTGGCGATCCAGAAAAGCAACTGCCATATCAGCGACTACAGTCTGATGATCATGGAAGCCAGCCTGGAGGAATTCAAAAATGCACTTGCATCGAACAATCTGATGCAGGCCGTGGATGCGGACGAAAAATTCCACCAGCAGATCATACGCTCTGCGCAGATCAACCGACTGACGAAAATGTGGGAGCTGCTGAGCCCTCTAAACGGCGCGATGTTCCTCTTCGTTCAGAGCGCGAACCGTTTCGGAAGTATGATTTCCGATTCAGAAACACTAAACAGAGGCGGTGCCACCAGCGCACATGAACGCCTCCTGGATGCTATCCGAAATAACGATCTGGAACGTGCATGTGCCGAGCTGGATCATCACTACGAAGAAACCGGTAAGCGTGTCTACCGACTGGCACTCCTGAAAGAGCAGGGGGCCTGAGTCGTAGCACATACAGATTCGGAAAAACGCAATAAAACAGGCCGTTGCGCGGCCGGATAAACGATCCGGTCAGGCAACGGCCCTTTTTATATATTTCGTACATTGTACAGACATCAGACAAACATTGTACACATCAGCGGTTAATTTTAATCGCGAGGCGGCTATTCGGGTTGCTACCTGGTTTGACGCCGGTCTTCTGTGTGCCGCTGTTTGGATTTCCGTCTGTTTTCGTCCCCGAATTTGAATTCAGACCTGGTTTCGTGTTCGATCCTGTACCAAAGCCGGATTTCGGGCCTGTACTCAGATTCGTATTCGAGCGGATACCGCTGTTCATGCGTGCACTGCCGCTCGGAATCGCTTTTCCGTTTACGACGAACTCGCAGACCTCTTCGTTACTGGAGGTGCGCTCGAAGAGCTGGATCACCTCCTCCGCGGAGCTGGCCTTTTCATCCGACACGCGCTTATGAATGATGTCGACCGCCCGCTGCTCGAGCTCTGAGAGGAGCAGGTCGTCACGACGGGTTCCGGATTTCACGATGTCGATGGCCGGGAAGATCCGGCGCTCCTGAAGCTCACGGTTCAGGACGAGCTCCATGTTGCCGGTGCCCTTGAACTCCTCGTAGATGACATCATCCATGCGGGAGCCGGTTTCGACGAGTGCGGTGGACAGAATCGTCAGAGATCCGCCCTCACGCATGTTGCGGGCCGCACCGAAAAAGCGCTTCGGCATGTGGAGCGCTGCCGGGTCGAGACCGCCCGAAAGCGTACGTCCGGACGCCGGTACCACGAGATTATAGGCACGCGCGAGACGGGTGATGGAATCGAGCAGGATGGTGACATCCTCGCCCTGCTCCACGAGACGCTTCGCACGCTCGATGGTCATCTCGGCCACCCGCTTGTGGTGCTCCGGGACCTCGTCGAAGGTCGAGTAGATGACGGTGACGAGGCCGCCCTCGACCTCTTCCTTCATATCGGTGACCTCCTCCGGCCGCTCATCGATGAGGAGGATCAGCAGATGCATCTTCGGCTCGTTCTTCACGATGGCCTTCGCCACCTGCTTCAGCAGCGTCGTCTTACCAGCCTTCGGCGGCGATACGATCATACCACGCTGTCCCTTTCCGATCGGTGCCAGCAGGTCGAGGATACGAAGCGAGGTCGAGCTTCTCTCCCCCGGCACCTCGAGGCGGATACGCTGATTCGGGAAGATCGGGGTCAGCGACTCGAAGCTCCGTCGACGGAACATCTCGGAAAGCGGCTTGCCATTGACCGTCTCGATGTAGGAAAGCGCCGCATAGCGCTCGTTCGGATTCTTCGCCCGCGACAGTCCATGGATGACATCGCCGGTCTTCAGCCGGTAGCGCTTGATGATTGCCGGATTCACATAGACATCGCTGTCACCCGGCATGAAGTTATCCGAGCGCGTAAAGCCGAAGCCGTCCGGCATGACCTCGAGGATGCCGCCGCACGGATTACCGCTCGGTGCCTTCTGGGTCTCGTTGTCGAGCTCGTCGGTCTTCTCGACGACTTCCGTACGTGCCGTTTCTCCATCGTGCGCTGTCCGCTTCGCGTCGCGACCTGCTGCCTCTGCATCACTGCGATCAACCATTTCTTTCACACGCCGTGCCCGGATACGCTCCGCCTGTGCCGTCAGACTTCCCGGCTCTGCGTCTCTTCCGCTCGTGTCGTCGGTCAATGTCTCCGTCGAAGCCGAGGTGGCTGCCTTCGAAGCTGCTTCAGATACCTCCGCACTCTTCGGCATCGTCATCTCAGCACCTTCTGTCATCGCCGCCTCACCGCGCCCCTCTGTCTGAGACTTTCGTACACGGGTGATGCGCTTCGGCGCACGCTCTTCTGCTGCCGCAATCATCGCTGTACCTTCGTCTGTCTTCGGTTTCCGACCACGTGTCGTACGCTTCACCGCACTCTCTTCTGCTGCCACCGCGTCAGCCGCATCCGCTCCTGTCCCCATCGCCTGCGTATCTACGCGCTTCTGCGTCAGCTCCTGCTCTGCGATCTTCGGCTTCCGACCACGCATCGTACGCTTCGGCGCGCTCTCTTCTGCTGCCGCCGTAACAGCCACATCCGCTCCTGCCTCTGTCGCCTGCGTATCTACGTTCTCCTGCTCTGCGACCTTCGGTTTCCGACCACGCGTCGTACGCTTCACCGCACTCTCTTCTGCTGCCACCGCGTCAGCCGCATCCGCTCCTGCCTCTGTCACCTGCGTATCTACGCTCTCCTGCGCTGCGACCTTCGGCTTCCGTCCACGCGTCGTACGCTTCGTCGTACGCTCTTCTGCTGACGCCGTAACAGCCGCATCCACACCTGCATCCGTCGCCTGCGTATCTACGTTCTCCTGCGCTGCGACCTTCGACTTCCGTCCACGCGTCGTACGCTTCACCGTACTCTCCTCTGCTGCCGGCGCTTCCACAGTCTCTGCTGTCTTCGGCTTCCGTCCTCTTGGCTTACGCTCTACCGCTGCCTTCTTCTCTTCTTCTGCCATACTGCCTCCATATGGTTTCTCTGAAACCACGCTATATTTACGGAAACGTTCCGTTGTTTACTTTTTCTGTTACCTGAACGTATTTCTATGCGTGCCGTCACCTGCCGGCATCCTCTGCCGGATGCATACCGGAATATATGCCGAAATCCAGCCCGACGCATAGCCCGGCCCTACGCCTCCGGTGCATATCTGTACTGTTTTGTTAAGGGAATATATAAAACTCTATCGTAAATCCGGAATTCATGGATACGGGAAAGACCGCTCCGGAAATCATCGATTTGAAATCATGTTCGTTAAACAAAGAAATTAGGAAAATCGTAAAACAAGTATAACAACCGCGCCCTTGTAACGCAAGTTTCATTTTGTTATACTAGCTGCACAGTGGGCCTCTGGTACACGAATACACTGGATATGCGCTGTTGGATCACATCACCCTCCATCGCTACATGTATCACTCATAAGAAGCTCCTGCCCGAGGATGCATCGTATCCCGGTCGTAAACTCAGTAAAAAGAAGGTTATTATGGCGAAAAACTATAGATCCACCCCGGGTCCGTCGCTTCGCTACGACGCCCGTGGACAGCTCGTAAAAAATAAACCGAAGTCCCGTGTTCTGCACTTCATCCTCTGCTATCTGCTTCCGTACCTGATCATCAACGGACTGATACTCCTCTTCGTGATTCAGCAGCCGACGATCGAGACGACCGAGCCGGATACGAAGGATTATCAGACCGCATCGATTGACATCAAGGTGGATTCCCTGGTGCCGCTGAAGTCGCTGACCGCGACGATGGATGGCGCAGAGCTTCCGCTTGAGAAGTCCGGCTCGATCTGGACTGCCGATGTTACGAAGAACGGGACCCTGACCCTGAACGCGAAGTCCATCAACGGCATGTCGAAGACGACCTATGTACAGATCAATCTCCTCGACGACGTCGGTCCGACCGTCGATGAAGAGTCCGTCAATCTCGGTACCGGCTACCTCGAGTTCACCGTCTCCGACACCCAGTCCGGTGTGAACTGGGATTCGATCTACGGCGTTGACTCCCTCGGCAACAACGTAAAGCCGACCGACATCAATAAGCAGACCGGTCGCGTCACCTTCTCCATGGCCGGTGACGCTATCACCGTCTATATCCGCGACCTCGCCGACAACGAGAGCTCCGCGAACTTCTCCGTGAATTGAATTCATCAAAAAAGCTGGTCGATCGACCAGCTTTTTCTGTATGTATTCTTTCAGGGCCCCGGAGGAGTGTCGGCAGAAGCTCAGAGTACTGTGCTTCTGCCGACACCCCTCCGGGCCCTGTATAGATGTCACTTCGCCGGTGCCTCCCGGAAACGACCATAGGTGCGCAGGATGCCACAGATCACCTGCTTTTCATGCTCGGTGAAGGCGTCCTCCGTCATACGCCACTGCCAGTTCTGTCCGGAAGTACCCGGCTGGTTGATGCGCGCCTCGTCGCCGAGGCCGAGATAGTCCGCTGCCGGCGCGATCACGGTATCCGCGATGGACGCCATCGCACGCTTGACCAGCAGCTCCGGCATCGCATTCCAGTCGTTACCGGAACGGCTCATGTACTGATACATATAGTCCCGTTGCCAGTCCGGGATGGTCTCGAACCAGTGACGGAGGGTGTCGTTATCATGTGTACCTGTGTAGCAGACACAGTTCGGCGTGGTGAAGTTGTGCGGCAGATAAGTATTGCCCGCACCCGAATCCCAGGCGAACTGCAGCACCTTCATGCCCGGGAAGCCGGTCGCGGCCATCAGCTTTCGGACCTCATCGGTGATGACACCGAGGTCCTCTGCGATGATCGGCAGCTCCTTCGTACCGAAGTGCCGGTACATCGCGCGGAACAGCCCCATGCCAGGGCCCTTCACCCACGCACCGTTTTTCGCCGTATCATCGCCGAACGGCACCGCATAGTAGGCCTCGAAGCCCCGGAAATGATCGACACGGAGACAGTCGTACATCGAAAGGCAGTACTCCATGCGCGCGCACCACCAGGCATAGTTCGTCTTCTTATGCGCCGCCCAGTCATAGAGCGGATTGCCCCAGAGCTGACCGGTCGCGGAGAAGGCATCTGGCGGAACCCCCGCCACCTTCGAAGGATGACCGTCCTTCGTGTACTGGAAGAGCTCGCGATGCGCCCAGGCATCCGCCGAATCCGGTGCGCAGTAGATCGGGATATCCCCGAGGATCTCGATGCCCCTCGCCGCCGCGTAGGCGCGAAGTGCCGCCCACTGCTTATTAAACTCATACTGCACGAAGGCGTAGAACGCGACCTCGTCCGCATGCTCCGCACGGAACGAAGCCACCGCCTTCGGATCGCAGTCACGCAGCTCCTCCGGCCAGACATCCCAGCTCGCACCGGAAAGTGAATCCTTGATCGCCATGAAAACGCAGTACTCGATGGTCTCTGGGCGAAGCTCTGCGAAAAGCGCCTCGACATCACCGCCCTGCTCCTTGAAATGCGTGAAGGCAAGCTTCAGCGCCTTGTTCTTACTGTTGTAGAGCTTCCCGTAGTTGACACGTTCAATGCTGTCAACCGGCACGCCTGCCTCCTGCCGTACATTCGCCGGCTGCTTCAGCCAGCGACGAAGGTCGCGGAACGCCACATCACGATCATGCGCAAACCAGATGGCCGGCGCGTTCTTCGCATCCGATACATCTGCGCCTTCTTCGGTTTCATCTGCCACCGGCTGCTTCTGTGCCCTCGCTGCGTCCTCGGCGCGCGCCAGCGCTGCATAGTCGACCGCATCGCCGAAGTCAAATTCCTCCGGATCTGCGAGCTCCTCTCTGCTCAGCAGTCCCTCCTCGACCAGCAGGTCGAGGTCCACGAAATACGGATTTCCCGCGAAGGCGGAAAATGCCTGATACGGTGAATCGCCGAAGCCCGTCGGGCCCATCGGCAGGATCTGCCAGATCTTATTTCCGGTCTCACATAATAAATCGATAAAACGATATGCTTCCTCGCCGAGTGTTCCGATGCCGTACTTTCCCGGCAGCGAGAACACCGGCATCAAAATGCCTGCTTTTTTCATTCTCAATCCCCTCCTTATGTCAAAGGATGCTACTCGATCCGCCCTTTCCTGCGGGTCGTGCAGCTTTTTCGCCAGCTGATCAGCCCTTGCGACGCTTCGTCAGCTTCTGGTCGAGCGCAGCCTTCTGCACGCTCTTCCGCTGTGCGGAGGCCTTCGTGCCCGTCGACTTCGCTGCCGGCTTCTTCGGATCAGCCTTCGCTGCCTCGACGGCCTGCGCTGCCGCCGCCTTCGCCTCGGTCATCTGCTTCGGCACCGTCGTCTTTTTCCGGTTCGTCTTCTTCGGACTTACGAGCGCTGCCTTCTCTTCCGATCCAGCCTTCTTCGTCACCGTCTTTTTCGCAGCGGTCTTCTTCGTAGCGGCCTTCTTCGCTTCCGTCGCCTTCGGTGCCG